>ENA-ORIJ01000042-ORIJ01000042.1-human-gut-metagenome-genome-assembly--contig:-NODE-42-length-151277-cov-32.0145_pt1 | contig 151277 bp, 108 predicted proteins | sample MGYA00243030_ERZ508746 | MGnify/ENA primary metagenome ERZ508746 (study PRJEB26277, sample SAMN04329826) | human gut metagenome | biome: human-associated habitat | host: Homo sapiens | place: USA... | reverse complement strand
GCCCTATCATCTTCATATGCCATCTTATTTTTTAGAGACATTTACTGAATATCCCTACCAAAAGTACTATTTGTATATCAAAAATATGCAAGGAATCTTAGACAAGTCGGGCAGTTTTCCCTGCCACTCTTTTACTGTCTTGGTCTTGATATATTCTCCTTCACAAGTGATATTGGCAGCAATGCACAACTTGGTTTGAGGACGACAGTTTTTCAGAATATCTTCCGCCATCTTATTGTTTCGGTAAGGAGTTTCGATAAAGAGCTGCGTTTGGTCTTCTGAGTAAACGCGCTGTTCCAATACCTTAATTCGCTTGGCTCTTTCGCCCGGTTCAATAGGAAGGTAACCATGGAAAGCAAAGCTCTGACCGTTAAAGCCCGAACCCATGACAGACATAATAATGGAAGAAGGCCCTACCAACGGAACCACTTTCAGATTCTTGCGCTGGGCAATGGCTACCACATCGGCCCCCGGGTCGGCAACGGCAGGACAGCCGGCTTCAGAAATAACTCCCATAGACTCTCCCGACATTAACGGTTTCAAATAGCCGGAAATGTCTTCGGGTGAAGTATGCTTGTTTAATGGATAGAATGTAAGTGAATCAATATCAATGCTACGCTCCACTTTCTTCAGAAAACGACGGGCAGAACGCACGTCCTCGACTATAAAATGCTTGATACCAAGGATTATTTCCTTGTTGTATACCGGTAATACGTTCTCAACGGGAGTGTCGCCCAAGGTAACGGGCAACAGGTATAATGCTGTTTCCATAATTCTGTTCTTATCAGGGCTTGAAATCAACTTCACTCAATATGCGGCGATAATCGGTATCGTTCAATAAATCATTTATGGTTACGTCGTCATGAGTCTTCATATATTCGTCTATCAGCAAAATGCCCATCCATACACCGATACTTGCCGGGGTTCGCTCACCTGTCATAATCGGTATAAAGGGATCTTTACGAATATAGCTGCGCACAATCAACGGATCGGTAGCATCCAGATGTCCGTTGTCCAGCATACCTTGCCATAAGGCTGATTTGTTCTTCCTGCACCATTCCGCCTCTTTCTCGTCATATCCCATCTCTTTCTCAAATGATTCATAACCCAATATACGGGCTACTACCCAATTGATTTTTCCCCTGTGCAAGATCATATCGAGCAAGGTACGTCCGGGTCCCCAAGGCATGGGATATTCACTCAATAAATAAAAGGTGAAACAATCCGGAACAATGCGGTCGGGCTCCATGCTGCGGCATTGGTAATCGTAGTAAAAACGTTTATAGAGGGGATAGTCGGCCCCCATATATTTATCTATGCTGAACCCTACGATACTGTCTCCTACCACTACCGACTGGTTGAGAGCAGAAAGTTGGGCATAGAAATGAGGAACGGGCAAAGAGGGAACTTCTTTCTTCAACTGCTTGAAGCCTTTGGTGAGTTTCTTCTCTATCCAGCCCATATCCTTGAATTTTTCTTCGGCATCCTGTATCAATACCAATAAAGTGGTATCGGCATAATACTCCATCAGACGGTCGTTTATCTTATTGTCATCCACTTCGCCAATGGCCAGCACATCTTCTATCAGGAGCTTGGTGGCTTGCGGAAAATCAGTATTCATCTTTTGCAGTGCCGAAAGGTTGTTCATAGTCACATACTCAAACAACAAACGGTCATAACGGGCTACTTTTATATTCAATTCGGCAGAATCGCTACTCTTTCCTCCGTTCCAATGGCAAGAAGAAAGAGCAACGAGACATACTAATATGAATATAACTTTGCGTATCATCGGTGATTATCCGTAAATGATATTTCCGTTTTCGTCTTTATATTCATCCAATCCCTTTTCGTAAGTTGCCATGGCACGAAGGCTCATACCCACACTGGAGAAACCTCCGTCGTGGAAAAGGTTCTGCATGGTCACTTTGCGGGTGAGGTCGGAGAACATTACGATACAATAATCCGCGCATTCATCGGCAGAAGCATTGCCCAGCGGAGACATACGATTGGCAAAATCGAACAGTTTGTCCATGCCTTTCACGCCCGAACCGGCAGTGGTCATGGTCGGTGACTGAGAAATAGTGTTCACACGCACATGATGTTCACGTCCGTAGATATATCCGAAGCTGCGTGCAATAGATTCCAATAATGCTTTTGCATCAGCCATGTCATTGTATCCGTAGAATGTACGCTGTGCAGCTACGTAGCTCAAAGCCAAGATAGAACCGTATTCTGCAATAGCATCCAGTTTCTTGGCTGCCTGAATCATTTTGTGGAATGATATGGCAGAAATATCTAAAGTCTTGCCCAGCATATCATAATCGAGGTCATCGTAAGTACGTTTTTTACGAACATTGGGAGACATACCGATAGAATGCAAAACAAAATCTATCTTGCCACCCAGCACTTCCATTGAACGCTTGAATACATTTTCCAAATCTTCTACACTCGTAGCATCAGCAGGAATCACTTCGCAATGCAGCTTGTCCGCCAAAGCCGAAACTTCACCCATACGAACTGCCACCGGAGTATTGGATAATGTAATGACAGCACCTTCCTCAACAGCTTTTTCTGCTACTTTCCATGCAATGGACTGTTCATTTAATGCACCAAAAATAATACCTCTTTTTCCTTTCAACAAATTGTAACTCATACCTATATTAGTGTTAAATTAGTTTGCAAAGATACAAACAATAAATGAATTATGCCTCATTTTTGCACACAAATGCAAAAAGAATGCAGTTTTAAAACAGTTTTTCGCCTCCAAATGTTTTAAAATAGTGAATATACAAAAAAGATACGGATTATGCAGACTTCATTGTTCTTTTACCCCTAAAGAACCGATATTCTCTACACATCCGTATCTTTATATTTCTATATATACCGTTTATCCCAAGAACGAAATCAATACACCGGCAGCTACTGCCGAACCGATTACTCCAGAGATATTACTAGCCATACAATACTGAAGTACATGATTCTTCGGGTCATACTTCAATGCTATTTCATTGGCCACACGGCTTGCCATCGGCACAGCACTCAGGCCACATGCACCAATCAACGGATTTATCTTTTTCTTGGTAAACAGATTGAATATCTTCACAAAAAGAATACCACCGGAAATAGACAGGGCAAATGCCAGGAAACCGCCAATCACGATGCCGATGGTTGTCCAGTTAAGGAATGCTTCGGTAGTCATAGTAGCGCCCACCGAAAGTCCCAGAAAAATGGTGGCGGCATTCATGATGCTGTTTGATGCCGCATCGAACAAACGCGAGGTATCGCTACCAATCTCTTTCACCAAATTACCAAACATCAGCATACCAATCAAAGGCACTGCACTCGGTACGAACAAGGCCACGACTGTAGTAACGACAATCGGGAAAAGAATCTTCAGCACACGCAGGTTTTTGATTTCTGTCTTTGAAGGATATTTCTTTTCTTGCTCTTTCATATTGATACTCAATTCCTTCTTGGTACACCACAGTTTGACCACCAAAGGAATGATAACCGGAACCAAAGCCATATAAGAATAAGCTGCAATGGCAATGGGACCTAACAGATGAGGAGCCAGCTTGATGGTGGTAAAGATAGCTGTCGGACCGTCAGCACCACCGATAATACCCAGTGAAGCAGCTTCCTTCGGTGTAAAGCCCATCAAAATGGCTACCAGCAATACGGTGAAAATGCCCAACTGTGCAGCTGCACCGAAAATAGAGAGCCGCAGGTTACGAAGCATCGGACCAAAATCCGTCAGAGCACCCACACCCATAAAAATAATAGGAGGCAGGAAGCCTGTCTTTATCAACATATAGTAGATGAAGTTCATCAAACCGAGATCATGGGCAATTTCATGCAACGGCATCTCCCAAATATTCTTCATCACGCCATTCACCATTACCATGCCGTTTTCATCGGCTTGGACTACGCCCATTTCACCTCCGGGGAAGTTGGCCAGCAATACTCCGAAAGCAATCGGAATCAGCAATAACGGCTCATACTTTTTCTTAATACCCAGATAAAGCAAGATGAACGCAATGGCATACATTATCAGGAACTGCGGTTCGGCAATAATATTGCTGAAAGCAGTCATTTCATATAGTCTTGCAAATATATCTTCCATTATAATATCTTCATTAATACGTCATCTTCCGACACAGAATCACCCGAATTTACACAAATGGCAGTGATGGTTCCGTCATATTCGGCACGAATCGCATTATATGTCTTCATAGCCTCTACATAACAGATAACTTCGCCTTTTGCCACTTTATCACCTACCTTCTTCGGGGTTTCCTGTGCATTCTTTACCAAGAAGAATTTTCCTTCCAACGGAGAAAGGATATCTTTTCCTTCGCCCACCGGAGCAACAGTTTGAGCCGCCGGAGTACCTCCTGCAGCAGCATTGAGGGTAGCAGGGTCTACGGCACCGTAAGCTACTGTGACACGATAAGGTTGACCGTTTACATCTACCGTCAATACCTTTGTTTTGTTCTCTGCTTCGACAGGAGCCGTTGCATTGGCTTTTTCTTCCCGGCGTTTCTTCACATCCGCCAAGAAGTCTTCCTTTGCCTTTCCACTCTTATAAGCCTCATACTGAGCCGGATGCATGGCATATTCAAAGAGTTCTTCATCGTCCTGACCCTTATCCCATTGCTTTTCGAGCATCATCTTACGATATTTATCCAATTGGTCGGGATAATTATCCTGTGGATTACCATCAAAGAACTTACGACCTTCGCGTTCTGCCTTTTCTATAATTTCAGGAGCCAATTTGCCCGGCAGACGGCCGGCTTTGCCCAAAATCATATCCCAAATATCATCGGCAATCATGCCCCAGCGTTCTTTACCCTTTTCCATGGCCATTACGTTCATCATGGCAAGGTTTTTCACATACTGGCTGAACGGAGTCACCAAAGGAGGATAACCGACACGTGGCCATACATATGCCACTTCATTGAAGAGTTTTATCAATAACTCGTCCTGAGTCATAAACGGCAAATTGCGTTTCGCCTTATACTTGTTGATCGATTCAAGATTTGTTTCGAGATCGGCCATCAAGCTTCCCATCATACCTCCCGGAAGTCCCGGAGCAATCAGCAAGGAGTTCATCAGACGGTTCTTCGGGCTGATATATAGTCCGAGGAAGTCATCCATAAATTCCTGAATAAGAGAACGCACTTTCATGTACGCCTCCATATTGATTTCGGGCACTTTGAAACCGGCATCCTTCAGCATGGCCTGCACACTGATAAGATCGGCATGTCCCGTGCCCCATGACAACGGCTCCATGCCGACATCGATATAGTCGCAACCCGCCTGACATACTTCCAATATAGAAGCCATGTTGAAACCGGGTCCTGCGTGAGAGTGATATTGGATGGGGATATTTTTTATTTTCTTTATTCCTGCTACTATTTTACCCAGTGAAACAGGACGTCCGATACCTGCCATATCCTTGATACAGATTTCATCCGCTCCGGCCTCGATAAGCTGTTGGGCCATGTTTACATAATATTCCACGGTATGTACCGGAGAAAAAGTGATGCATAGGGAGCATTGTGAAATCATGCCGGCATCATGGGCATAACCGATAGAGGGGATAATATTGCGAACATCATTCAAACCGCAAAAAGTACGGGTAATATCTGTTCCTTGCGCGTGTTTTACTTTATAGAATAACTTGCGGACATCTGCCGGAACGGGACTCATTCGAAGACCATTCAAAGCACGGTCCAACATGTGTGTCTGAATACCTGCCTCGTGGAAGGGTTTGGTCCACTCGCGCACTGCTTTATTCGGATTCTCGCCAAACAATAAATTTACCTGTTCAAAACCACCGCCATTTGTTTCTACACGTGCAAAACAACCCATTTCAATAATGGCCGGGGCAACTTTTACCAACTGGTCTACGCGGGGCACATACTTGCCTGCGCTCTGCCACATATCGCGGAAGACCAGACTAAATTTCACTTCTCTTTCCATTTTCCTTAAATGTGTTTTTCTTTTGGATTATAGCTTCTCAATTTTTATCACCTGACCTTTACCTGCTGTCAAAATCTCTACTGCCGCCTTAATAGCATCCATAGCTCCTGCATCGGTTGTAGGAGCTACAGTAGGCACTTTCCTGGGAGCTTCTTCGGGAGCTACCTTGTTGACAATAGTAATGAGGTACTTGCTCAGATAGATAACAATGAGTAGTATGACAAAGACAGTAGCCATTCCAACTACCATCAGCATCAATCCGACTCCTATGTTCTCCATAAATCTAGTGTTATTAATAGTACTTACTGCACTTATAGGTTATTCAAAGCCTAAAAAGTGCTCAAATTTAGGCATTTCGGTTTTATTTTTATAATAAAGGGGTTGAAAAATATGCAAAATTAGTAGAAAAGAAGAAGATACACGAAGAAAGAAAGCGTTCCAAAAACCTAAAACAGCCATCAACTCAGGAAAAAACAGCACTTTGGTCTGCTGTAAGGGCAGATTGAATCTGCCCGATGACATTACGAAGTCCTTAAAAAAGAATTTCATTCAGCATCTTGCGCTTTTTTTCAACAGGTTCGTCTTCAGCGTATCCTACAGGAATCAACACAGCCGGCTCTATATATTCGGGCAATCCCAAAACAGTGCTGCACTGAGAAGCATCGAAATTACAAACCCAGCAAGTACCCAAACCCTGCTCGGTAGCAGCCAGACAGAGATGTTCCACCGCAATAGCTATATCAATATCTGCATGATCTTTATTGTCGGCACGACGATGCCAAGACTCTTCATGGTTTGTGCAAGCCACAATGATACAGGGAGCTGTGGCAAGCCACTCACGCTTATAGCATTGCTGCAACGCCTTTAATGTAGGTTCATCTGTGACTATTTTAAACCGCCACGGTTGGAAATTAACTGCCGAGGGAGCCAAGCGTACACACTCCATGATATACTCCAATTTTTCTATCTCAACCGAACGACCGGCATATTTGCGGGCAGAATAGCGCGCTTTTACTAATTCTAGAAAGTTCATAAGCATTATTATTAGTTTGCAGACAAAAATACTAACTTTGCTAATATATCCCAAGCTTTTTGCAATGAGTATCATTTATCAATTGCTTACGAACTATTTATATTCTCATTTTGTAATTTTCAATCCTATTATTATCAAATTACTATTGTGATTTGCTTTCAAATTAGTATCTTTAAACCATTGAAAACAGCAATTCGCGTAGCTTATCCCTGTCGGTGCCGTTGTGATTTGCTTTCAAATTAGTATCTGTGAACCATTGAAAACAACGCAGTCCATATCGTTCCGCAGCCGCTACAGTTGTGATTTGCTTTCAAATTAGTATCTTTGAACCATTGAAAACAACAGTTATTTTCTTTAAGATTTTATTATCATAGTTGTGATTTGCTTTCAATTAGTATCTTTGAACCATTGAAAACAACAATCGGCTGTTGATAGCGTTTACGAGGCAAGTTGTGATTTGCTTTCAAATTAGTATCTTTGAACCATTGAAAACAACTCTACTTAATTATGCTCTAATAATGTAATCGTTGTGATTTGCTTTCAAATTAGTATCTTTGAACCATTGAAAACAACTTTCACCGACTAAGATACCAGCACCCTTTCGTTGTGATTTGCTTTCAAATTAGTATCTTTGAACCATTGAAAACAACAGAATGCAGGACGTGTAGAAACAGCGCTGCGTTGTGATTTGCTTTCAAATTAGTATCTTTGAACCATTGAAAACAACGCAATTGCCTTGCGGGCGTTCGCGAGATTTGTTGTGATTTGCTTTCAAATTAGTATCTTTGAACCATTGAAAACAACCTCCCTCAACTTTCACCAACATTCCCTTTGGTTGTGATTTGCTTTCAAATTAGTATCTTTGAACCATTGAAAACAACGTTTGCAGGCGGTAATGAAACGTCTGTATGTTGTGATTTGCTTTCAAATTAGTATCTTTGAACCATTGAAAACAACACGTTCTGATTCTTATCATCAGTAGCTGAGTTGTGATTTGCTTTCAAATTAGTATCTTTGAACCATTGAAAACAACTTATGATTAACGGTGTGCGTGTTCTTAATCGTTGTGATTTGCTTTCAAATTAGTATCTTTGAACCATTGAAAACAACAACTACGCACACTTAATGCTGTTGGATATTGTTGTGATTTGCTTTCAAATTAGTATCTTTGAACCATTGAAAACAACGGAATCAGAAGAAAAACAGTTTACAACTAGTTGTGATTTGCTTTCAAATTAGTATCTTTGAACCATTGAAAACAACACAAACTGCTTGGCGGCAGCCTGCATTATAGTTGTGATTTGCTTTCAAATTAGTATCTTTGAACCATTGAAAACAACCGTGCCATTGGGAATCAGGATGCTCTGCCCGTTGTGATTTGCTTTCAAATTAGTATCTTTGAACCATTGAAAACAACTGAATATACGTTACAAGCTAATTACCAATTAGTTACACATATATTCAGAAATTAAAAACAAAGTTGTTTTCTAATAAGAAATCCCGTTTCAGACGGGATTTCTTATTTTTAAAATAATTCCAATTGCTGTCCTGGAGTAGTTACACCTTGTAGTTTCTTTCCATAAAAAAGTTCAATAGCAGCAAATTGTTTATCAGTGATACACATTATTCCCACTTGTCCATATTCAGGCAAAAAAGATTTAACTCTATTTATATGAACAGTTGCATTCTCGCTACTAGCACAATGACGGACGTAAATTGAAAACTGAAACATTGTAAAGCCATCCTTTTGTAGATTTTTTCTAAAATCAGTATAAGCTTTCTTGTCCTTCTTAGTTTCCGTTGGCAAATCAAATAATACTAGTACCACATAATCCGATATTCACTAAAACGGTCCATTATCGTTCAGGATAACTAATACGACGAATTTCTCCACAAAAACATTTATATAGAGAAGCTGTAGTCTGAGCGACAGCCACCATCAACGGACTACGTTTACCATTAATACGTACATCCAATGTGGGAATAACAAGCAAACGTGATTTTATTTCTTTTGTTAATTCCAAATTTGCACCATACAATTTCACTAAACTAAATACTAATTCATCAACATAAGGTCGATATGGCTCCATCACATCGTCAGCTAAACAATATGCATTATAACGATTATGATGATGGATCCCTAAAGTAGGAAGCAACCCACTTGCCACTAAAGCACGAGCAACGATAGCACGAAGTATAGCATAACCATAATTCAATAAATTATTAGGAGAAATCCCTTCTCTGTCACGAGTAAAGCCAATAATATCTGCAAATAAATTTTTCCAAAAAAAAGCAGCCGCACGTGCTTCCAAATTCTCTGGATCACCACTCTTCACTTCATTCGCCCAAATTCGCATACATTTCATTTCTTCACCTACACAAACTCTCAATACAGATGCTTGGTTATCTATTTTTGCCTTAATTGTTTGCTGCCAAAGTTGCTTTTTCAATGGCAATGATGCATCCAACTGTTGACGGAAACGCTCATTCTGAGTTGTATTTCCATACAAAGGGAGCATTAAACCCACTGGCATACTTTTACTATCACAAGTGATAACGGCACAATTATTCTCTAATAGAGATTCTAATACACCGGAAGTGATAGTAATTTGCTTATGATCTAGTACTACGACACCTATATCTTCAATCGGCTTCGTTATTTCCGATTGTTCTTTAAAGATATCCGGCAATGAATCACTTTTCTCAACTTCCGGAAGTTTTATGACTAATTGGTTATTTCGTAATGACAAATAAGCCGGATTACCAAAATAAAGTGTTTTCTTTATCATAGTATCATATTTTAAAGGTTAATATATTACTTACCTCGCAATTTCTTCTGCTCTTTTTCGAAATTTTCAATGAAATCTATTTCTACAGGAGATAACTGATTACTAATGCGTTTCTTAAATTCATCATATTCAAGATTTGCTTTTTTCTTTGCTAATTCAGCCGAAATAGTACCAGCATGTTGTAACAATTCTTTTCCTGACAATCTAAGAAAATCATCCAATTTTTGAATCCAGTCTTTCATATACATAGGAGTATGACTTTTAGCCTGCAATTCTGCAAAGTCAAGATACAAACTTACAATACGATTTAATGTATCCAACTCATCATCTGTCAAATAATTTTTAGCATATTCTATATCATTCCGCTTTGGCACTGCTCCTGTCCAATTAGTTAATCCCATAAAATCTTTCCCTGCATCTGCACGACCGTAAATAACCTCAGCAGCCGTATGTCCATGTACTGAAAAATGCATTTTATTTTGAACCGTGGCAAAAAACAATCGAGTAGACTCAGTACTTGGGTCATAATCTATGCTCAAAGCATAAATTTCAAGAATTTTACGATAGAATATCTTTTCTGAGGAACGAATATCACGTATGCGTGATAATAACTCATCAAAATAATTTCCACCACCTGCACGCTTCAACAGCTCATCATTCATTACAAATCCCTTTACTAAATACTCTTTTAGTATTTGTGTTGCCCATATTCGAAACTGCACACCACGGTAAGATTTAACCCGATAGCCTATGCTTATAATCATATCCAAATTATAATAAGCCACTTGATATATTTTACCATCAGAAGCAGTTGTTGCAAAAAATGCAACAACTGAATTTTCCTGTAATTCCCCACTCTCAAAAACATTCTTTATATGGCGTGAAATCGTTGATTTGTTCCGTTGAAATAATTCTGCCATTTGATCTAATGTCAGCCAAACTGTATTATTGCATAGTGTTACTTCAATTCTTGACTCACCATCTACCGTTTGATATAAAAGAATTTGTCCTTTGTTTTCTTCCATAAAATAAGAATATATTATTTTTTATATGAACTACTTGATTCTAAGACATTTCCTAAACGATCAACTTTTATAGGCATACATATTTCTTTTATCATTTCATCTGTCCATGCCTTTTGCGCCTTATTATTGCTACCTAATTCTATTGTTTGTAAAATAGGATTCGCTATTCTCGCAGGTATAAAATATCCTTCATTTCCCGTACAACTTACCATCTTATAAATCCTTCCCCTATCCAAAGGCTGGGCAATAATACCATTAGCTAAATCAGCAGCAGTAGGAAGATAAACCAAATCATTAGGTGACAATACAAAAATAGGGTCATTACCATTCTCATCTTCCGGTGCAACAGGTAAACCTTGTTTTTGCCGTTCAATTGCAACATTCAGTGGAATGGTAGCATAATTTCTTTTCTTTATTATAGTATTCGTCTTTTTATCTAGAATATTCGACTCGTATACAGCAAAAAATAAATTTGTTCCTTTCGCAGCCTCTACAAATTTAGAAGATTTATTACCTGTTTGACCTACTGCAAACTTATCAGCCTGTTCATACCAACGAACTTTAATGATAGGCTGATGATACTTTCCATTATTCAGCTGAATAATATTACGATTCATTTCATCAATACCATCCGGCGAAAAAGCAATATCCGGATTATTATCTTTCAGTTCCAAATGACGTAACAATATTTTTTGGATACCTGTATCAGTAATATTATTTTCTATTTTCTTTCTATCAAAACTAGTATCCAGCGGTTTTCTAGTAGCAAAGAATCGATCTTTAGTATCTTTACTAAAATAGTAAACCTCTATTTTAGACAGATTTATATCACTCCAAGTTTCTCTATTATCTTCAAAGTACTTCTTTATTCTCTTCGCGTCAAATCCTAAATTCCAAAGTTCCAATAATTTTCTCTTGAAGTCTTTCACAACGATGCTTTGAGGATTTTTCATCGCTTCATTTAAAGCTACAGTCTTTATCCTACGCAAATTAACTTCTCCAAATACCGTATCTTTATGCATGGATTTACGTATAGCCCAGTTGTCCCCTTTTCCCTGTTTCACAAAGATCTTTTTGCCTTCTTCATTATAATGCAAGAAGTGATTGGTAGCTTTATTTATAACACGCAAATTTTGCTTAAAACTGACTATTATATTTTCCAAAGCCAAATATGTATCCTGTGTAAACGATGCCCACGGTTTTCTGATCACCCATTTATAGTTACCGTTATTATCAGTCTTAGCTTTATCACACAGCATTTTTTGCAAATCATATCGGGATAATTCAGCCTTAGCTGTTGCCGACTCATTATTTAAATAATTAATAATATTCCTATTTGCACACGCTATTATTATGGCATCCATTGCATGATGACGATGATCTATTCTTTTCTTATTAAAACCTTTTTGCAATTCCAAAGGCATTGTCGGAATTTCTTGAATCCCAACATTTTTAGTTGTAAATTTATTTGTGCCGGTCAACTCATTGAGTCGTTGAAAACGAGGAAGTATAATCTTATTCCAAACCTCATTTATTCCCCAATCTTTCTTCAAACGATCCGTAACTCCTCCGGTACAAGGAATTACATTCTTTGAAATTGCTTCTTCCTCTCCTTTTTCTCTAACGATGTTGGAAAGAAGGGACTTTACAACTTTGCTGATGTACCTACTATCATTCAGCTGACGAGCAACAAACTCCTCCGGAATATCATCCATCAAGAGTTTTTTCATTTTACTACGAGTACGCGAATAGTTATCTTTCACAAATTGCTCATATTCATCCACAGTGAAGATCCTTACTTTTTTTCCAAAAGGAAGTTCCACTATCTCCCCATGATGCTTCACTATAAACTCATGTCCCAATAAATTGCTTTTAAGCTTATTGACTTCCGCTTCACAAATCACCTTGTTACTAAAAGAATCATCAAAATAACATGATTGAGGAATGACATGCTCTATTTCGTATGCAGACGTAAACAATTTACCTAATGGAATCACTTCACCGGTATAAGGAGAACGATACTTCTGTTCCAGCCAAAGCTTGTAACGCAAAACTTCTGACCTTGAAGGACGCTTCTTCAAGTCTGTTTCTGTAAACTTTTTCAATATATCCGATATTTCCTCCGGTAAATCGGAAACACTATTTAAAACACCCTCTTCATAAATACGCAAAATATCCTGCTGACTTGGCGAATAAGGACGAACATTTTCAACCTCATATTCAGGATTCAAAAATTCCGTGAGCAAATATTTGATACGCAAGTTGGTATTCTCATTTTCAGACATTTGCTGTGTCATTTTCTTCCGCTTGTCAGCCGGATTCTTCATCTCACGCCCCAACTCCACATGTATCTCATCAATATTTCCCACTTGTTTCCAAATATCACGAACAACACGTAGTGTTTCAATAATAATCTGCTCAACAATTGGATTACGCAATGAATTTTGCTTAAAAGATCTTAAATACAAATCAATATCAGCAGGAGATTTCCACTGGGTTATTTCTTTTGCTTCAGAGTGACGACCATAAACAATGTAACACACTAACCAAAGAGGCAAACCTTTGAAATCAGAAACATCAGCAAGATGAATTGCTTTCTCCCTCACTCTATTTTCTATTTTCTCATCATATTCTCCTGTTATTATCTTATCCATCCGTTCACGCGTTCCTTTATCTATTGAATTCTCACTCCAATATTTTCCCATACGCATTAAAGGCAATAATTTTTTAATTGCTTTTGCCGAATAGGAACCATATTCTTTCTTAAAAGGTGGGAATTTCTGAAACACATCAACAAAAGAAGCATTCAAGTCATGTTTATCCGCAAATTTCTGCAAAGCTTTTACTATTTCATTCTTATCTTCAACCGAATATAATATATGCCATAAAGCTTCCTCATTCTCTTTTGTCAGGAATTCAATAGAAATATCACATTTCTCCAGCCGCGCCAACATCGATGAACGGGTTTCATTACATGGATAAGGTTTATCTTGTACATAATTCCAACGATAATTCTCTACCTCTTTTTTCAGTCCAAAAAGCGGATATTTCAAAAAAGCCTTTTGATCAATTTCTTTTTTACCATTCAACCAGTCAAATAAAGCAACATAATCTTCTTCAGTCTTCAATAACTCATTTGTAACATCCACATCTTGTGCCAGGTCTTTCCTATAAATACGCAGATTTACTATAAATTGCCACAAACGAAATTCTTGAAATAACGGATGTGATTTAGCAATACATTTTACAGGAAAAGATTTTATCTCTCCTGTTTCCTTATCAAGGCAATGATTCTCCTCATAAGGGCAATTGTCTATTAATGATTTTTTGCTTTTAAGAGGACGCTGATAAAAGAGTATATCCTCTAAAAACAAATAAGTAAAATCCCGATTACCAATATTATTCCGATGTGCTTCATTTATTGTATATAGTTCTTCAACACAAGCAGCATACAATGCTCTGTCTTGCAATTCCAGGTGAAACTCCTTCTGCTTCTCCAAAATCTGTTTCAGCTCCTCCTTATAATATTTGCGTTCAATGGTTCTCACCAGTCTTCCACGAATTTTCTGACTAGGATTTCCTAAAAGCGTATCATAAATATAGGCACCTACTGTCTTATGAGTTTGATCAATATCCGCTTCTGTTTTCTTCTTGACCAATGACCAATCATCTTCCTTAGGAGCACGAAAAGAGCGTTTTACATTCCCTTCCTTATCTTTTTTCGGAGTTCCGTCCTTCTCTAAATCCGTAGTTACAATGAACTCTTTAGTTTTTCCAACCCAATCAAGAGGCATATTACTTGTTCTTCGATATACCCATCCATTTTCCAAATGCACATTATACCAAATATCCTTTCCCTTTTTTTCTCCGGAATCCTCTACTGCAACCACTTTAAGAGCATAGAATTCAACCAATTTATTCTTATTTTCCTCCTCTTCCTCACCACGTAATTGATAATATCCACGCTTTTGATTAAAATTCAATAATATCCACGCCAATTCTTCTTTTGAAATTTTAGAAGTCAATCCCTTTTTACGGAGATAGTAGATAGTCCAATCATAAGGTACTTTTTTATCATCTGTTATCAGATTCGGATGATTTAGCTTAAAATCCTCCAGCATTTCCTTAAATGAATCTTGGAATATAAATTCAAACTGACCTGCTTCATTCTTACGCCAAGCCAATTTAGGTTCCTTACCCTTAACTATTTTACCATGCCTATCTAAATCTTGAGCAAAATGAGAAGGCAAAAATCCTAAAATATCAAGAATTCTATGCAACCGTTCTCTACGAAGCAGATATCGTTCGCTTAAACGACGAATTCCACGCAATCTGGTTCTTTCGGCAGTTTGAGATATAGAATTACCTTTATTAAAATCTCCTATCATAGCTGCGTCCATAGGTATGATACGACTTCCAGAAGCTTGTATTTTAACCAATTGTTCACTTCCATCGTCATTGACACTTCCATTTACTACTGCCCAACCTATGCTATTGGTACCCAAATCAAGTCCTAGTATATTTTTCATAATCCAATATTTTTATCAAAACTTTTCAAAGTTATCAAATTATTCTGATAATCACTTGTTCTTTACATATTTATTTCATAGTTTTGCAATACTAATTTGAAGCAAATCACAATAAGGATTATTCCGTTGTGAAAACATTTAGGCTGCCCTCGTCCTTTAACGGGGGCTTTTTATATTTATCCTTTAAAAGAAATACAAATATGAAGAAACTTGTGATATTTGATTTAGACGGCACATTGCTGAATACAATAGCTGATTTGGCTGCCGCTACCAACCAAGCTTTACAGTACTATGGCTATCCCATTCATGACACGGATGCCTACCGTTTCTTTGTAGGAAACGGAATCAACAAACTGTTTGAACGAGCATTGCCCGAGAACGAAAGAAGCGAAGAAAATATTTTAAAAATCCGTTCTCAGTTTGTCCCTTATTACGATAAACACAACGCGGATTTTAGTCGTCCCTATCCGGGTATAGCAGCACTATTGCTGGCTTTACAAAATGACGGAAGAAAGATAGCTGTGGCGTCCAACAAATATCAAGCTGCTACACGGAAACTGATTTCACACTATTTCCCCGAAATAAATTTTGTGGAAGTATTGGGACAAAGGGAAGGAATACCTGCCAAGCCGGACCCTTCTATTGTAAATGATATCATTGCCACAGCCGGAGTCACCAAAGAAGAAGTGCTGTATGTAGGAGATTCCAATGTCGATATGCAAACGGCACACAATGCCGGAGTCACTGCCGTGGGAGTGGCTTGGGGATTCAGACCGCGAACAGAACTTGAAGCTCTTCATCCCGCACACATCATCGAAAAAGCAGAGGAACTGATTCCATTGCTTGATTGATTAGGACGGAAATATATACAAACAGCAGATATAGTGAAAACATTTCATCAAAGAACCATCAGGTATGTGATAAAAGGTTTGCGTTATCTGGCAACGGAGATTGACTCTGAGAGACTGAAAATAAACGGTTTCTACTCCGACTGGACCATACCGACTTTCCATATCATACGGTTCTTGCTCTACGCTTTTATGATAGTCATGATTTATCCATACCTGCCGGGGGCTGATTCCGGTGTGTTCCAAGGGATTTCCGTATTTATCGGTCTGATTATCTCACTCGGTTCGAGTACTGTCATCGGTAATATCATTGAAGGCTTTATCACTACTTATATAAGGCCTTCAAACTGGGAGACCGTATCAAGTTGAACGAGACAACAGGAAATGTGGTGAAAAAAAACGGCTTTCGTAACCCGAATCCGTACATCGAAATCGGCAAGAACATACGGACTAATCATTCATTCGGAAGTAACCATCGGCTATGATGCACCTTGGAGGAAAGTACATCAGTTACTTATTGATGCTACTTTGGCCACTCCGGGAATACAGGCCGATCCGGAATCATTTGTACTGGAAACATCATTAAGTGATTGGTATCCGGTTTATCAGGTTAATGCCTATATAAAAGATGCAGACAAAATGGCCGCCATTTATTCTGTTCTACACCAAAACATACAGGATTACTTCAATAAGGCAGGCATTGAGATTATGTCTCCTCACTATATTGCCACAAGAGACGGCAATGAAATAACCATCCCTAAAGAGACAGCCGAAGAATAAAATGAACAATTATCCGTTTTTTACGTTTTTATAGATAAATAGTATAAACTTTAAAAGCCTAATTTATGTCTGTTATTTATAAATTCTTATTTCCCTCAAAACCGGACAGCACAGCCATGTCATTACTATTATTGGCATTACGCATTTTATTCGGTGTATTATTAATGTCTCACGGAGTACAAAAATGGGCAAACTTCGATGCCATGAGTGAAAGTTTCCCGGATCCTTTGGGAGTAGGAAGCCAAATGTCTCTCATTTTGGCCATTTTTGGCGAACTGGCCTGTTCACTGGCTTTTATCTTCGGATTCCTTTACCGTCTTGCTATGATTCCTATGATTTTCACAATGGGCATGGCATTTTTTGTAATTCACGGCAATGACCCGTTCTCTGTCAAAGAACTGGCATTTATCTATCTTGTGGTATTTGTTCTGATGTACATAGCCGGGCCCGGAAAGTATTCTATCGATCACTTTATCGCTAAAGCTATATCGAAAACCAACAGATAAGTATTAATCAATATGCTTTAAAAAGCGTCTGATATCACTTTCCAACCTTTTATAAAGCGGAGATTCTTTATAACTAGTATGCTTGCGGAGTACTATATCAACTCCTAGCTGACGACGCTGATAGCTTGTCAGCTCATTATGGAACTGCATATCGTGCTCTGCAAGTTCTTTAATTTCCGCCTCACGCTCACGACGAAGAACATTACAAACAGGCGTCAACAGTTTCATCACTACACTATCCATAATATGATGCCCCTGAATAAACATATAAGTATTATCCGGATATACTCCCAATTGAGCGAACTCCTCTTTCATTGCCTCTATCTCTCCTATCGCTTTGGGATGACGATGCTCCAACTCCTGCAATTTCCGCCTTACACGACGGCTCATATTTTCCAAACTGCGCTCGGGCCGGTAAACACTTACCTGATCCAACTTGACAAACGAACAAAAATCAAGCAATGAAAACTCGGATAATATGTGTTTCCGATAAAACCACACCGACCAAATAAAAAGCGGATAGGCAATCTGTGAATACATCTTCATAAAGGCAACAAAATCTACCAACGGATGGTCATTCAAAGTAGCCATGACACACACTTCATGCAAAGCTCCCGAATAACATTGATAGTTTTCGATGGCGTATGCATACGTATGAAAAACATACTTATTATTGATAATATAGCGGGAAGTATGGGTAGCACCCTGAAGTAAATAATCATAATCACTGTCTACACAGGCAATCATATTCTGCCCCAACTGTGAACCCAGTTCATTCATTAATACAGATTTCTTGCCTTTCGCCAAAGTGGTCTTGGAAGGGAGCATTACTTCAAAATAACGAGTATCATCTTCAAACTCTCCCAATAGGGTACGCCAAAAAGAGACATCGTCGTAACTTTCAACATAAGCCACAATTTTTCGTCTTGCCTTTTTGGGCTTTAACCTATTCGCCGCACCGATATATAAAGAAGAAAGGTTGTCGGATAATCTCTTTCCCATAGCCGTGTCGTTTAGTTAAATTCATTGTGTTATATCGCTCACTTCGGTAACGGCATCAAGCCATCCATCCATGACCAAAGCCGGCGAATGAGTCGTGAGTACAATCTGTACATTCGGATTCAATTCACGAATTAATGAAATAAGACGTTGTTGCCACTCCACATGAAGAGAAATCTCAGGCTCATCCATAAACAGCACTCCATGCCTCTTGTCCTGTACCAAGACAGTAAGCAAAATAACCAATATCTGTTTTTCACCCGAAGAAAGTTGGTAAGGGTATAAAGTATCACCGTCTTGTTCAAACAAAATCTCATTGCTCTGACGAATAATCTTCTTTCCCGTTTCTCCGAAAAGATCATCCATTAAATCCTGGAATTTCTTCTTAGGATAAGACATTTGGGCAGCACGCATCTGGTCTTCGGGATTACCGGAAGTAAGACACTCGATAATACGATTACCGATATTCACCTGATAATCCAAATAACGGCGCTGCAATTGATAAAGCTGCCAGTCCAGCTCTGTCTTCACATTCTTATCCGCCATTTTTTCAAGCAACTCGGAATGAATCAATGGTCGGTCAAAACTTCTGATAACATCAAAATGAATTTGCGTAGCATCTTCAGGAGAAAAAACAAAATGTACCCCCGGTGCAGAGCCATTACTTAAAGCCCCCCCTTCCAAAGCACTCAAACTATTTACAGACCTGTTCAGAATAGTACTTTTACCTATTCCATTCACCCCACTCAGAATATTAACATCAGGGCGAAGTTCCCACGAGATATCTTTACGTCCCCACAGCCGCTTTATCTCGATACGCTTAATATAATCAGCCTGCTTTTTCATTTTATATAAATTTACTATAAAGCAAAGATAGAAAATATAAAAAGAAACACCTACATTTGTACTGTTATTTAAGGTAAAAAAGATATGGCTATTCAGAAGTATAAAGGACATTTGGCATTGCTGGGCGCTGCCATAATGTGGGGATTAATGTCTCCTATCGGCAAAACAGCTTTAGAGAACGGAATTTCAGGACTTTCACTGGCAACTTTTCGAATGACGGGAGGAGCAGTCTGTTTTTGGATTGCATCTATTTTCGCACCCAAAGAACAAGTAAAGCCTCATGACTTGATGATGTTGTTCTTTGCCGGACTATTGGGTATCGTATTTAATCAAGGTTGTTTTACGTTCGGGTTATCACTGACCTCTCCCATCGATGCTTCCATCGTAACAACCACCGCACCGATTGCAACCATGATTGTTGCAGCCATTTATTTGAAGGAACCGGTAACCGGAAAGAAAGTAATCGGCATCTTCTTAGGCTCCATTGGGGCTTTAACTTTGATTATGAGTAGTCAAGGTTCCACAGATGATAAGGCCGGAAGCATTCCGGGAGACTTGTTGTGCTTAGCTGCTCAGATAAGTTTTTCTTTTTATCTGGCTATCTTTAAAGGATTAATCAGCAGATATAATATCTTCACATTAATGAAATGGATGTTCACATATGCCGCCATCTGCTTTATTCCATTCTCCTATCACGAAGTTTCGGCTATTCAATTTAACGAGATATCCACCACCACGTGGGGCTGCGTCCTTTTTGTTATCTTGGGAGGCACATTCTTTGCCTATATTTTAATGATGATAGGACAAAAGACATTGCGTCCGACCGTTATCAGTATGTATAACTATGTACAACCGATTGTCGGTACTTCTGTCTCTATTTTATTGGGCATGGGTACTTTCGGACCGGCAAAAGGACTGGCCGTCGTATTGGTATTCTTAGGAGTGTACATCGTCACTCAAAGTAAGAGCCGCGAACAGATGCTGGCTGAACAAACGGTTCAAAAAGACAGGCACTAACCGCAGTTGTTGCAATCCCCCAACTCGGAGATTTATATAATTGACTCTTCCAAACGAAGCTGCTCTATATATTTCTCCGTGTCCTCCCAAAGTTGTTTGGCCTGCGGATGATTCATAAATTTATCTTTTACTTTTTTCGGTTTGCAAGAAGCAAACATTTGTCCGGTCACCTCCGACACTTCTTCATCAAGCAATAAGTGAATAGCTGTTGCCGCACCTTCTTTAGGAGTACGGATGCAAGGACGAAAAAAACAATCTGTCAATTTATCAAACCACATATCCATACGGATGATATTGGTAGAAACAATTCCCGGATCGGCGGCATTGACTGTAATTCCGCTGTCTTTCACCCTTTCCGACAGTTCACGCGTAAACAGCCACAAAGCCAACTTGGTATTGCTATAAATAGGAATACGCCAAAAGCTACCTGACTTTCCGCGGGAAAAAAAATCGGACGTGATATGCCCAAGTGAATAAGTACACGAAACCATATTGACAATACGGCTTCCTTTTCCCATCAAAGGCAATAATCTCATAGTCAAAAGAAAAGGAGCAACATAATTCACCGCCACTGTTCTTTCCAGCCCGTCTTCAGTCTGCATCAAATGAGTACTCATTGTTCCGGCATTATTCATCAAAAGGTCAATATGTTTTCCACGCCCCAACAGTCCGTCTGCAACATTGATAACAGACGCCATAGAAGACAGATCGACCTGACGTACTTCTATCTCCTTGTTTCCTGTTTCCAATATCATCTGATTCTTACGTTCTTCTCCTTTAAAAAGAGTATAACACAACATAATGACATGATACCCTGCCTCGGCTACGGCACGAGTTATTTCCTTTCCCATTCCTCCGTCGGCACCGGTTATAACAGCTAATTTACTCATTTTTCCACTCTTGCTTTTATATATAAACACTTATTTCTTCTCCAATTTTTCAATTTCTTTTTTCAAACTTGCCGGCAGCTCTTCCCGCAAGTGCTGGTGGCAAGCCATTTCAATAGTGTACATTCGTGCTATACAATAGTTACTATGCTTACAGTTACACCGCGCTTTTTCTTCTTCACGCATACGATTGACAAAACCGGGTTCATTAAGCAAAGCACGCGCCATCTGCACAAATTCAAAACCATGATTCAATACCTCATCAATCTTTTCACGCGAAACCAACCCACCGACATATACTAACGGAATATCCTTTATTTCGGTTCTGAATTTCAGAGCATCTTCCAAGAAATAGGCCTCTTTGAAAGGTACGGCCGGAATCATCCATTTGCCTGCCATTCTTACTCCATATTTCAGCCACCAGCAATTCATATAATGAGTCATCGTTTTGATAGGCATTTCACCGCGCATGACATACATTGGAGCTTTACTTACAAAACCTCCACTCAAGACCAACGCCTGTGCACCATCTTGCACCAACCGCTTGGCTACCTGCATGGTCTCGTCTATTTCCATACCTCCCTTAAAGCCATCACGCATATTCATTTTCACCAATACTGCCATATCGCTACCTGCAGCCTGCATCACCTCTTCCATTACCATATCCATAAAACGCATACGATTCTCCAACGAACCGCCATACTCGTCTTTACGGTGATTGGTATAAGGAGAGAGAAACTGACTGATGAGATATCCATGTCCGGCATGAATTTCCACTGCATCAAAGCCGGCCTCACGTGCTAAATTGACAGAACGACCATAAGCTTTTGCCATCGCCGGAAGTTCGTCCTTACGCAAGCCACGCACGAAAGTAGGCGAATAAAGATTAAAACCGGAAGAAGCTCCTACGGGTGTTACCCCACAAATACTTTTGTGCGACATATTTCCACAATGTCCCAACTGAATACCGGCTGCCGCACCCTCCTTATGGATGGCATCGGTTATGTCTTTCAACCCCGGCACTATCTCAGGGCGCATCCACAGCTGTCGGTCAAAAGACAAACCGCTTTGAGCTACAGCAGCATAAGCGATTGTAGTCATTCCTACTCCCCCGGCCGCTACCGAACGATGATAGTCCAATAACTGTTGTGAAGGTACATTGCCCGGACACATGCTTTCAAAAGCCGCCGAACGAATCGTACGATTTCTCAAAGTAAGCGGCCCGATGGATGCCGGAGTAAATAGTTTAGAATCTATCATGACTTTTATAATTTTATAGTCTAATCGGTTAATAAACAAAAGGAATCATTCGTTTTCTGCCACCCACAGCCTGTGCTCCAAACTCTTCTCGATAACGATTGCGAATCGAATTGGCACGCGGAGCCAAATTAGCAAATGTCCACAGAACAAATACCCAAGCAGCCGGTGAGCAAGTCAGTACGGCAAAACCTACCCATTCCAATAATTCTCCGAAATAATTACCTGACGTGACATACCGATACATTCCTTTCTGTGGCAAATAATGACGAGTATCGCCCGGTTTACGTAAATGACGGATCACACTGTCCGAATGAATATTAATTCCCATACCTGCAAAAAACAGAACCAGTCCTGCCCAAAAAGAAGAAGTATTAAGCCATGCATCCGAATAAAGTCCTTCGGGAGCAAGATAGAAAAGCCACTCGCCCTGCATAAAACCATTCAACACATTGAATACCACTCCCATCAACATAATGGCAATAGGCATCCGGCTCTTTCCTTTCATCAAGAAAGGGAATATAAAGGCACGCTGGAAATAATGCAGTTCAAAGAGTAGGAAAAAGACAAGAGGCACAGCGCTACAACGCACACTGCTATTCCACCATAAATAGAGCATGACGAAAAACACCGGCGCTTCCATCAATATCCAACCTAGTTTATTGTTTAACGAAATTCCCCATTTGGAAGTTTGGAACATACCATAGCCGGCACGTACATAATAAAGGGCTGCAAAAACAACAACCGCTAATGCAGACATTGTCAGAAGTAATAAGTCAAAAGTCTGTTGTTCCATACTCGGTCCTCCTTTTATTAGATTTAGTTAGTCACTAACAAATTTAAAGAAAATTCGAGAGAGGAGAAATATTTTAGATAGTTTTTGTGGAAAAAGACTATAAAATGCGAGAAAGTGACAGTAAAACCATCGATGATATTATTCTTCAGACACGGATAACATGAATTTCACAGAAAAATCCGTGTAAACCCATGTTATCCGTGCTTGCCAATTACCTCTGCTTCAAAGGCACATATTCCAGTTCTTCCAACACATTCTTGTATGCCGGACGAATAATGCGTTTTCCTTCAAAATTCAGCTCCTCATTGCGGTGTGCACACCACCCCACGATACGAGCCATCGCAAACAAAGGTGTAAATATTTCCTGTGGCAGACCAATCATTTCATATACGAAACCTGAATAGAAATCGATATTGCTGGAAACAGTCTTGCCGTTATTCTTAATCTTTCCGAACATAGCGATGGCACGTTCTTCCAACAATTCCAGGAAAGCAAACTCTTCTTCCTTACCTTTTTCTTTTGCCAAGTCACGAGCCAATTCTTTCAACAAAATAGCACGAGGATCGGATATCGTATAGACCGCATGGCCGATACCATAAATCAGACCGGACTTATCATACGCTTCCTTATTCAACATACGGGTAAAGTAAGTATCAATTTCATCCACATTGGTCCAATCCTTAATATTTTCCTGCAAATGATGGAACATATCCGCCACTTGGATATTTGCTCCTCCATGAAGCGGACCTTTCAACGAGCCGATACCTGCGGCGATGGCCGAATAAGTATCCGTACGGCTGGACGAAACTACACGGACGGTAAAAGTAGAGTTATTACCACCTCCGTGTTCAGCCTGAAGTACCAACAGCAAATCAAGCGTGCGCGCATCAAGCTCCGTATAATCCTTTTTCAACATATACAGGAAGTTTTCTGCGATAGACAGTTTTTCACGCGGATGACGGATATGCAACGAACGACCATACGTGGCATGGCGCAACATGTTATAAGCGTATGCAATAATGGTCGGGAACTTGGATATCAAGTCAATACTCTGACGCATCAGGTTATCACGCGAAGTATCATCCGCCTGCGGGTCAAAACGGTACATTTCAAGCACGCTACGAGCCAGAATGTTCATAATGTTATTTCCCTCCAACTCAATGATATTCATTTTGGTCTTCTGTTCCAACGGAGTATTGTCATTAATCAACTCACAGAAAGACGCCAACTCTTCCTTGTCAGGCAAATGACCGGACAATAACAGATAAGCCACCTCCTCGAATCCAAAACGCTTCTCTTTAATAATGCTATGTGCCAAATCTTCCAAATCATACCCACGATAGAAAAGTTTGCCGGGAATCGGCTTCAATCCTCCGCCGGGAATACGTTCATACCCTACTACATTGCCTATCTTGGTCAACCCTACCAAAACACCGGTGCCATCTTCGTTACGCAATCCGCGCTTTACATCAAACTTCTTGAACAATTCGTTCTCAATCCGGGTTGCATTCTTCATATCCTCGGAGAGTTTGTAAATGATATATTCTTTCTTCATATCCGTGAGTTTTTAGGAGTTTATTCTTTCTATTATTTCTTTTGTAAATGCCGACGTGCCAAGCGAGACACCTCCGGGCATAAAACGGGCAAGGTCATGTGTGGCACGTTCCTCGCCAAAACTGGATTCCAAGGCATTCACTATCAGCTCTGCTGCCTTATTCCAACCAAAATGTTCCAACATCATGACAGCCGAGAGGATTAATGAACAAGGATTCACCACATCCTTTCCGGCAATATTGGGAGCCGTACCGTGAGTCGCTTCAAAAATGGCATGACCGGTATTGTAATTGATGTTCGCTCCGGGAGCAATTCCGATGCCGCCTACCATGGCAGCCAACTGATCCGAGATGTAATCTCCGTTCAAATTCAAGGTAGCCACCACCGAATATTCTTCGGGAATCAATAACGTATTCTGCAAGAATGCATCGGCTATGCAGTCTTTTATCACCAACTTGCCTGACGCAATGGCATCTCCGAATTCACGTTCCGCCAGTTCATATCCCCATTTCTTGAAGCCGCCTTCAGTAAACTTCATGATATTTCCTTTATGCACCAACGTCACTGACGGCAAGCCATGCTCCAAAGCATATTTACATGCCGCACGTACCAGACGTTCCGTTCCTTCTTTGGACACCGGTTTCACGCCAAACGAAGAAGATTCGGGAAAGCGCACTTTAGCCACTCCCATTTCATCATGCAAAAAACGATAAAACTTCTCAGCTTCCGGCGTGCCTGCTTCCCATTCTATACCTGCATAAATATCTTCCGTATTTTCGCGGAAAATATGCATATCCACCTTCTGAGGCTCTTTCACCGGAGATACCACTCCACGGAACCAGCGTACGGGGCGCAGACACACATACAGATCCAGCGTCTGGCGCAAAGCCACATTCAAGGAACGGATACCACCTCCTACGGGAGTAGTCAACGGACCTTTTATGCCCACACCATATTTCTTGAAAGCCTCCATCGTCTCATCCGGCAACCAGGAACCTGTTTCGTTGAAAGCACGTTCACCTGCCAGCACTTCCATCCATTCTATTTCATGTTCATTGCCATACGCCTTCTTCACGGCTGCATTCACTATGGCTTGCATAGCAGGAGTAATTTCCACTCCCACTCCGTCTCCTGTAATATAAGGTACTGTCTTTTTCATCTTTTATCTTGCATTTAAAGCAGAGCCGGCACGGAACCAACCTATCTGCTGTTCATTATAAGTATGCTGTACTTCAAAACGATCCTGAGTGCCATCTTCATGGTGTAAAGTCACAGTCAGATTTCTTCCGGGAGCAAAGTCCGCCAATCCGCTGACGGTAATCAAATCATGTTCTTGAATCTTGTCATAGTCCGCTTTGTCTATAAAAGTCACCGCCAACATTCCCTGCTTCTTCAGATTCGTTTCATGGATGCGGGCAAAACTCTTCGCCAGAATAACCTTTACATTCAGGAAACGAGGCTCCATAGCGGCATGTTCACGACTGGAACCTTCACCATAATTTTCCTCTGCAACAACAATGGAGCTGATACCTTCAGCCTTATATTGCTTGGCTGTACCCGACACACCCTCATACGTATTTGTCAAACGGTTCCACACCTTGTTCGTTTCACCATTGAAAGCGTTCACCGCCCCCATCAGCATATTATCCGAAATATTTTCCAGATGACCACGGAAACGCAGCCACGGGCCTGCCATCGAAATATGGTCTGTGGTACATTTACCTTGAGCCTTAATCAGTAAAGGCATATCCGTAAAATCCTTTCCATCCCATGCCGGAAACGGAGCCAATAACTGCAAACGCTGTGATTCGGGATTCACCTTAATTTCTACCTGTGCACCGGCAGGAGCCAAATAACCGGGATTACCTTGAGTGAAACCTGACGACGGCAATTCATCCCCTTCCGGAACTCTCAGTTTCACCTTCTCACCGTCCTGATTAATCAAAGCATCCTTCAACGGATTGAAACATAAATCACCGGCAATAGTCAGAGCCAATACCAATTCAGGAGAAGCCACAAATGCATGTGTATTCGGATTACCATCGGCACGTTTGGCAAAATTACGGTTGAAAGAAGTGACAATCGAGTTTTTGCGGACAGGATCATCGGTATGGCGTTTCCACTGTCCGATGCACGGACCGCAAGCATTCGCCATAATAGTAGCCCCAATCTGTTGGAAAGCATCAATCATCCCGTCACGCTCGGCAGTGGCTCGAATCTGTTCAGAACCCGGATTGACAATCAAAGGAGCAGCCACAGCCAAATGTTTTTCAGCTACCTGACGGGCAATGGAAGCAGCCCGACTTAAATCCTGATAAGATGAATTGGTACATGAACCTATCAGCCCGACTTCCATCTTACGCGGATAACCATTAACCAATACCTTTTCGGCAAACTCTGAAATAGGTGTTGCGGCATCCGGTGTAAACGGCCCGTTGATATAAGGTTCCAACTCGGACAAATTAATTTCAATCACACGGTCGTAGAAAGCAGAAGGATTGGCAACAACCTCAGCATCGGCACGTAAATCATTTGCCACTTTTCCGGCCATCTCTGCTACAGACTCTCTTCCGGTAGCTTTCAGATACACAGCCATCCGGTCGTCATAGGGGAACAAGGATGTGGTAGCCCCCACTTCTGCACCCATATTGCAAATAGTAGCCTTACCGGTTGCCGAAAGTGAAGCTGTCCCTTCTCCAAAATATTCTATAATGGCATTCGTTCCACCTTTCACGGTCAGAATACCGGCCAATTTCAGAATCACATCCTTTGGCGAAGCCCATCCGTTCAAGCTTCCGGTCAAATGAACTCCAATCAGTTTCGGCATCTTTAACTCCCATTCCATACCGGTCATTACATCCACAGCATCGGCACCGCCAACCCCGATTGCCACCATTCCCAAACCTCCGGCATTCGGAGTATGCGAATCGGTACCTACCATCATTCCACCGGGGAAAGCATAGTTTTCGAGTACCACCTGATGAATGATACCTGCTCCCGGTTTCCAAAACCCGATACCGAAACGCGAAGAAACATCTCGTAAGAAATCGTATACCTCACGGTTGGTTTCCGTAGCCGTCGCAATATCCGGTCCGGCGCCTTTATATGCCTGGATCAAGTGGTCACAATGCACGGTAGAAGGTACGGCAGCGGAATCCTTTCCTGCATTGATAAATTGCAACAATGCCATTTGCGCCGTCGCGTCTTGCATAGCCACGCGGTCGGGACGGAAATTCACATAATCCTCGCCACGTTCATAATTCTTCAGTTGAGCATCATCATAAAGATGTGTATACAGAATTTTCTCAGCCAATGTCAGCGGACGCTGCAACACAGCTCTTACCCGACCTATCTTCTTTTCGAAAGAAGCATAAAAGCCCCTTAACATGTCCAAGTCATATACCATACCTTTTACTATTTATAATTATTACAGTTTTAAATCTATTTTATTTTTGGCAATATAGGAATAATATTTGAATTCTTGTGTTATCTATAATACGTTTAACAAAATAAAACATAAAGTCCTACCTAAAGGATTATTATTATCTTTGCAATTCTTATAGAAAAAAGCATCATTATGAACCAACATATACCCCTCTCTAATATAATTAACAAACTACAACGCAAAGAGTTGTTACTAAAATTAGAATATGATTACGAAAAAGAGACTTTCAGGCAACAGACTGAAGCAATGGGCATCGAGCGCAAAGTGAAACGGGGTATGTGCTGGTATCCGATATCGGCAGGCAGAAGCTATTATAACTCATTGAACCAATTGGTTGTAGAAGTTGAAAGGCAAGAAGACAAAGACATAGAACATGTATTTGAATTCGGCCGTCCGGTATGCTTTTTTACGCAAAATGCATCAGGCCAATTACATTATTTCAATTTTACGGCAACTGTCAACTACGTGGACGAAGACCGAATGGTAATCGTTCTCCCCTCGGCAGATGCATTGCTCAGCATACAGGCAACCGAGCGACAATTGGGAGTACAGCTTTATTTTGATGAAACCAGTTACCGGTTGATGTTCGAAGCGTTGGGACAAGTCCTCAAGGCAAAAGGGAATCGTCTGGCAGAGTTACGTGAGATTTTTCATGGCAACCAAAAGGCGGAAACTTTCAGTTTCGGCTTCACCCGTTTCCCTTGGTTAAACAATACGCAGGAGGAAGCAGTAAATAAAGTGATGCATGCCAAAGATGTTGCTATAGTCCACGGTCCGCCCGGAACCGGTAAAACTACCACATTGGTAGAAGCCATTTACGAAACCCTTCACCGGGAAAATCAAGTGATGGTTTGCGCACAAAGCAATATGGCTGTAGACTGGATTAGCGAGAAACTGGTGGACCGGGGCGTTCCCGTTCTCCGTATTGGTAATCCCACCCGCGTCAATGATAAAATGCTTGCTTTTACCTATGAACGCCGTTTTGAAAGCCATCCCGATTATCCGCAATTATGGAGTATCCGAAAAGCAATACGCGAGCTCTACGGACGTTCGCGCAAAGGAGCGGAGCGTGAGAATATCCGACAGAAAATAAACTCACTGAAAGACCGTGCCACCGAACTGGAAATTCGCATCAACGAAGCATTGTTCGGCGAAGCACGTGTGATAGCCTGCACACTGGTAAGTTCCGCCAACAGAATATTGACAGGACGCAAATTCAGTACCTTATTCATAGACGAAGCCGCACAAGCTCTAGAGCCTGCCTGCTGGATTGCCATACGCAAAGCAGACCGTGTCATTCTGGCCGGTGATTATTGCCAGCTTCCTCCTACCATTAAATGCATGGAAGCAGCTCGTGGAGGATTAGACCGGACACTGATGCAGGAGATTGCAGACAACAAACCCGACACTGTATCCTTGTTAAAGGTACAATATAGAATGAATGACGAAATTATGCGTTTCTCTTCAGAATGGTTCTATCAGGGTGAACTGAAATCAGCTCCCGAAGTAAAATATCGGAGTATATTGGACTATGACACACCGATAGAATGGATAAATACGGAAGGAATGGAATGCAACGAAGAGTTTGTGGGTGAAAGCTTCGGCCGTATCAATAAAGAGGAGGCGGCACTCTCCATTTCCCAACTCACCAACTATATCAATAAAATAGGTAAAGACCGTTTTCTGGAAGAACGGATTGATGTGGGACTGATTTCTCCTTATAAAGCACAAGTACAATATCTCCGTCAACTGATAAAACGAGATGCTTTCTTCAAGCCTTACCGACACCTTATCACCATCAATACGGTAGATGGTTTTCAGGGACAGGAACGAGACGTTATCCTCATCAGTTTAGTACGTGCAAATGAAGAGGGACAGATTGGTTTTCTAAATGACTTGCGACGAATGAATGTAGCAATTACACGTGCACGCATGAAACTTATTATATTGGGAGATGCCTCTACGCTGACTAAGCATCCATTCTATAAGAAGTTATATGAATATATTTATTCGTTACAAACTCATTAAAAAGGCAAGATTCTTTTGTCAAACAACATGATTCAATGACTTTGTGATAAACAAATTGGAATTATATTTCCGAATTACGAAAGAATCAACCATAGATCTAATAGCTTTAAGCAAAGGCAATACACAGGCTTTTGACTGTTTGGGATTATATCAAAATGTTAATAATGCTGTTGCTTTGCTAGTAGGGGGTGAGGTTTGCCCGCCTGAAAAGACTTGCTCTGTGTATTACTCCCAAGGTCGTGACATCTCCTTTTTTGTCTATGCGACTATTTTTTGAAGATGCCCTTTTCAGCCCCCCTCACACCGGAATTATTTTTATAAATCAATGATAAAGCAAGACTCAATAAAAAGTAGTGCTTGAAAGCATAAGCCGCAGTGGTCTGATCGCCTAACAGGGCAATCCCCCCCTCATCCGCTACGACAACTACAACCGTTACACCCCACAGAATGATTTCGGATACAACAGGGCTGATCCGAAATGAGCTTTATGAAGGAAATTATATAATCCTAAAATAACGGATACTTGCAGGGAGCCCCCTAAACGGGTCTTTGCTATTTTTTTTTCGGATAACCATGCACATATTTTCAACAGAATGAAATGTGTATTTCCGTTTTGTACATTTTTTCTTCCGATAACCGCCTTTTTGCACCCACTTCCTCATCTGTTCCCTTTCTTTTTTCCCTATGTATTACCTATTTTTGCATATCATCAAAACAAAGAAAATCATGCTTAAAAAAGTTTTAGTTACACTTGGTCTGCTCTCCCTGTTAATATTATCCGGGAAAGCAACAGAAACAATAGTCCCCCGCCTCTCCCCACTGCCTGCCACCATACAAGGGCAAAAAATTTCACTAAACGGGGAATGGTATTTCCATCCGTCACTCAAAAGCGGATTCAATGGAACGGAAGACGTGAAAAACTGGAATACAATCCAAGTGCCCGGCGAATGGGTGATGCAAGGATTCGAAGTTAAAAAAGGGGAAGCCGCCGGATATGTCCGGAATTTCGCCCTACCTGCCTCATGGAAAGGTCAACGTATCAAGTTACGTTGCAATGCTGTGTACAGTGATTGCAAAGTGTTTGTCAACGGAAAAGAAGCCGGTTCCCATTTAGGCGGATTCACAGCATTCGAGCTGGATGTCACCGATTTGGTAACTTATGGAAAAACAAACCAAATAGCCCTTTCCGTTACCTCGGAAAGCATAGCCGATGCAACTTCCAATGCCTCCAACTACGCAGTCCATCCATTGGGCGGAATCACACGTGACATTTACTTGTTTGCCTTGCCCGAAGTAAATTTTTCCATGTTCCATGCCACTACATCATTCGATTCCACTTATACCGATGCCATACTTAAAGCAGAAATCACCATTGCCAATGAATCAAAGGAAAAAGCAGATGGGCTGACTGTAAACTTTATCCTGAAAGATGCCGCCGGAAAGATTATCCCCTTGCCATCCGCCTCCTCTCCGGTACCGACAATCATCAATGGAAAAACAGAAACCATCAGTATATCCCTTCCCGTTACCAAGCCGGTAAAATGGGATAGCGAACACCCATATCTGTACAGCCTGACGTGCCAATTAAAAAACAAGCAAAAAATCCTATCCGCCACAACCCGCCGCATAGGATTCCGACAAATAGAAGTCCGAGGCAACCAAATCTTTGTCAACAACCATCCCATAAAGCTCCGTGGAGTCTGCCGGCACGAAGTTATGCCCTTACGCGGACGTTCACTTAACAATGATATATGGCGCAAAGATGTCGAACTATTCCGTCGAGGCAATGTGAACTATATCCGCACTTCCCACTATCCACCCGATGAAGCACTGCTGGAAGCCTGTGACGAACTGGGTATGTTTGTCGAAGTAGAAGCTCCCTTCTGTTGGGCGCACCAAGCGGATGTACCCGCCGACAAGCACTATGACGTGCTGGTCAACCAGCATGTCGAAATGGTAAACCTGAACCGTAGCCACCCTTCCATCCTGATGTGGTCTATGGGAAACGAATCACTGAAATTCAAGGAATACTTCAAACAAGCATCGGAAACAGTCAAACAGCTGGATCCTACCCGTCCTCGCATTTTCAGCCAATGGGGACCGGATGCCGACGAAGGAACGCTTGAAATAACTAACCATCATTACCCCGGCCCGGAAGGTCCCGACAAATACCGCCACTATAAACGCCCGGTAACTTTTGACGAATTCTGTCACCTGAACGCATACAACCGCCTGGAACTTGCCGCAGATCCCGGTTTGCGCAATATGTGGGGAAAATTATTAGACGCCATGTGGAATGATATGTACCACAGTCAAGGTGTTTTAGGAGGTGCCATCTGGGTAGGGATTGACGACACTTTCTTTCTGCCGGGCGAAAAAGCAGTAGGTTACGGCACTTGGGGAACCATAGACGGCTGGCGCCGCGAAAAACCCGAATATTGGGGGATGAAAAAGGCATATAGTCCCGTTAAAATCTCCCTGAAAGGAAATATGGACCATGAAGGAAAGATACGGTTCCAAGTTGAAAACCGCCACCTTTTCAGTAACTTGGCAGAATGCCGTATAACCTGGGAAGCCGGTGGACAAGAAGGTAATATCACCGGTGACATCGCACCCCGTTCGGCAGGCGAATTGGAAATAACCTTGCCGGAATCATTACGCCATACCGAGATGCTGAACCTGACCGTCACAGGAGTCCGCGGCTTTGAAATTGACCGTTATTGTTTCCGTATCTTACCCGAGAACAATGAATCACAATCCCCGAAACACCCGGCAGGCAAACTCACTTGCCAAGAATCGAAAGACCTTATCCGGATAAATGCAGGAAAATACCAGTTTGAGATTAGCAAACGCAACGGACTCCTGACTGCTGCACACCAAGGTAAAAGTGTGTTGAACCAATCTCCCTCACTGATGGTACTCCCCTTGAACGGTGAAGGTGAAGGCATACAGATGACAGGCAAAAACCAGACTTTTGCGCCATTCAATCCGGTCTGTCAAAACTGGGTGGCGCAATCAGTAGAATGTATTGCAATGAAAGAAGTCATTGAAGTCAATATCCTGGGAAGTTACAAAGAAGCAGAAGGCAAGTTCAGCTATCGTTTTTACCCTGATGGAGAAATCACTGTATCATACAATTTTACTTTATTGCAAGATATTTCTCCCCGGCAAACCGGACTTGTATTTACCGTTCCCCATTTCTATAACCAATTGGAATGGAAACGTAAAGGATATTGGAATGCCTACCCGAAAGATCATATCGGCGCTTTGGAAGGAACAGCAAAAGCTTTTGATGAAACATTGCCTGTATCCGGTCTGGCAGGACCTTCTAAAGAACCGACAACGGCATGGTCTTTCGACCAGACAGCCAACGGCTCCAATATTTTCCGTTCAACCAAAGAGAATATATATACTGCCGTATTAAGTGGAAACGGAAAAGAAAGAATATCGGTACTATCGGACGGCACGCAACATTTCCGTGCCTGGATAGATGGCAACAATATACGCTTTTTGGTAGCTGATTATAATAATGCAGGTCGTGATACTTATTTAGTGTCCCATGCACAGAAAGGATACAGGCCTTTACGCAAAGGTGACTCCATAAAAGGTGTGGTGAGACTAAGACTATAGCCTTTGGAGAATTGTGTCAAACCGTTGATAATGCTGTTATTTTGTCAATAAGGGCGAGGTTTACTCGCCCGAAAACAGTTTGTTTTGTGTATTCCCCCTCCAAGGTCGTGACCGTTGCTTCGGGCAGGCCCCCTACCCCAACAATTGACAATTTGATAGCCCATTTTAGTTTTGATACCCTTTTATTAGGAAAAAAACAAAGAGTTACACAAGATACTTTGATTATTAAGAACAAAGGTAATCATTATTCTGATTTACTTAGTTTCAACAAAATAAAAAACAATAAGTCAATCAAAATTATGACATTTTAAACCATAAACCAGCATTAATTTTCAACCACTGATTCGCATAAACAAGGAATTTTTAATCGAAAAATATATGATTGTTCAGAAAAGATATCTTCAAAAATGGTTACTCCTGCTGGCATTCAGCCTAAGCTCTGCCGGCGGATGGGCACAGACAGACAAGGTCTACACCTTCGAAACAGTCAAAACGTTATATGCCGGCTTAAACCGAAAACATTCGGTGGCACACACACCATCACCCTCCTACGTAAAAGGAGTAAACCAACCCATACACTCATTGAACGGCGATTGGTTATTTGCCTGTAACGTGGAAAACATTCCGGGCAACGTGAGCAAACCGAATTTCAAATGGGAACCAATCAGCGTTCCATCGGAATGGTATATGGAATCATACCTGATTGAACCCGGAAAATGGGCCGGATATTACAAAGAGTTCGAACTCCCCGCCGATTGGAAAAAGCAAAAGACACTGATCCGTTTCGGAGCTGTTGAAAGCGAATGCCGGATATACCTCAATGGGAAATATATAGGGGAACATACAGGTTCGATGACGCAATTTGAAAAAGAGTTAACCCCTTTCTTACTTTCCGGTAAAAACCGGCTGACGGTCTATGTACGTAGCGAATCGTTAGCCAGCGGAATATCAAAAATATCCCATTATGCCAAGCACCAAGTCGGAGGAATATTACGAAATGTTGAATTGATTGCAATCCCACAAACGTATATCAACGATTTATATTGCGAAGCGCAATTATCTGATGATTTAAAGCAAGGCATATTAAATACTCACCTCTCAATATCCGGCAGACAGAAAAATCCCAAAATCGAAATCATCATCAGGGAAAGAGGTATCGAAGGATTATCCAAAGAGGCAAAAGAGATCTATCGGCAAAAAACTACGTTTAAGCAGTTAAAAAACATCGTTATCGATGCCCCTAAACTATGGCATGCAGAAACTCCTTTTTTATATACTGTTGAAGTCTCTCTCTTTGAGAATAATGAAAAAGTAGAGATCATACAAAGAAATTTCGGATTCAGGAAAATAGAAATCAAAGAGAATATTCTTTACGTAAATAATCTCCCTGTTAAATTAAGAGGTGTTTCTCGTCACGATATTTCCGCTTATGAAGGACGTGCCATTAAAGACACGGCTTCCTTACGCCGTGATATCGAACAGTTACGGAATGCCAATTGTAATTATATCCGTACTTCGCATTATCCTCCGGATAGTTATATGTTGGACTTATGTGACCGATACGGTATCTTTGTAGAAGATGAAGCACCAGTCTGCTGGGAGTCCGGAAAAGATTCGTATGACAGGATCAGCCAAATCTTTTACGGTTTCAAGTCAATGGTAGTCAGGGATCGGACGCACCCTTGCATTCTACTTTGGTCTTTAGGAAATGAAAGCGAATGGAAACCTAAATTTTACAACAACCTGCTACTGGCTAAAGAACTGGCATCCGGCATTCCGGTCAAATTCTCCCATTCGGAAACTCACGGAATCATAAAAGCAACAGATATCGGAACTAAGCATTATCCGGGTTGGAAAGGACTAATGGCTTTCGAGAATTACTTCCGCCCGATCATATTCGGGGAAGCCCTCCATCTGAATTGCTACAATACTTCCGAGAACATAACAGATCCGGGACTAAGAGATATGTGGGGAGACTATCTTAAATATTTTGTCGATTTTATCCAAGAGTCACCTTCCATCACCGGACTAGGTATCTGGGGATGTACCGATGAGATATTCTACCCCAAAGAAAATGCTCCTTGCGGATACGGTCCTTGGGGAGTTGTCGATGGATTCAGGAGAGAAAAACCGGAATTCTGGCATATGAAAATGAGCTACTCTCCTATCATTGTCACCAGTAAACATTTTGAAATATCCGGCAACGAGACATTGATTACATTAGATAACAGATATAATACATTAAATACAAATCAGACGGATATTATCTGGAAAGACATGAAACAGCAAGGAGTTGTGACAACTGACATTCTTCCCGGAAGGCAGGGAACACTTCGTATACCTCACATTGTAAAAGGGGATACACTAACCCTCGTCATAAGGGATCGAAGAGGTTTTGACTTATCGACATGGAAAATCCCTAAAGTCTATTCCCCTTATTATGCTATCCCCGGATTGACAAAAGGGAAAGTACAGGTTCTTTCTTCCGATACATCCTATCAAATCATTTCAAAAAATATCCGATATGAGTTCTCTCGTAAAACGGGAACATTGGTTTCAATAATGAAAAATGGAGAACACATCATTACCGGACCGGCAATGGTGTATGCAATACCCCATCTGAAAGAATACGAAGTCATTGATTATATTCCGCAGGAACAGACCGGAAAATTCCTCGGTTTTACCTCAGAACCTTTAAAGGATTGGAGATTTGAATCGGAGTCCATCGAACAGACTGATAAGGGTGTTTCCATCACTGTCCGTGGAAAATATGAAGAAAATCCGATTGAGCTCGTTTATTCTTTTGACAATAACAACAGGCTAAGAATCGATTATATTCTGAATATATTCAAGATTGGTAACAGTATTCGCCAAATCGGTATAGGTTTCCACCTTCCTGACATCTATAATACGTTGTATTGGAAACGAAAATCATTATGGAGTGTCTATCCGGATGACCATATCGGTCGCACCGAAGGAACGGCAAAAGCCTTTTATCCAGAAACTCAATCCGATTATCTCCGCCAAAGAACGATACCTGTACACGGTTTTAATAAAGACGGAAATAAATACGGCTCAAATGATTTCAGATCGACAAAGCAAAATATCATAATCGGCAAGCTGATCAATGAGAATGGAAATGCAGTAACAATCGAATCAAACGGGAAGCAACATCTCAGAGCCTGGGTTTTGCCCGATGCCACATCTTTTTTAGTAGCCAATTATTCCGATGCAGGCAATGAATTTTACCTCAATTACGATTCCAACAGGACAAGGTATCTAGATTCATATATCGCTGAAGATGGTGACATAGCCGGATGGATACAGCTTAAATTCGATTAGTTTTTACTTTTTCTCCTTGGGAATCATAATTGAAAAATAATAAGAAGTTGAATTCAAAACGTGGATAATGCTGTCGTTTAGTTCGTAGGGGCGATGGGATAGCCCGGTTTAGTTTTGACCCACTCCCTTTCCAACTACTGGTGTTTATAAATTACGTATCATGAAAAAAGCAATTGTATTTACTGCATTGGCTTTCAGTGCAGCTACGCTTTCTGCGCAATATAATATTGACTTGAGCAGAGTCACTCCTCCTTCCATCGAATATCTGAAGATGGGAAATACAGGACCAAAAGGAAAAGAAATCCGTGTTAATAATCTGTATATGGATGAAGCCACACAGACATTAGACCGGACACTGATGCAGAAGATGCAGACAACAAGTCCGATACCGTATCCTTGTTAAAGGTACAATATAGAACGAATAACGAAATTATACGTTTCTCTTCAGAATAGTTCTACCAAGGTGAACTGAAATCAGCTCCCGAAGTAAAATATCAGAGTATATTGGACTATGACACATCGATAGAATGGATAATACAACGAAGAGCTTGTGGGTGAAAGCTTCGCCGTATCAATAAAAAGGAGACGGCACTCTCCATTTCTCAACTTACCAACTATATCGATAAAATAGATAAAGACTGTTTTCTGGAGGAACAGATTGATGTAGGACAAGAACAAGACGTCATCCTCATCAGTTTAGTACGTGCAAATGAAGAGAGACAAATTTGTTTTCTCAATGACTTACGACGAATGAATGCAGCAATTACACGTGCACGCATGAAACTTATTATATTGGGAGACACTTCCACATTGACTAAGTATCCGTTCTATAAAAAGTTATATAAATATATTTATTCGTTACAAACTCATTAAAAAAGGCAAGATTCTTTTGTCAAACAACATAATTCAATAACTTTGTGATAAACAAATTGGAATTATATTTCCGAATTATGAAAGAATCAACCATAGATCTAATAGCTTTAAGCAAAGGCAATACGCAGGCTTTTGACTGTTTATTCTTACTTTATTATCCTAAAGTAAGAACTTTTATTTATAGTATACTGGATAACGAGGAAGAAGCTGAAGACTTAGCACAAGATACTTTTATTAAATTATGGACTGCCAGAGCCCAATTATCCCACGTACAAAATATCAATGCATATATATACCAAACAGCCAAACACGTTTTATATACCTTTTTAGATAAAAAAATAAATACCCACACAGTCGGAATAGACAGTGTGCGAGAGACCCCCTCTCTTGAACAAGTAGAAGAAATTGTTTATAGCCACGAACTTGAATCATTAATAAATCGCGCCATTGATAATATGCCCACACAAAGAAAACAAATTTTCTATATGAGCCGTAAACAAGGAATAAGTAATGAAGAAATCAGTCAGCGACTGAAGATTAGCAAACGTACCGTAGAAACTCACATATCTATAGCACTAGCCACATTACGAAAAATCACTTCCGCATTAATGCTGTTCTAAATTTATTACCCTAGAACTTTCCCTTTTCCTTTTTTAAATCATAAAAAATGTAAAATACACGAAGCATGTTACGTGTATTTTTTCATAACTGAGTCTTATTATTAAAAGACTGGAAGAAATGAAAAAACAACTGATATATCAAATCATCCGTAAACTAGCCGATAGAACATTACCGGCTTCCCAACGTGATATCGTATTACGCTGGTTGATCGGACCGCAAGATACTTCTGAAAAAGAAGAAGCCATGTTTCGTCTATGGAATGACACGAATGGCACAGAAGTTTCAGATGAGTCAGCAAAAAGAGCCTTACAAAATGTAAAAGAGAAACTCAATATAAACAAATTACGAACAAAACATATCCAATGGTTTCAAGTTGCAACTAAATATGCAGCTATCCTTTTATTACCTTTAATAACCGGACTGGTAGTTTGGGGAATCATGGAAAACAAAGTGGCAGAAAGTTCGGATATGATAGAATGTTTTGTACCAAAAGGAGAACAACAAACCATTACGTTATCTGATGGAACAAATGTAACTATCAATTCAGGCAGTTTGTTCATCTATCCAAAAAAATTCTACGGTAATAATCGTAAAGTGCATTTGTCGGGAGAGGCTTATTTTAAAGTAAGTCGAAATGAGGGTATGCCGTTTCTCATAAGCACTGGTCCTCTCAATATAAAAGTATTAGGAACAACTTTTAACGTAGAGGCTTATCCTGAAGATGAAAATATAACGACTACCCTAGAGGAAGGAAGTGTTAAAGTATATCGTTCCAGTTACCCTGAAAAAGAAGGAATTATTATGAAACCCGACGAAAGACTAGTATATCACAATCAGAATGATAAATTCGAATTATACAAAGTTGAATCAGAAGATTTTACAGCCTGGACAAACGGAGAACTCTATTTTGTCGAGCAACCATTATCCGTTATTCTAAAGACGATAGAAAGAAGATGCAACGTATTCTTCAGGTATGACAGCCAAATAAATCTGGAAGATACATATACCATCAAATTTAAAGCAGATGAAAGCATAGAAGATATGATGCGCGTACTGACATTCCTGGCCGGTGACATAGGCTACGCCATAAATGGCCGTACCATTCTTCTGCAATCCAATACGAAAGGAGGTGACACCCAATAAAAAAGAATATCGGAAAGCGCCTTCCACAACAGCTTCCCGACATTCGAAATAACACATAGACTTTCTGCATAAATTACAAATGTAATACAAAAAAAGAATCGCAAAGCTCTTTAATTAACAAACAGATAAATCTAATACACAAAGTTATGATTTTATTTAATACAAAGACCATTTTATGGCCTATAAAAAGTGCTAAAATACTGGCATTTTCATCATTCATATTTATAGCGGGAGCAGGACACGCACAAAACCAAGTTATCCAACTTCCTAAAAAGTCAATCACCATACAAGAAGTTTTCAAACAAATTGAAAAACAGACAAAACTATCGGTTGACTATAATAATAAAAAAGTGTCTAATGTCATTCGAGAAAAAGTTAACATTTCTGATGGCAATATTCAAGATGTATTGAGAGAAACTTTAAATGGAACCGGACTCACTTTCCGTTTTGAATCCAACCACATCATTATCTATCCCAAAGAAAAGGCATCTCCAACTACCGGTAAACCTAAAAAAGTAACAGGTATTATCACAGACAAGAACGGGGAAGCCATCATCGGAGGTACAGTTCAAGTCAAAGGAACAAGTATAGGAACCATTACAGATATTGATGGGAAATTCACCTTAGATGTTCCCGAAGGCTCCATGTTAGCTATCTCCTATATTGGCTATAAGACGCAGGAAGTCCGTATAAATGACTCTGAGACGGTTAAAATAAAGCTCCGCGAAAATACAGAAATGCTTGATGAAGTTATTGTTATTGGCTATGGTACAACATCTACCAAAAAGATAGTTTCTGCTGTAACAGCCATAAAAGGTGAGAAACTACAAGGTTTACCTGATGCCAACCTCACTGCTACCTTGCAAGGACGTGCTGCCGGTGTCATTGTACAAAATCAAGGTGGAGAACCAGGCAGTACTCCAAAGATTTCTATCCGTGGCGGTAGCACACCCACCTATGTTATCGATGGAGTAGTAGCCAGCGAATGGGATTTCAAGACATTGAATCCCAACGATATTGAGAGTATGTCTATCTTGAAAGATGCCGCTTCTTTGGCCGTTTACGGTTCACGTGCAGCCGACGGTATTGTACAGATTAAGACCAAAGAAGGACGCAAAGGTAAAACCTCAATTGTATATAGTTTCAATGCTCAATACAGCCAACCAACTTATATGCCCGATAAAATAGACGCCTATACGTATGCAAGTGTACAAAATCAGGCCGGATTATACGATGGTTCAGGAGAATATTCGGCATACAGCCAAGAGGAAATGGAAATAATCCGAAACCAATCAGACCCTTATAAATACCCCAATACGGATTGGTACAATATTGCATTGAAAAACTTTGCACCAGAATATCGTCATTCACTTTCAATAAACGGCAATCAGAAAAATCTAAATTATTACATATCATTGGGTATATTTGAGCAAGGCAGCCTCTATAAATCTGACGCTTTAAACTATTCCCGATATAATTTACGCAGTAATGTCAATACCACTTTTGAAGAAATAGGTTTAAGAGTAGGCTTGAATGTCAACGGTTCGCTAGAAAAGAAAAAATATCCGGCATTTTCCGCCAATAGTATTTGGGATCACCTAAATGCCAAAAGTCCTTTAGACCTAGCTTATAATCCTGACGGAACATTAAGTTCCATCTCAGATCACCCTTTAATGGAAATGCACAAGGACTCCGGCTATGATAAAGATGATGGTATGTTTGTCAATACACAATTTATTGCAGATTGGGAAGTTCCTTGGATAAAAGGATTATCTTTCGGAACCATGGTCAACTACCGTTTGAATGCATCTCATATAAAAGGATTACACGCTCGTGCACCTCAATACAATATGGACGGTACAGTAGTGCAAGTTGCAAAGCCTACCCTAACAGAAAAAGCTTATTTCGGTTCAGCCTATAACTTTGAACTAAGCGCAGCATACGTACATACTTTTGCTGAAAAACATACCATTGACGCGAAAGCCGTATTTACAGCAGCCGAAAACGAAGGATTTAACTTTGAAGCTTACCGTAAAGATTACCTTTCCACTACAGTGGATCAATTGTTTGCCGGCTCCAGCATTGGTATGACTAATACCGGTAATGCAGAAGAAGGTGGACGCTTGGGATTTGTAGGACGTTTAAAATATGACTACGCTAATCGTTACTACATTGAAGGAAGTTTCCGTTACGACGGTTCTGATAATTTTGCTCCAGGACATCGTTGGGGATTTTTCCCCTCAGTTGCCGCCGCATGGGATATTACAGAAGAGCCATTCTTTAAAAACCTAAATCTGAAGAATATCAATTTATTAAAACTCCGTGCCTCTTACGGAACAACAGGCACAGAAACAAATGTAAATAGATTCGGCTACCTTTCTACGTATAATATGGTAGAAAATGCAGTTTGCATTGGTGGTAACCTTATTTCCGGTTTCAACGAAGGAGCATTGGTTTCTCCCGATCTTCTGAGTTGGTATACTCGCCGTTCATTAAACATTGGTATTGACGGTAGTTTTTTAGATAATAAGTTAAAAGGTTCTGCCGACTATTTCTTCTATGTAACCAAAGGAGGTTTGACAAGTCCCGCAGACCGTTACATTACCCCATTGGGAACGAAACTACCACAAATCAAATCTGATAACGAACATAGACGCGAAGGTTTTGAACTATCACTCAGATGGTCGGATAAAATAGGTTCCGACATTGATTACGAAATTGGTGCTAATATGATTTCTTATAGAAACTTATGGGTTACCAACAGGGGAGAAGGATTATCGCAATTAAAAAACCCATACCAACGTAACACACACCAATCAGATTATCTAGGACTATATCTGTTGGACAACGGATTATATCAGTCTATCGAACAAGTACTAGGAGTACCCCGTCGCCCGGAATCCACCGAAACAAAGCTGGGAGACATTGTCTATCAAGATATAAACGGAGACGGTAAAATTAACAGTGAAGATAAGGTACGCTATGGTATGCCTATCGATCCCCATTTTACTTATGGAGTAGATTTCTTATTCGCATATAAAGGTTTCACGCTCTCCGGTTTGTTCTATGGAACCGGAAAACGCCACATGATGTTTGGAGTAAATGCCAGAAAAGCGCAAGGTGAATATGTAAAAAATAAATTCCAACTGGATTATTGGAGAGAAGACAATCGTAACGCCACTTTTCCACGAATTTCTATGGTAGCAGGTGTAAATGGTGAAAACAACCGTATAGAATCAACTTTCTATCTTAGAAACGCAGCATTCCTACGTTTAAAGAATCTATCTTTGACATACGACTTTAAACATAAACTTTTGAAAAGTGCAAAATGGTTGAGCACTTGTCAAGTGAGTCTAACCGGTAGCAACCTATTTACCATTTCTGGTGTATCAGACTATTGGGATCCTGAAACAACCAATACAAACGGAGGATATCCCACATCACGCATTTACTCTTTAGGTGTAACTTTAGGATTTTAATTATTATGAAAACAACAACTATAAAATTAGCAGCAATAACCCTCTTAATAGGGTGTACAGGATGTAATGACATCTTGGATAAAGGACCACGAGATAAATTTTCAGAAAATGATATATGGGGAAGTTCAGAATTAGCACAAGCTTTCTTATATCCGACACTGAATGATGCAACCGACAAACTAATATCCTATGATCATTGGTCGGACAACGATATAATACAGGATATCCCCGAGACATCCAATGTAAACAAAGAACAAATAGACAATTACTATGATGCCGGATGGAATCAAAATGTCTATAGTCAAATTCGCAAATGCAACTTAATGCTTCAGAAGATGGAGGAAAACACCAGCTTCATTGAACAAGACCGAAAATACCTGACCGCACAAGCCAAAGCATTGCGAGGTATTATTTATTACACACGTGCACGTCTGTTCGGTAAGTTGATGATTGTAGACAAAGTCATAGGAGAAAATGATAATATGGAACTTCCACGTACCAATACCATCAAAGAGACCTACGATTTCATACTGAATGATTTAAAGGAATCCATTGCCGATCTTCCTGTTACCCACGGCAGTCAGCAAGGCATACTTACTCAAGGAGCCGTTTATGCTTTGATTGCAGAAATAGCCTTACAAGGAGCCGCTTATATAGAAAATGGCCAAGAAGAGTATTATTCTATAGCAAAGAAAGCAAGTGAAGATCTTTTCTCATTAAACCAATATGAGTTGGATGCCAATTATGAAAAGATGTTCAATGAATTCGATTATGCCATGGGGTCTAAAGAAATCATATTGGCACAATGGAAACACGAAACAAATACCCAATTCTCAAATACATGGATACAGGGATTGATCCCGAACGTCAACAATGATAAAATCAAAGAATTTGCAAATCCGCCGTTAGTTGATAACTTTGAAGGATGGCCAAGCACATTTCCCTCTTGCGATTTGATAGACGCCTACGAAGTTATAGACGAAGACGGGCAAGCCAAAGATTGGGATAAGACCTCTTATTATCAAAATTATATAACCAACGGCGGATATGTTTCAAATGCCATTTATAAGAACCGCGACAAACGTTTCTATGCCACCATTGTACAGGATTCTTCCAAATATTTCAACAGCATCGTCACTATGCGCGACAAAGGAAACCTGCACTGGAATAGCCGTGTAGGTGGTGACTGGGGAAGCGCCTTAACCGGATATCTGTACCGTAAAGGAGTTTATACAGATAAGAAGGTTTGGTATTCCGACCCTACTTACTACCATTATGTCATCATGCGTTTGGGACGTGCTTATCTAAACTATGCAGAAGTAATGCTGCGCCAAGGAAATATTCAAACAGCTATTGAATACATCAACAAAACACGTACTACTCACGGTGGATTACCTGCTTTATCAACATCTCTCAGCCTAGATGAAGCCTGGAAAGTCTACAAACGTGAGCGTCGCGTAGAATTGGTTCATGAAGGAGACCGATACTGGAGCCTATTGAGATGGGGAAAAGCCGATGGAAAAACTACGGTAGAAGAGCTTAACAAGACCCATCACTCCATCAGCATATCCGAAGACGGAAAGAGTTTCGAAATCATCCCCCTACCTTTCCGGACTTCTGAAAACGAACGTATATTCACCAAGAAAAGATATCTTTTCCCTGTGCCCGAAGGCGAAAGAGTAAACAATCCGGCTCTTGATCAAAATGAAGGCTGGTAAATAATAAGTAATCCATATTAAATAATTAAGAATATGAAAAGAATATATCAGATTTTAGTATTAGCAATACTTGTCATACTTAACACTTCCTGTTTAAAATCCGGTTTAGACGAACTGGAGACTTATAATCTAAACGATATTACCAATGTTCGTTTTGAATACAGATGGTGGAATGAATCCGAGCAAAGAATGCGTATAATTGAAATGAACGTAGACAAAAGTATAGACAAGGAAAATAAAAAAATATCTTGTACTATTACTGTACCAGAAGCTACCAAGACATTTACGTCTGATATCAGAAGTCAAGTATCCCTCAGTACATTGGCTATTAATGTAGATGCATCTACCGCTTCACGTATTTCTCCTGTAGGCAACGCACCGGTTATGGGAACTTTTCCCAGTGACTTTTCAGACAGAGAGTTTGTATACGAAGTGAAAGCCGGAAACGGTGACATTGCCAATTGGACAATTCAAATTATTGATTTTAAAAAATGACAAAAGCATTTTTTTGAATATCTTTTAAACTTGTTGTTATAAACAGGTATTAAAAAATTAATAAGCATAAAAAGATTCTTATCAGGAAACATCTGTAACAGGTTGTTCTTGAACACTCATAATATTCATTCATTTGGTGTTCAGAACGACCTGTTTTTCAAAACGACTTTTTATAAATTACATATCTATCATGAAAAAAGCAATTGTATTTACTGCATTGGCTTTCAGTGCAGCTACGCTTTCTGCGCAATATAATATTGACTTGAGCAGAGTCACTCCTCCTTCCATCGAATATCTGAAGATGGGAAATACAGGACCAAAAGGAAAAGAAATCCGTGTTAATAATCTGTATATGGATGAAGGTGGAATTCCACAACTTCCTGTTATGGGTGAATTCCATTACAGCCGAATGCATCCTAACTATTGGAAAGATGCCTTATTGAAGATGAAGGCATCGGGCATAAATATTGTAGCAACTTATTGCCTGTGGTCAGTGCATGAGGAGATGGAAGGAGAACTATCCTGGCAAGAGCATCTCAACCTACGACGTTTTATCCAACTCTGCAAAGAAGTAGGACTGAAAGTGCATCTGCGTATAGGGCCTTACTGTAATGCCGAAATAAAGAATGGCGGACTGCCGGACTGGATTATAGGCAACCCTAATTTCAGGACACGCTCCAACGATCCACTTTATCTGAACTATGTACGTCGTTGGTACGAAGCTATTTACAAGCAAGTGAAAGGACTTCTGTATAAAGACGGAGGCCCCATCATGGCCATTCAGCTGGAAAACGAATATGTTAGCCAAGGCATGATTATCTCTCATCTGATGAACTTGAAAAAAATGGCTGTGGAAATCGGTTTTGATGTTCCCCTCTACTCCATGACTCACTGGATGGACAGCGAATATCCCAAAGGAGAAATCGTTCCATATGCAGGATTCTACATTGAGGCACCGTGGGTGACAAGCGGAAAAGAAGAAATGCCGACCTCGAACTTTGAGTTTTTCACATACAACCGTTTGTCCGACAATATCGGAACAGACATCATTAAAATAGAAGGTGATGTGGAATCATTAAACGGAGAAAACAATGATTCTCCATTCTTCACCTGCGAAATAGGAGTGGGAAGTACCACGTTCCGCCACCGTCGCGCTGTCGTACCGGAAGAATTGGCAGGAGAAATGATCAACTTGCGTTTGGGATGCGGTGCCAATCTGATGGGATATTATATGTATGTGGGTGGCTCAAACCCTGTAGGGGAAAAAAGAACTTTCCAATCTTCCGGTCCCAGAATCAATTATGATTATCAAGCCCCTATTCGCGAATTCGGAACCTTGGGAACTGTCATGCAGGAAACAAAAAAATACAATTATTTCATGAACGATTTCGGTACTGCGCTGGCCCCGGCTGCTGCCTATCTGCCCACCAGCAACCAAAACCGTAACAACCTGCAATGGGCAGTCCGTCTGCATAACAACTCCGGTTATCTGTTTTGCTCCAACTATCTGTATCGAAACAGTAAAAAGGACTATAAGAATGTACAGTTCAAAGTTAAATTAAAAGACGAAACGCTCCGCATTCCCAACCATAAAATAACCGTCAAGGACGGCACCTACTTCTTATGGCCATTCAATCAGAATATGGGCGGTGTACAATTGAAATATGCAACAGTACAGCCCATCTGTTCTCTGAAAGAAGGGAATACCCGCACCTTCTTCTTTTTTGAAGACGACCAAATAGGTGGAGAATATCTGCTGGAAAATAAAAACATACAAGATATAAAGGTGAACAACGGAGTGTGCAAAGCCGACAAAAACGGCTACTTCATCAACCAGCTTGTTCCGGGAACGGATTGCAGCATCGAAATCACACAGAAAGACGGTGCCAAAGTTCGTCTGGTTACACTGACCGAAGAAGAATCCGACCAACTATGGAAAGGAACAATCAGAGGCAAAGAGTTTGTTGCACTCACCGCCTCATCCTTGATTTATGATGAAGAAGGCATTACACTGATAGACAATAATCCCAATGCCGAAATCCAAATGTATCGCAACGGCCGGTTTATGCAAAAGCTCTTCCGTCACCCCGCCCACGACCTTCAGGCATCCATCCGCCCGCTTCGCCCAATGGGATACGGTCAATGGATCCGTCCTGCCGGAGAAGAAAAAGAAGTAAAACGGAATTTTGCAATACATTCATTTGCCGGCGTAGAGCAGGCATGGATACGCTATGCTTCAGAAAGCAATCCGATATGCCTGCTGAACGGCAAAGAAGTTTCCTCCACAACATTGGGAGATTACCGTCGTGCAGATGTCTGCAAACTGATTCAGAACGGAGAGAACACCATTACTTTCCGCTTTCCGGATAGCACTCCCCAGCCGATAGTCGCAGAAATAGAAATACTGATGACCAACGGACAACGTTTTGTATGGCACACTGACGGAACTTGGACCGGAGCCTCCGACAAACAGCCGGTCATTGTAGTGAAGCACAAAGAGACACCGCATTCCTTCGCCCCCGAAGAACATCTTGCGCTCTACGAAGTTAATGCACCGGCACCGACTGCCGGCGAGGAAGAGACCCGAATGTATATCAACTACAAAGGCGACAAAGCCAATGCCTATCTGAACGGAAATTTAGTTGCAGATTCATTCTACGACGGTACTGACTGGATTCTCAGTCTGAGCCGGCTGAAAGGAACGATAGAAACTAATCCGTTGGTATTACGGATAGACGGGCTGAAATCGGCTGATGCCAACATTTACTTTGAAAAGAATGTAAATCCCGAGAAGTGTGTTACACCTACACTCGATGCTATAAAAGTGAAACAAGAATACCGCTTCCGTTTCAACCGATAAAAACAAAATGATGTACATTATCAAAGCACTCTGCACAGCAGAGCCATGTACTTATTCCATACCTTCTTCCCCTTTTTGGGGGAAGAAGGCATGGGTAATCACAAGGAAAGAGTTTCCGAAAAAAGTAACCGTGCCCCAAAGTAAACCTAGAAAAGTATAAATCCAGATAGTCATGAAAAAAACATTTCTCATATTGTAACATTCTACGCTGCCACACTCACTCTGCCGGCACAGAATGTCATTCGTCTGGCTCCCGAAAGAGGAGACATGACAAACAAAATACAAACAGCGATAGAAAAGGTAAAAAGCTATAATGGGAGACCGGTAATCATTGAACTTCAAAATGCTGATTATCATATCTATCGTGAAAGTTCATCACATCAACTTTATCACATATCCAACACTACCTCAGAACAAGAGAACCCGAACCAGACCAAACACATCGGACTTTGGCTCAAAAACCTCCAAAACCTGACCATTGATGGAAAAGGTGCCCGTATCATCACCCACGGAGAAATAACCACAGAAAGTTTCAGGAAAGTTTGCTCATAAACTTCTCCCTATCTACAATATAGCGCACATGCATTCCCTCGCCAATCACCCCTTTACTGTCCTTGGCATGCACTTCAAAGGTCAGTTTTCTGCCTTCCACTTCCTTCAATACGGCAGTTGCCGAAACCGTATCTCCCATGGCCGAAGGCTTGATATGAGTCGTGTTCATCATCGCACCTACAGTAGTGGCACCTTCAGGTAATTCTCCTACTACGGCATTCATTGCCGCATTTTCCATCAATGCTACCATAGCCGGCGTAGCAAAAACCTCCAGATCTCCGCTGCCCATTGTGGCAGCTATGTTTTCTTCCGACACTGTGACGGTCGAAGTATAAGTCAATCCTGTTTCCATAAATTCTATTCTTATTATATTCAAATGCAAAGGTATTCATTTTTCTTCTATCAACAGGCTATGTTCCTCAACCAATTTGTTTATGCTATCGTTAGAAAAAGAGCATTACTCTCACTTTTTTTTCAAAATATGTCACTCTTTGTACGTTCCACCACTTTATAATATACACCATTCTTAGTGCGATGAGTCAAAATGCCCAACTTACTCAGAAAACGTCCGAACAAATTCATTTTACCCGATGGCAATTTGATGCCGCTTTTCTTCTGCAAGAACTGAAAAATCTCCACTGCCAACATCCATTCTCCTTCCGACTCATCATCGGCGCCACGAAAATATTGGTAATACAACTGTTCCTGAAGAGGCTGTTGCTGAAATTCACGATTACTTTCCGTCTGTAGCACACCCTCTTCGCGAGTAAACCAATAACGCTCCCCACTATCCAACGCGGCTACTGCCTGAGCATAAAGTTGCCGATAATCTATCGGCTGCGAATTATCTATTTCCGAAACATGCACACAGATAAAACGACGACTGCCACTAGGATCATTCAACAAATCTTCGTGATTGCTGGTGGCAATGAACGAAGCATAGCGACGCACTTTCTCTATATAAGCACTGTTGGGACGGCGCACATTGACCGAAGGCTTCTGCAACAAATGCTTCAGGAATCCCTGATGGCGGACACTGATTTGGTCGAACTCATCCAGATTAATCAACGCAAAACGATTCAGATAGAGCATGGCATGGCGTTTTTCGCTGAAATCCAAATCATCCGTATAATAGAGATGCAGTTCCGGAGGAAGAATCTCTGTGCAAAAAGTAGATTTATCAATACCTTGCGGGCCCACCAGCAATGGTGAGGTGCTGTTGGCATGTTTCGTGTCGCGCTCCTGCCAATACGCCACCATTCCCAAAAACCACCGGTAAAACAAGTCCTGCCAATGCGGATTGTCACATTTCACACGCCCTGCCAACTCACGGATATAGTCATGCCCGTCCCAATGGGGAAGATTTTGCAGAAAATCATCTATCGGTGAAAAGTTCTTCACTCTATCGGAGTTGATATAACGACGCACATCCCTATCCCACAATTGCAATCCTTCAAGCTGAGCATTCAGTGCTATACTGTTGTAAACCAAATCGGTAACAGGTCTGAACTGAAAACAGAATGTTCCCTGTTCACGATGTTCCACTACTCCCGTCATCACATTTCTCCGAAACTCATAACGACGGTTCATAAACTCATTCACTTTCAACGCCTGTAATTGTTCGGGCTTACACAATGCCTTTTCATTGAATCCTGTCTTCAACTGATACGTATGATGCAAAGTCTCCCTTATTTCAACTTCCGACAAGACGGTATCCCAATACAGCATCGTCCACTTCACGGCATCCTCTTCGGAAATGCCGGCATAGAAACAGCCTTCTCCCAGCAAATGAAGCAACGGTTTGAAATCCAGTTTCAAATCAATGTTTCCATACTTCTCTATCGCACGCCCCAAAGCGAGCTCAAACTGAACAGAAACATAACGTTGCTTCTCATACCAAGATTTTCCGACACTCTCCGCAGGGGTCAATTTATGAAAATTCTCTTGATATCCCGTTTCCACCGGCATTTGGGTAGGTTGTTCAAGATGAATGGCAAGTGCCTGAGAGTTATAATACGTTTCAGGGTCATAACTCAGGCGGCAACTTTGGGTGAGATGAGGTTCCTTCAGTTCGATGGGATAAGACAATCTGGGTTCGTAAGTCTTGATGGCATGACGAAAAGCATGCGCATGAAACAACGCCGCTTCCGTTTCCGTTTGCGGCAGAGTTCCATCGGGACGGGTATAAGGAACTACAAATTTCACACTTCGCCCGCTTGCCCCCACAAAAGCCCACAATGTTTGGGGATAGGCAGCTATTTGGGCACGCAGTTCACGTGCCTCTTCCAATCCTTTCAAATGATTGATTTCCAGCAGGACACAACCGGTATACTCTTTTAAGAGCAACCGTTCTCCATCCATTTTGAATATTCCTGCAAAAATCAGCCGAGGGATTCGCTGTATAAATTTATAAGACTTATCGGGTATTGCCGACTGTAATTTTTCACGAACTTTCTCAATCAGTGTTTGTGTATTACCGGCTGTAAGAAGAGAGAGTATACTTTCGTCATCCAGTTTCCGATGTGTAGTTTTACTTCCCCTACATCCTAATTTTGTTATATTCATCCATTATTTTATTAGTTATTGTAAAAGTAATGCTTTTCTTACACAAAAACAAGTATACGCCCATTTATCATTAAAATAATATTACCTTTCTTCTATTTGTTTTTCCGATAGTTTTTGATTACCTTTATACACTTTAAACTTAGAATAAAAACAATATGCAAACAAAAGAATTCGATTACGATTCAGTTCCCCAAGGCTTCGCCCATTGTCTGAATGAGCAGTGTCCGCAATCCGCTGACTGCCTGCGCCGTAAAGCGGCTCTTCATATCCCGACAGACTGCCAGTTTATCAAAATAGTGAACCCTACCTACACTCCTGAAATGAATGCGAAATGCCCATATTACCGTTCGGGAGAAACAGTTCGATTCGCCTGCGGAGTGGCGCATCTGTACGATAACCTTCCACACAATGCAGCCGTTGCCATCAAACGGAGTTTATTGTATTATTTCGGAAGAAGCGGCTATTATCGTTTTTATCGCAAAGAATCCCTTCTTAACCCGAAAGATCAGGCATTTGTCCGCCAGACATTCCGCAGATACGGCATAACATCCGAACCGGCTTATGATGGCTTCGTGGATAAATACGCTTGGTGGTAATGAAAAAGACATCTCCTTTCGGCAGCAGTAAAATATGCAATTATTCGAATCAATGTGTTTCCCGAATGATACAGATTGTTTCTGCCTATTGAACAACCTGTTTCCGCCTATTGCACACATTGTTCTTTGCTCCGGAACAAAGTGTTTCAACCGCATGAAACACATCGCAGGAAAGTATGTAACTGAAGGAAGTAAAGGAAGAATGTATCAACTTGTATAGAAGGAAATGCACAAAAGATACAGAGTCAGGTAAAAGTGAGAGCATTGTTCTCACTTTTTGGTTTATGTCTCATCCCCATCTCTCACCCCTGAAAGTCTTTATTCATCGATGTTTCAGATATATTGATGAGAGTATGAGAGCAAAAATCAAAATTCATTCTATTTTGGAGAAAGGCGATTTTACAGACGATCCTCTCACTATCAAACGGGTAGGAACCACTACCTTCTTCGGGCTTTGATTTTTTTGCAAATGTTGCAGAAGTAAATTACATGATGCCACACCCATCTCATAAGTTTGGTGGGTAATGGCAGTCAGCGCCGGTTCCACATAATTGGAATGTAACTCATCGGTATATCCAATTAATGCCACATCTTGCGGAATGCGCAGTCCTTGCTCTTTTATTTCTTTCATCGCAGCAAAAGCCAACGTATCATTCATGGCAAGAATGGCTTCGGGAGGACAGGGCAACGCCAGCAACTTCCGAGTAGCTTCACGTCCCTCTTCATAAGTCATTTTTTCACAAACAATCAATTCCCTCTCAATGGGAATCTGATATTGCCTCAACGCATCCAAATATCCATGTTTTCTTTGTTTTACTATATCCAGATGATTGGCTCCTCCAATAAAGCCTATCCGCTTCGCCCCATGATGCAAGAAATGTTCGGTGGCTGCCTTACCCGACTCTGCATTGTCGGCAACTACGCAAGAACAGCGACCGTGCAAACATACCCGGTCAAAGAATACCAAGGGTACACGCTGCATAATCAGTGATTCAAAGTGAGCATAGTCCGTTGTCTCTTGTGAAATACAGGCAATAATCCCTTCCACACGGATATTCATCAGATCTTCCACACATTGCTTTTCCAATTCATATTGTTCATAAGAAGACGTTATTATAACAGAATAATGATTTTTACGTGCCACATCACTAATGCCACTGATAATGGAAGAATAAAAATGAGTCACAATATCCGGTACAATAATCCCAATAATACGCGGATTGTTCTTGAGCAGACTTATTGCAAAAGGATTGGGGCGATAATTCCACTCTCCGGCCAATTTCTTTACTCGTTCACGCATCTCTTCCCCTACCTCGGGACTATCTTTCAAGGCACGTGAAACAGTAGATACAGAAACACCCAACTCTTCTGCCAAATCTTTTAAGGACACATGCTTTTTATTATTCATATCCATCCAAACTTTTCACAAAGGTAGCTATAAGTACTATTAACGCAAAGGTTTGCGTACTTTTTCTCAAAAGATCCCCCTGCACCTTACCTATATATTACTTTACTTTGAAGCCACAAACAGATTAAATAGCATTTTAAACCAATGAAATACAATGAAATCGGAAAAACCGGAATGTACGTTTCAAATCTTAGTTTCGGTGCATCTTCTTTAGGAGGAGTTTTCCACGAAGCCGATGAAGCAAGAAGTATGGAAGCTGTATTTGCCGCAGTGGAGAATGGAATAAATTTTATCGATGTGTCTCCTTATTACGGCCATTATAAAGCAGAAACAGTATTGGGAAAGGCACTGAAAGAAATTCCGCGTAACAAGTATTACTTGTCTACCAAAGTAGGACGCTACGGTGAAAACGGGGTTAATATCTGGAATTATTCGGGGAAATGTGCCACTGAAAGCGTCTATAAAAGTATGGAAAGATTGAATGTCGATTATATCGATCTTATCAATGTACATGATATTGAATTTGCCGACTTGCATCAAGTTATCCATGAAACGTTGCCGGCATTAGTTGAGCTGAGAAACAAAGGAATCGTGAAACATGTAGGCATCACCGATTTACAACTGGAAAACCTGAAATGGGTAGTAGAGCATTCAGCCTCCGGCACGGTGGAAAGTATATTGAATTTCTGCCATTATTCTCTGAATGATGAAAAACTGAACGATTACTTAGACTATTTCGAATCGAAAAATATTGGAATCATCAATGCTTCTCCCCTTTCAATGGGATTACTTTCACAACGTGGCGTTCCCGAATGGCATCCGGCTCCGGAAGCATTGGTCAAGGCATGTCAAAAGGCTGTGCAACATTGTATGTCCAAAAATTACCCGATTGAAAAACTGGCAATCCAGTACTCCACCGGCAACCCGCGTATCGCCACTACCTTGTTCAGTTCTGCCAATCCTGACAATGTATTGAAAAACATCGCTTATGCCGAAGAACCTGCCGACCGGAATTTGGTGAGAGAAGTACAAGAGATTATCGGCAAACAAATGCGTGTCAGCTGGGCTAATTCATAACAAAGCGCATAACGTTGTTTAGAAAGACGGAAAAGCCGCTGTATGACTGAAATATAAATAAAAATTAATTAACCAATGAATGAAAGAATAAGAAGAATAACAAGTATAGCCATAGTCGCATGTGCCACTGCACTCTCGGCATCGGCTCAAATCACCGACAGACCACGCCCCGCCGAATGGGATAAATTAATACCGGGCGGAAAATATGTAGACCGTTTTGAGGCCATGCAAGGAAATAAGCTATCCGATAAGGTGTGGGGAGCCCAAGAAGTACTTCCACGGTTTGTTGACAATGGAATAGAACATCCGGATATTTCTTTTTGGGGTGGAAATATTCTGAAAGGAAAAGAGGGAAAATATCACCTTTTCGTATGCGGATGGCCGGAAAATGCAGAAAAAGGGCACATGGAATGGCCTAACTCTACCGTTTATCATGCTGTGAGCAAACAACTCCACGGACCGTATACCATACAGGATACCGTAGGAAAAGGCCATAATCCCGAAGCATTCACTTTAACAGACGGTCGTATTGTGGTTTATGTCATCAATGGTTACTACATAGCCAACAGTATGAATGGTCCATGGGAATTCAAACAGTTCGATTTCAACCCGCGCGACAGAAAGATTATAGAAGGGTTGTCCAACCTGACCTTTGCCCGCCGGCAAGACGGCTCCCGCCTGATGATATGCCGTGGTGGTGGCGTATGGATAAGCCGTACCGGTACTTCTCCTTATAACCAGATAACCGAAAAGCGTGCCTACCCCGATGTGGAAGGCGAATTTGAAGATCCGGTAGTATGGCGTGACTCACTGCAATACCACCTGATAGTGAATGATTGGCTGGGAAGAATCGCCTTTTACCAACGTTCTCCGGATGGAGTTCATTGGGTTACGGAACAAGGTGAAGCGTATGTACCTGGCATCTCCCGACACAAAGACGGAAAAGTGGAAAACTGGTTTAAATATGAGCGCGCCAAAGTATATCAGGACAAGGAAGGACGTCCCATACAAATGAACTTTGCCGTGATAGACACCATCAAATGGGAAGACCATGGAAATGACCGCCACAGTTCAAAAAACATCTGTATTCCACTGAAAAAAGACTTGCTTCTATCTGTTCTCAATACAGTTCCCATCGATGCTTCCACTCCGACTATCGAAGTAAGGATAGCCGCAGAAAAAGGATTCAATCCGTCCAGACAATTGGATATCCCTTCTTTGCGTTTCGGCTCTTTCAATGAGGTGAACTTCGGTCGGGGATGCAAACCTTTGAGTTGGAAAAAGGAAGGAAAAGATTTAATTGTCACTTTCGAGGGAAAAGGGAGCGGTATCACTGCCGAAGAGTTCGCACCTAAATTAATAGGCAAGGATAAGAAAGGCGAATTTGTCATCGGTTACGCCCATCTGCCTTATATCAATTATAAACCGGCTATCCTCTCTGCTTTACGGCCCCGGTATGACGAGGCAAACAAGCAATGGAAGGTGGAAGTGCAAAACTTCGGGCTTTCTGCTTCGGAAGAAACAACATTAAAGATAACTTCCAACGGACTGACCGTGGCAGAAACCTTGTTGCCGAAATTAAAACCTTACGAAACCAAGACAGTCTCTATAAAAGGCGAGAACCGACTGGAAGACCAACGATTAGTAAGCGTCAAATTCTATCGAAACGGCAACGAAACAGCCGTGAATAAATTTTAGGTTTTCAACAGGTATCCATTATATTGAATATAACAACTTATATATCCCATAGCCTGGGTTGTGTCAAAATGTGGATAATACTGTCGCTTAGTTTGTAGGGGCGAGGTTCGCTCGCCCGAAAACAGTTTGCTTTGTGTATTCGGGCAGGTAAACCCTGCCCCTACAGCTGACGATGGGATAGCCCGGTTTGGGTTTGACACACTCCCGATGTAATACCTGTTTATTCTATCGACAGAAAGATGCCGGACTGTCCTTGCGGGTCATACAGTATATATTTCCCCTTACCCACAGCATAGGACAATTTTAAAGTTCCGTTGACACTGACCACCGACTCTTGCGGATGTACTCCATTAGTCACCAGGTCTTCATAAGTAAATACATTACAGAATCCTTTTCCTTTCACTTTCATAAGAACCAGTTTGAGCAGGATAGGTCTATAAGCGGAAGATTCATTCTGTTTTTCCACAATCAGCATACCACCGATGGAATCGGCCGACAAAACAGTGGCCCGGGAAGCTGTATCTACTATCAACAACCCTTCCTGTTTTTCAATAACAGCCTTTGCCGATTCTTTCCGGTTTACCAGTATTTCACCTTTACCGACTATTACATCCGTCAAAGGTTTATAATCCGGATTCGCTTTTTTTCTTGTTTCCGTGACAGCAATGCTGTTCCTGCGCAAAATATCTCCCCGCTCATTCTGAATCAATAAATAGCCGGGCTCCTTTTCTCCCCCATAGTTCTGCTCTACAATGATACCGGTATCTTCATCCTTCTTTATGCAAACCACGTCCAACAATGGACTTTGCTCGAACAACGACTGATTAGGGTTCAATTTCTTTTTCTGCTGAAAAGCAATCTGTCCGGCATTGATAACTTCCACTATTCCATCATTCTTCAGCAAGCGGATTCTCTCTCCCGGTATTTGTTCGATGATTTGTCCTTCATACTTCTCGCCCGTACGCAATGCCACCACATCAATCAACCCGGTCAAATCGGTCGTGGCCCTGGGAGCACGTTTGATAGCCTGTATATCTTTCCAATCCAGATAATAGGAATTAGGAGTAAAATCAAGATATTTGATGACTTCTCCTTTTTCCAGTATACGCACTTTGCGGGGAACAACGTTCCAGTTTGAATAAAGCGGGGTATTCGTTTCCCGGACGACGGCAGAATCGAGGACTACTGTATCATTCTCTGCTGTTTCTGCCAAAATGATGTCAGTCATTTGCAGAAACTTACTACCTCTGACAGTCTTTACCAGCAATGGGTTATCTCCTACCCAAGCTTTCCACGGGTCGGACAGTGTTTCTATCTCGATATCATACTCCAACACAGACTTCACCTGTTTCACCGGAATATAAACCGTTGCCTTTTCTGCAAAAAAGATAATATCTTTTCCCGGATGCTGAACAGAAATATAACCTTCGAGCACAGAGCCGTTTTTCAGCACAACCGTCTCATAAGGTTCGGCACCGGCAGTTAAAACCAGCAGGTTTAATAATAGTATCCAACAAAATCTCTTAGTTTTCATCATTTTATCCTTTAAAAATTGACAAAGAAAGGTTCTACAGTTATACTTTTGCTCACTTTATTCATATCAGGAACAGTAACCGTCACAACGCGTTTCTCTTCTTTTATAATTTTAGTAAAGGTAGCATAAATCTTTTTGCTCTGTCCGGCATCCAGACTCACCTTTTCTTTCTTCGTTATTAGTTGATTGCCCGTTATAACAGCCTCAAATTCTACCGCTTCCCCCGTTTGATTTGTCAGGGTGACTACAACCGAAGCAACATCATCTGCATTCGCCTTCACCTTTGAAGGAGCAATGGCAATACCGATTCCGGTATCATTGCCTGCAACATTTGAAACATTTTTTATCATGCTGCTATTCCAAAGCTGCAAGTTTTCTCCTTCAAGCAAAAGATTACGAGTCTCTTTTTTAGGCAAAACCAGCGAAAAGATGCGAGTGCTTTTCGCATTCCCGGGCTGGCTGAGATTCACTTTCTCACCACGGTCGTTGGAGCAAAAAAGTTCCAGTTCCGCTTCCTGCCAGGCCTGGGGCACTGTCACCACATAATCCACAGATTCCATTCCGGCATCCACCGACTTTAACGAGCCTACGGAAGAACGGCATTGGAAATATCCCGGATAAAGTTTCAGCAAACCATATTTATTATCCTTAGAAGCAATGGCATATCCTCTGCTGAAGGGTTGCGCATCGTCAAATTGTGCCGGCAATACGATAGCGCTTCCCTGTTTATAACCATACAAATCATCTTCCGAATAAACAGTCGGACCATCATATACTATCCTGGATTTAGTTCCCTTTGCCGATTTATCCGCATGCTGTCCAATGGCATAATACTCATCAAACGACAAGACAATATTATTGTCTATCTTAAGCAATTGCCCTGAAGTATTGATAACACAATAACGATTGTCTTTTGTTATCACCAACGCTTCTCCATTCTTAAATGTCGTCCCTGTATATATATCACCTATATCGGATTGCAGCACCAGATTTTGTCCGTTTTCGTTTACATAAAAAACTTTATCCTTGTTTTTTGCATTCAGTAACCCGCTGACAGCATTAAGCCCTACAGAAAAAAGATTTTTTCCTTTGCAAACAGAAGCCCAACCTTCAGAAAACGGGTGTGCCACACTGTATGCAAAATCCAGTATCACCCGGCCATTAGGCCCAATATATCCAAATCTTCCCTTTTTATTGCAGACCGGCAATTTGCCTTCAGAAAAGAAAGTATAGTTTCCCACATACCAGTCCTCGGATATTTGTGAGGTAGTCTTATCCTTATGCAAAATACTCACCAACTTGTTCTTACCATCTACAAAACGTAATACCAATGAGCAGTCTTCAACCATATTGGTAATGGAATCGGCATACACACCGACTATTATTTTACCGTCTTTGTCCACAACTCCCACTTGTTTCCCTATTTTCACCTTGTACATGTCTTCGCCATACGGAGTGATAGATGAATACTGAGGAGCTATCGCCCACTTAGCCGTTTGAGCATTCATCCCAAACGGAATGAATGCCCAAATCATTAACAGCCGGCAGGCATACACCATTACTTTATTCATAGGCCCACCTCCTCTTCATACATTTCTTTCAGATATCTGGCCTGACATGCCAAGCCCAAAGTAGAGCCCATCTTCCAGCCTCCCCAAAGAACACCTACCAATTCGCCATGCTTATTGAAAATAGGTGACCCGCTGGCTCCGCCGACTGCTTCTCCCTGGAATTCAAAATCATATCTTCCAGGCACTTTGCTGCACATTGTTTCCCGAATATCCGGTTCGAGTGAATGATTTGTCTTCTCCACTGCACGATACGCACCTGCCGGATAACCGATGGTATACAATTTTTCTTCCAGCGGTTTCAGCTTTTCTGTATTAAATTGTTTTACATCGAAAATATATTCGATGTCGGATGGAGTTTTCTTTTTGTTCAACTGCAAGATAGCAATGTCCTTTTCATCCGTTTCAGAAGCCTTTACAACATAGCATCTCTCAAAGTCATCATAATGGGTATAGTTTTGTCCGGGATAGCCAACCGATATATAATCGGACGCACCGGATATGGTATACTTCGTTTGTCTTACTCTGTTAATCAAAGCATTGAGTGATTTCACCCTTTGTCTGGGACTTTCTCCCAACGCTTTTTCTATCAAAACATTACCGACAGGACTCGACGCCAGAAGTGTCAAATCGCTGTCTGTCCTTACTTCTTTTGTCGGGATCAGCTCTTCCAAAAACTCCTCTATAGCTTGTCTCAACATATCTTCTGTTTCAGGATTCATATAAGCCTTGTCCCAAGGATAGGCAACATGTCTGTTAGTTCCCATACGTCCTTCGCGGTCAATAAAAAATGCCGTTGCCGTATAACTGAACTTATTATATCCTTTAGGTATATTATCGGAACCGACAACCCGGGCATGCTTGCCGTCCGTTGAACAAAGAACTGTGTAAGGCCGACTGCCCAACAGAACATCATCAAATGTAACAGTGTAATAATAGTTAGCCATTACCCAAACAACAGCCGGTCTGAATTTGGTAGGATCGACAGTCTTACGCCCCAATATCCACACTGCCCCCAAAAGAACCGCAGCAGCCACACCGACAGCGGCTACCCATTTAATCCATGGATAAGGTGTAGGGAAAGGCAATTGTTCGGTTACATCCACATCCCCACAAAGTACAATATCTCCCTTTTTCACCCGAATTTCTTTACCCGGTTGTATCTTTACACCATTCACTTTAGTGCCATTTTTACTTCCCAAATCCGTCAGATAACACTTTCCGTCTTTTGCCACCTTGAACGTAGCATGAAAACGGCTGACAAAGGCACCGGAAATAACCAGGTCGTTCCGAAAGTTCGTACCGATATTAAGAATCGATTTATATTTACTGGTATTTTCCAAAGCAGGAACCCGGCTCCATTGCAATTCAACATCGGCAAATTTCACATAATCCCCCCGTTGAATGGTAACTTCCTTGTTGGGAGTAATTTTCTTGCCGCCCACAAAGGTTCCGTTTGTACTGTTTTTGTCTTCCAAAATGATTTCGCCACTATCCAACAATAAAATTTCCGCATGATGGCTACTCACAAATTCGCTATTCAATACAATATTCGAGGAAGACGAACTTCCAATTTTTAGTAGTTTCATTGTATATTGTTTTTTTATTAGTATTAGTATATAATAGGTACAGCCTGTTCTTTCTTGGATGCAGAATCGTTCTCTTTTTTATCTCCGTTTTTCTTATTCTCTTCTTTCTTGTCCTTTGTTTTTTTCTTTGGGAAGAAACAGCTTGATACCTCATTCTTCCCTTTCTTTTCAGAGAGAGAATCCTGCTTCTTCTTCACCTCTGCCTGTGGTGCCACCTCCTTTTCCGGAAGCACCTTCTCCTCCTGCTGACATTCAATAACCGGAAGCCGGGGAGTATCATCCTTCATATCCTGTATAACAACAATGGCTGTAATGATTACCGCCAGACCTATTACCGCCATAATGCCATATCTGTAATATCTTTGAACATCAGGTATATGATTCCAATCCAATTGGCGCACGTGTGCAAAAGAAACCACATCTTTACGGGTGACAGGGTATGCCGTATCCGATTTCAATTTAACACCATTGACAAATGTTCCATTTTGCCCCATACTAATAATCTCCATCTTTCCGGTCGCATGGATTTTCAAAATAGCATGGCGGCGACTGACTGTACTATCCGACAAAACGATATTACAGCTTTCATCACGACCAATAGTTAATATCTTCATACTCATTAATTTTATAACTATTTTATTTTATCTCTAATCTCTTTTACCCGATTAATAATGGAGTCATAATGACTTTGCGCCCTGCTGCTGTTTTCTTTAGCTATATTCTGTTTCAAAAGAAGCAAAATACCATATTCGCGTCCGTTCTTCTCTTTGCCATTAAACTCGTTTTCAGAGATGCCATATTTCTTTTTCAATTCAGGCTCCAATTTTTGAACCATTGCCACCGTTTCCTTCAATTTTTGTTCTTTTTCCTTCCCTTCAGAAACATCACGTAACTCCTGCAAATTATTAATAATGTCATCCAACCGTTCTATGATGTCATACTGATTGATTATAACCTCCATATATTCTTTCGCTTTACCCGGATTATTGGTTATGATCTGTGACAACGAATCTATAGTCCTCTTTTGTTCTTGTTCCGACTTTCTCAGCTTTTCATCAAACTCTGCCTGAAGTTTTTCGCTCCATACCTTTTGCAAAGCTTCTATATCCAACTCTTCACTCTTGGAGGAAGCCGCCGCTTGACCCGGCAAATAAAAGCCCTGAATGATGTTGCCTGCTATACTGACACAACAGATAAATATCAAGGCAAATAATATATTCCTTATTTTTGTACTCATCTTTTCTTTTAATATTGAATTAGAATTTGTTTCAATTAATGCTACGGTCAGATTATCATGCTTGCCGCCATTTGCGATTCCCTCTTCATCCACACGAATCACAATACTTTCGACAGCTCCTCCCAAAGAAGAAGTACCCGCCACAATATCAATCAACTTCCGTTCCGGAAACATTCCCCATATTCCATCTGTACACAGCATAAAACGGTCTCCCTTTTCATAAGGCAGCTCTACGATATCCGCTTCAATGTCACTGTTAGCACCCAAGGCCTTAGTAATCATGTTTGACTGCTCCGACAAACGTGCCTGCTCCTCATTAATAGTACCGTTCCTGACCATCTCGAAAACCATTGAATGGTCAAATGTGCGAAACTTCTTATGTCCCCTGCGAAATTGGTATATCCTACTGTCTCCGACATAAGCGGCAATGGCCGAATACTCATTAATCAGCAAAGCGGTAACCGTAGTCCCCATGCCGCGTAATGCAGGTTTCTTCTGTATCTCTGAAATCAATGCCTGATTCGCCATTTTTATGGCTTGTTGAAGAACTGTCAGAGGAGAATCCGAAAGCTTGCCGGAACGTACTGTCTGAATAATTACATCAGTAGCAGTAGACGAAGCAGCCTTGCCCGAAGGTCCCCCCCCCATCCCATCACACACAACAACCAATAATCCTAATGGAGTATCGGCATATCCGCATGTATCCTGATTTTCGGCCCTGCCACCTTGCCTGGAATCGACAAAACCGACAGCAATAGGTAATTGTGTATTTATTGGTATCATAAGGCAAACATTAATAATATAATAATTATTCCAACCAGACAACCCACACCGACCATGACCAACCATGTCGGTACCACCGGTGAAGGAGGAGCACTTAAAGCCTTTTGTAACGCCATCTTAAACTCTCCCGATGATTGGAAACGTTCGTTTTGCTGTTTTTCTGTCGCTTTGCGAAGCACATCCACAACCGCTTTCGGTACTCCCTGTATATCCGGCAATACTTCCATTCGCTGCCTTTGTATAGTCTCCTCCCTCGTAGAAGAATCAAAAGGGTTATAACCGGCCAACAACTCATACAGTGTTACTCCCAATTCATAGATATCCGTTGTTTTATCTACCGTCAATTGGACCTGTCCGGGTTCTATGATTTGTTCGGGAGCAGCATATTTGGGAGTACCTATCAAACCCGGAGACGTCATACTGACAGAATCAGGTGTATAAGCAATGCCCAAATCCATTAATCTGATATTAGAGCCATGCTCTATCATAATGTTAGCCGGTTTTATATCCATGTGAACAATTCCTTTCTGATGAAGATAATCCAAAGCATCCATCACAGGATAAAGGCTTTCGCAGATTCGCTTGACCGCATCTTTCCTATTCCGCAAATGAGTATTAACATGCTCGTCCAATGTTATTCCCTGCACCAGTCTGCTCACAATAAATATCGGGCCATTATATGGATTTAGCTCGCAATAGCCTATCATCTCTACCAAGTTACGATGCCGAAAAAGCAATGATGCTTCTAATTTGGCTCTTTCACGAATGCTTGGTACATTGGCATATTTATCCACCACGCGCTTAATTGCCACTCTCTCCTGAGTCTGACAAGACCGTCCCAAATAAACAGTGCCCATAGCACCGGCGCCCAAGGGTGGCTCTGTCTGGTTATAAAAGAACCATTCACCGTTTACGCATAAATAGATTTCATCACCTTTTTGTACTATATTTCTATAATTAGGTTTCATTGGAGTGCTTCTATTCTTCTGGAACATTTACTTATATATTCATTATCATTCGCTTGCGTGGCAAATGTCAATCCTCGTTTGAAATACTCTAAAGCCTTCGGCAAGTCCCGACTATCGGCTTTACCTGTACGTATTTCACCGGCTAAGAAATCACAGCCCAATTCATACAAGGCTTTATAATAGGTTGAATCTGTTTTGACAATTCTACTCATCATCTGATGTGCATCCTTACCGTCTTTCTTCAATGTCTCCGATAAATAGTTCTTTATTTGTTGAATAGAATCAGACGAATCTTCTCCCGGATAGTGCAAACGCGCCACCAAATAAGCTGCATCCAAAGAAGAACGATATCCTTTTTGAGCTACTTTCTCCAATAAATTCAAGCCATCGACAGCTTTACCCGAATCACTCAACAATGTAAAAGCTTCCAGTGTAAGCTGACCGGCAGTCTTTACCATCACAGTATGCCCTGATATAGAATCTGTCACCCTTTGTCCCGATGGAACCGAAGAGTCCAAAATCGTATTATTCATTTCAGCTTCCCATGCCGCAATCCGTTTCTCAGTTTCTATCCTTTCAAGCTCCGCTTGCTGTTTTTCTTTATTATCGGCTATAATTTTCCAAGTAATGCTTCCACCTATCAGCACAACCACAATGAACACTGCAGCCCATACATTCTTTTGTCCCATCTTGCCCACAATTGCCTGAACAGTCTCTATAATATTCCCGAACTTTTCCTGTTCCGTTGCCGAAGGCATGGAAATCTTACTTATTTGCTCTACTGCTACTCTAAACTCTGCTGCCGATTGATACCGGTCTTTCTGCTTCTTGGCTGTAGCTTTGGCTATAATTTTTCGAATCTCTTTCTGTGGCACTTGCTGCAAAGGCATTTTGTGATGCAACTGCATTTCCAGAACTTCATGAGTGGCCCCCTCAAATGGTACATGTCCCACAATAAACTGAAACAGCATTATCCCAATGGCATAAATATCTGTCGTTTCATTTTGGTGCACCACATCGCCAACAACCAATTCAGGAGAAGCGTATGTTGCTTTTCCCATAAATTGTCCGGCGGTAGTCAGTTGCTGGTCTTGTGTAGTCAGTGTAGAAAGCTGTTTAGCAATACCATAATCAATAATCTTTATTTTCCGATCAGAGGTAATCATAATATTACTCGGATCAAGGTCACGATGGATATATCCTTTGTCGTGCAAAGCCATAATCCCCGACAATATATTTTTGATAACAAGCAGCGCAAAGCCACAACGATCCGTCACATATTGATTATACAGCTCTTGTGCAAAAGGAATATCCACTCCATTATTGTCTGTCGTTTTTCCTTTTAATAAATCACACAAGACTACTCCGTGCAACAGTTCACTTACCACATGATAATGCTGATGGACAACGGTTGGAGAAACTACTTCATCTATCTGGATAAAACCAAACATTTCCACCAGATTCTCATTATGAATCTGAATGGAAGCTTCTCTCCGCGCTCTTTCGATGACGTGTGCGGGCAAATCGTCAAACAAAAATTTGATTGCTACATCCACACATACACCGGTCTTTTCTTGAATCCGCTTACCACGATACACCGAACCCATTCCTCCCACACCAAGGGGCTGGCTATCCGTATCTACCTCATAACGAATGTGGTTTTTCTTTTCATTTATACTTTGTATGCAAATAATAGACATATCTTTTCCTTCATTTAAATTTAAAAGGTCTGCAACTGTTACATAAACTTAGTTCCTCCCGGCTCTGTACCTTGAACTCCGTCCATTGCTACTGTTCCATTATTCATCGGACGATTATTATGGTCATAGGGATTAAAGCTGCCACCTGTACCTTTAGGTGCAGCAAAAGGAAAATCCACATCCTCTTCCTCTTCTATAGGTATAAAGTTTTCCGATACAGTCAATCCCAAGGCTTGCGTGTCAATCAAAATCAGAAGCAATCGATAATTAAGACCGATTGTAATCAAATCATTATTAAAACACTCATGGGCACTGTAATCCAGTTCCTCTTCATTTACGAATATGCCATTTTTGGAACCTATATCCTTAATCGAAGCCAGTATCTTATGTGTAGTTTTCATCTGCTTGATATTCAGTTCCGCATGAATATCCGATACAGTACCTTCCTTCAAACATATATCACAATTACCGGAACGCCCGATTTTATTTGAGCCGATATGAAGAGGCCAATATTCACCGATACCCTGGCGGGATATAGAATACAAAAATCCGACTACCGGGGCTCCCCCTTTGGCACTCGATTCGTGCCGGCCAACATTGGGAGCCACCTCTTCCATTCCCGGAACCATTGTTCCGCGACTTCCCATGTCAGGAGTTGTAGTTCTCGAATACATATTGTTCTTCTTGTTTGCATAGTATGAATTTTCCATACCCGGTACAGATGTTTTTTCTTGTGACATAGTATCTATTGTTTTAATTGTTCCTTATTTAATTCACAAAGATTGTTTTTTTATAGAATAAAAAAAAACCACACAACGCGCATAAGGCGTTATGTGGTTCATATTAGTATCTAAGCAGATAAAAATAAGGATTATCCCTATAAAAATTTATTTAGAGAGTCAAACTTATTCCTAATGATATACCATTCGGCATCATTCCTGTATCAGTTCATATTTTACTTCAGGAAACCATCGTTCCAGTATATTGTCCACTTCCGATTCTATCTCGGGAGTGACATACCTGCACACTTTCTTATAAGCATAGACTAAAGAAAATGCCTCATCTATCCAGCCGATGACGGGCAACCGTTTGGCAGAAATCAAATCTATCGGGAGTATTAAATAAGATAAAGCGGCAACTATTAACATTTTATCCGATGACGGAGTTTCAGGACTCCTCAACACATAATATAATAAAAGTACCGGACGAGCCGTTGTTCTTCCCACCAATTTTGCATAATCTGCTATTTTTTCCCACCAAAAATCATAATCGATTTTATTCATAATTCTTTTCATACTCGCTTTTTTATATGGTTTTCTAGTCTTTTGACGCAGGTATTCTGAAAAAAGTTGCACTTTTAAGAACATTTTTTTTCAAATGAGGTTATATTTGCAGAAAAGCAGTATCACAGATGAAAAAAACCCTTCTAACATTAGTACTTGCTTTCTGCGTATTGGCAGGGCAAGGACAGACTTCTACGACAGCATCGGGCGTTAATACTACAGAATTAAATTCCAAGTGGGCCCAATTTACCCAGTTGACAGAAAAGAAACAATATAAACAAGCTATAGACGAAGGAGTGCGCGTCAGCATACTCTTTACCGAAAACAGACAATATAAAGAAGCTTTCGCCACCTGTCGCCAGATGGATGCATTGATTTATACCAATGAACAAGAAACTAAAAAAGCAAATTATCCACTCCGCTATCAGGTGACCAAAGAACGCTTACGCATGTACACCCGTCTGAAAAATGCAGAGCAATGTAAAAAACAACTCAATCAACTGCATACTTATGCAGACCAAATAAAATCGGATTCCTTATCGGAAGATCTTCTCTTTACCGAGGCTAATTATTACCAAACATTCGGTATGCCGGACAAAAGCCTCGCATGCTATAAAGAACTGTTTCGAAAACGTTCGAAAGGAAAAGACGAAAAAGGCATAGAGCAATGCTATAAAGATATGCTGAGTTATGCAGAACAGAACAACAATGCGCCATTGGCCGGTGCCATGCGTAAGCTCTACACGTCTTGGCAAGATTCCATCCAAACAGTAAAAGCAGCTCAGAAACTGACAACCCTGCAACAAAAATATGATGAAAACCGGCAATTGTTACAAGAAAAAGAAGATAAGATAAGTACCAATCTTTTCATTATCATTGCACTTTGTATCCTGACAGCCATTCTTGCGGCTGCGCTTGTATTTCTTGCCGCCTTACTTTTCAAACATATACGCCAAGTGAAAAAGTTAAAACACAGTCTGGGTATCGCTAATGAGAATAATGAACAAAAGTCAAGATTCATCAGTAACATCAGTACACAGATAGAACCGACTCTTAACACGATGGAAGAAGCGACTGAAGTGTTCTCGGCCAAAATCTTACAGAAGAATATAGAAGCTTTGAAAAAACTCATGACTGACATTCAAACATACGTCACTTTGGAAGAGACACGTGAGGAACATTATCCGCTCAAAGATATGAATATAAATGCCTTGTGCGAAACCATTATGGAAAAGGCCAAGGCAAACTTCAAACCCGAAGTGGAAGCCGTACTCAATGTACCGAAAGTAAATATTAAGACAAATGCAGAAGCGCTGGAACGCATCTTGCTTTATTTATTGAGAAATGCTGCACTATACACAGATAACGGCAAAATCACATTAGAGTTTAAGAAAAGAAGTGCACACACAGGACAGTTTATCATTACCGATACCGGTACAGGCATACCGACCGAAATAAAAGGAAAGCTGTTCAAGCCATTTGCCGAAATCCATGACTTAACGCAAGGCAATGGACTGGGCTTACCGACCTGCAGCCTCATCGCCTATAAACTTAATGGTACTTTGCATCTGGATAACGAATACAAGAAAGGAACCCGATTTGTGCTGGAATTACATGACAAATAAGAAACCTACTGTTTTGAAAGCGCCAATATATCAGTTCCCGTAGGGCTTTGAAATACTTTCAATCCGAACTGGGGAAGAACAGCCAGTACATGGTCAAAAACTTCGGCTTGCAGACGTTCATAAGGTATCCAATCCTTATTGGCTGAGAAAAAATAAAGTTCGATGGGCAAGCCCTGCGGAGTAGGCTGAAGTTGCCGTACCATGAGGGTAAGGCTTGTATTCACCCGTGGGTGATGTCGCAAATACCGCTCCAGATAATGACGGAAGACATGCAGATTCACCTCCTCTTTTCCGGTCCTTTCAAATCCTTCCAACCAGCCGCGTTTCTCAAAGTTCTTCAACTGTTGGGGAGTACAGAAATGCACTGTTGTCATATCAATATTCAGTGAACGTTTTATTCTTCGCCCGCCACTTTCTCTCATACCGCGCCAATTCTGAAAAGAATCACTTACTAAAGCATACGGTGGAATTGTGGTTATAGTATTATCCCAATTCTGTACTTTCACGGTAGTTAATGTCACTTCTATCACCGTACCGTCAGCCCCATATTTAGGCATAGTAATCCAGTCACCCGGACGAAGCATATTATTGGCTGAAAGTTGTACCCCGGCAACCAGCCCCATAATGGTATCCTTAAATACCAACATCAGAATAGCCGCAGAAGCCCCCAAACCGGTCAGGATATTCATCGGGTCTTTATCAATCAGTGTACTGATAATAATAATTACTCCTATACATATCACTATCAACTTCAACATTTGATACACTCCTTTCAACGGATGATTCTTCAACTTCTCATGTTCACTGGAAATGGTATAAAGTGAAGTGAGAAAAGAACAAATCAAACGCATTGACACAGCAGTAATATATACCCAGCATAGTTTAAGGATAAATGTTAAAGTCACGGGTTCATGCGGAAAAGCAAAAGGAAGCAATGCATATAATATAACAGGTGGAATGAGATGACATATATTATCCAGTACAACATCATTGAATAGATAATCATCCCAAGTAGCCTGTGTCTTTGCCGTCAGTTTCTTTATAGTAGGAACTACTATTTTTCTGCAAAAATAATCTGCCACAAAAGCAATGATAATAATACCGGCTATAATAATGATACGCTGGGTTATGCCCAGGCTTTCCTGATGCACACCCATCTGTTGCAATAAGTTAGTAAGATCGTTGTTTATTGTATCCATACTACATTCGTTTTTCCGCAAAGATACTAAAAACGCCTTATTACCAACAAAGGTAACAAAGCGTTTTTCTTTCCGGCTAAAAACAATTATTTTTTCTTAGTCAACCATTTCTCCTGAATATTCTGCATCACTTCATACCAGTTAGGAATATAAATGGTAGCAAAAATCGTATTCACTGCCATACCGAATACCACTGCCGCACCCAGCGCCACACGGCTACCGGCACCGGCGCCTGTGGCAAACAACAACGGCATCACACCCAGCACGAAGGTAAATGAGGTCATCAGGATAGGACGCAAGCGCACATGCCCCGCCTCATAAGCCGCTTCACGGATAGGATTGCCGGCTTTACGGTAATCACGGGCAAATTCCACAATCAAGATGCCATTCTTCGCAGACAAAGCAATCAGCAGAATAATACCGATCTGCGTATAGATACTGACCGGAACTCCCATCACCCAGCAACCGAGCATCGCACCCAGAATAGCTACGGGCAAGCCCATCACAGCAGCGACCGGACTTGTCCAGCTTTCATACTGTGCCGCCAACACCAGATATGCCACCAGCAACGCCATAATCAGAATAATGGTAGTGGTATTACCGGAATGAGTTTCCTGATAAGCAACTGAAGTCCATTCATAACCAAACTCATTGCCCAATTGATTTTTTATCAAGCTCCCCACAGCCTCTATCGCCTGTCCGGAACTGCTTCCGGCAGCCGGAGTGATAGTGATGGAAGCAGCCGAATACATATTATACCGGTTTATCTGGTCCATACCCAGCTTCTGCTCTATCTGCGTAAAACTGCTGAAGGGAACCATCTCTCCCTTTGAATTGGCCACACTCAGTTTCAGCACATCATCTATCACCTTCTGTGCCTGCTCACCGGCTTCCAGTTTCACTTGATAAATACGGCCAAATTCCACAAAGTCGTTGACATAAGCCTGTCCCATGTAATACCCCAATGTAGAGAACACCTGGTTCAACTGTAAGCCCATCAACTGAACTTTGTCACGGTCTATATTCAGAAAATACTGAGGGACATCTGCCTGATACATACTACTCATGGAAGCAATGGCCGGTTCAGTGTGATAATTGACCAGCAAAGCCTCAACCGCCTTTTGCAGTTCCTCGGCACCCAAAGACTTACGGTCTTCCAGTTCGAGCTGCAAGCCGCCTGTATTACCCATACCCGGAATAGCCGGAGGAATAATACCAAAAACCTGAGCCTCCTGAATCATGGCATAAGCCTGTCCGTTAAAACGATTGACCACTGCCTGGGCCGTATGCTCCTTGCCCGCACGTTCCTTCCAATTTTTCAGCACCACAAAATAAGTAGCCGCGTTAGGCAGCTGCCCTCCTCCCATGATACTGAACCCGTTTACGCCCAAATAAGTCTTCACTTCGGGATACTCTGCCAAAATAGCATCAATCTGTTTCCCCACCCTCTGCGTACGTTCCAAAGAAGAAGCAGCCGGAAGCTGAATGGCAATCATAAAGTATCCGTCATCTTCTTCGGGTATAAAGGTACTCGGCCATTTCACAAACATCAGAATGGCAATGATTGATATAACCACATAAGAGCCGATGGCAATGACCGGACGTGCCAGCAACCATTTCACCGAAGCGTCATAAACCCTTTGCATCCAGTCATTCATACTGTCAAACCACCGGAACAAGCGTGCTTTATGAGCCGGAGTGGGACGTAACAACAAGGCACAGACTGCCGGCGTCAATGTCAGTGAATTGAAACCGCTTATCACCGTAGAAGCCGCGATGGTCAAAGCAAACTGCTTATAAAGCTGCCCGGAAATACCGCTAATCAGCGTAGTAGGAATAAATACGGCAAGCAGTACCAGCACCACTCCGACAATAGGTCCGGTAATCTCCCCCATCGCCTGCTCGGTAGCGGCACGAGCATCCAGTTTCCCTTCGTCCAGAATACGGGTAGCATTCTCGGTCACCACAATGGCATCATCCACCACAATGGCAATAGCCAGGATCAACCCGAACAGAGTCAGCGTATTGATAGAGAAGCCCAAGGCAGCCATTACCGCCAGTGTTCCGATAAGGGATACAGGAATAGTGAGGCACGGAATAAGAACCGCCCGCCAGCTTTGCAGGAAGAAAAAGATAACCAGCACCACCAGGATAATCGCTTCCACGAAAGTCTTCATCACTTCGTCAATGGAGTCATGCACCACATCTGTGGTATCCAACGTCACATTGTACTTCACCCCGGCCGGAAATGTCTCGGCCAGTTCCGCCATGCGCGCACGAACTCCCTTGGATACATCCAGCGAATTACTTCCCGGCAGCTGATAGACGGCGATAGCAGCCGTAGGTTGTCCTTTCAACCTGGAAACAACTCCGTACTCGGCACTGCCCAGCTCGATTCTGCCAACGTCCCTCAGACGGAGCACTTTCCCCTGGTCTTCCACTCTCAATATGATGTCGCCGAACTCTTCGGGAGTAGAGAGACGTCCCTTTACATTCAGCGTATATTGAAAATCATTATCGGCCGAACTGCCGATGGGCTGTCCCACATAACCGGCAGACACTTCCATATTCTGACTTTGAATGGCAGAGTAAACCTGCTGCGGAGTAATATTGCGGATACGCATGGTTTCGGGATTCAACCATACACGCATGGAGTAATCACCGGCTCCCATGACATTCACCGCTCCCACTCCCGGTACACGGGTCAACTGGTCTACCAGATTCAAATTGGCATAATTGGTCAGATAGAGGCCATCATAAATACTGTCACCGCTCAGTGTAAGCATCATCACAATATTGGATGACTGCTTCTGCACCGTTACTCCTTGCACTTTCACCGCTTCGGGCAGGGAATTCAATGCCACACTGACACGGTTTTGCACCATTACGGTAGCCATATCGACATCCGTTCCCACTTCGAAAGTCACGGTCAGCGAATAAGCACCCGATGCGGAAGAATTGGAGCTCATATACAACATTCCATCCACCCCGTTCACCTGCTGTTCAATGGGGATACCTACGGTCTGTGCGACCGTTTCAGCATTAGCTCCCGGATATACCGCACTGACTTGCACGGTAGGCGGCGTAATATCGGGATATTGCGCCACGGGCAATATATTTAATGTAACAAGTCCGGCCACCACAAATAACAAAGCCAGTACTGTGGCAAATATAGGCCGTTCTATGAAGAATTTTGAAAACATACATTATTGTTTTTTGGTGGTTCCACTTTCCATTACCGGATTAATTTTCATGCCTTGACGTACTTTCAACAGAGCCTTGGTCACATATCTTTCGTTCGGAGAGAGTCCGCTTTTAACGATTCTCATATTTCCATCCGTCAACTGTCCCGGCTCAATATGACGGTAATTGACAATATTACTATCATTCACCACATACAGATATTTTCCAAGCTGGTCCGTACCGATAGAAGCATCGTTTACCAATATGGCATTGTCCGCTTCGCCGTACGGCAGCGTCACACTGACAAACAATCCGGGGCGCAGCGTACCTTCGGGATTATCCAACTCGGCACGCAGGCGAAGTGTTCCCGTTGTCAACGTTACATTCGGAGACAAGTAATCCAATCTTGCCTTCCATGTCCGGCTACCATCCGTACCCAAACTTAAAGTAACGAAGTGAGCAGCAGCCGGAATCTTGCTGTTGTTCTCCTGTACCAACTGATAAGTCAGGTATTGATTATCCGCGATATTAAAATAAGAATACATCCGGTCATCTTTATAAACTGTCGCTAATTTCACAGGTTGTAAAGCCCCTCCGATGTAAGCACCTACCGAATAATTGGAAATATCCACCACACCGCTACATGGAGCTTTCACATAGCAATAACTGAGATTGGTTCGTGCTGTCTTTAAAGCAGCTTCTGCATTGCTGACCGCCGCCTCACACGAAGTAACGGTGCTCTCAGCCTGCAAATATTGTATGCGACTCACCGCATCGCTTTTTATAGCCTCTTTCATACGCTGATAACTGCTGACAGCATAATCCAGATTGGCCTGAGCCGTTTTAAGCTCCGCCTCTGCCTGCTTGACGGCATTTTCATAAAGCGTCGGTTCAATCACAAACAACACCTGCCCCTGCTTTACCCGCGAACCCGGAGCAAAGTTCTTTGCCTGCAATACTCCATTGACCCTTCCCACCAAATCTACTGTCGATTCAGCTTCGAGATAACCCGGATAATCCTTTGTGAGTGTGACATTCTGCACCATCGGACGCGCAACATCAATAGGCAAAGCTTCCATTGTCGTGCCGGAAGACTGTTTTTTATTGCAAGCCGTCAAAGTAAAAGCGGTCAGTGCAATGATTATCATTAATTTTTTCATATCTTGGTATAGGCTTTAATTTATTTTACTTCTGTTATAAGAATCTTACCACCCTCCTCCCAATGCCTGATACATCTGTACAAGGCAAATCAACGAATAACCTTGTGCTTGCACTAAGGCATTTTCATAAGAAAGCAGTGAACGCTGTGCATCCAAGACATTTTGAAACGGGCTCAGCCCCTGCTTATACAAGTCAAGAGAAAGTTTAAACGCTTCTTTTCCCTGATTCACCATCTCACGGCAAGCCACAATCTGCTTAATGGAATTCCGGTAGCTGCTCATTGCATTATCCACCTCTTGCACAGCCGTCAGCACCGTATTGTTGAACCGATTGATTGTCTCATCCAATTGAGCACGTTGCAGTTTCACCGCATTCAGGCGTTGCCCTCCGTTAAAAATAGTCCAACTTATAGAAGGAGCAATACTCCAAGTCATACTGCTTCTTTTTGTCAAGTCTTTCATATCATGCGAAGCATAACCCAAAGAACCGTTCAGAAAGAAAGAAGGTAACCAATCCGACTTGGATGCCCCAAGCAGTGCAGCCTGTGCATTCACTTGCCTTTCTGCCGCACGCACATCGGGACGCCGCAACAAGAGTTGTCCCGGTACTCCCACTTCCACCGGTTCTATATAGTCCGGCAACGGGCGACTGTTTTCCAAAGACGACGCCACATCCTGTGGATAAAGTCCCAACAACACAGCCAATGCATTGGTATATTGGATAATACCGGATTCGACAGAAGGAATGGAAGCCAATGTACTATAGTAAACAGATTTGGCCTGTGCGACATCCAGTTTCGACACCAAACCGGTATTATAACGCACTTCTGTAATTTCCACCACAGCCTTCTGCGACAAGGCGTTACGCTGCAATACGCCTAATTCCTGCTGTGCTTCCCTTAGATTAAAATAAGCAGATGCTACCTCTGCACAAAGAGAAACCATCGTAGCATTATATTCTTCACGACTGGCGGCAAAACTCTCTTTCTGAGCTTTCACCCTTTGACGAATAGCACCAAACACATCTGCCTGCCAACTCATCTTCACTCCGGCATCAAAATACCCCACACGCGACTGAGACTGTCCGGTTCCGGTATTCCCACTGGTTTGCTGCCTGCTCCACCCGGCATCGAGTGACAAGGAAGGATAATATCCGGCACGCATAATTCTCAGATTCGCCTTTGCCATGTCCATACGGTTCATAGCCATCAATGCCGAAGAATTCTGCTTCACCGCCACACGGATGAGTGAGTCAAGGGTAACATCTTCGAACACCTTCCACCAATGGTCATCCACCGGCAAAGCCTGTTGAAACATGGCATCCTCTGCCTGCCATCCGGCAGGCAGAGGATGAGACAAATATTTTTCCGCCTGTTGCCCCTTCACCCCCAGTGAAGAAAGAAACAACATAAAAAGAACAAAACGTATTCTCGCCATAATCTTATCACTTAATTTTCAAAACATAGTGATAAACAGCGTAGAATACGTTTTGTTTGAGAGGTAAGGCACTTTAACTGCCTCTATGTATAATGCTTATTTTCCAAACAGATTATTAATCACCGACAAAGAACCTGTCAACAATCCGCCTAATTCATCCTGGTTAAACATGACCACATAATTGGACGGAGCCAGCTGGAATTCGATTTGGTCAATGCCATTCTTACCTGTTTTCTTCAAGTCTTTTGCCTTGATATTGTAATATCCGAAACGACGGAATGTCTGATATACATCACCCCATTCGATATCAATGGATTGCAATACAGAAGCACCTCCCGAAACAGTAGGCAGTTCCAATACCTTTCCATTACCCAGTGTCAGCAAACATTTGCTGTCATCCGGGATTTCCACTTCATGTCCTGAGCCGATGGTCACAGCCAAAGAGTAACGAATCGTACTTTTATACTGAAATCCCGCTAAAGCCACATACACATTCATTCCATTTGATACTCCCAAGTCCATACCTGAACAAACCACGGTATGTACTCCCGCATCATTGGTTTTATCATAAATCACATCCTGCGCCATAGCAGTGACACTAAGCATTGTCACTACAAATAAAAATAACAACTTTCTCATAATCCATTTATTTAATATTTCTTTTACTACTATAGTACATACCTATTTTCGTAATAACAAAATACGACTAAATAGGATGACAAAGCTAACAATTATTTTTCTAAATAAAATTTATTCCTTCCTATTTCGTTCATTCTCAAATAAATTCCTACCTTTAGGCAGTTGTACAACCATAAATAAAAATAGAACATGAAAAAGATGCTAATCACCCTGCTTCTGGCTATATCCACCGGCAGCCACGCAACCGTTCTGAAAAACGCTACAGACACATTCCCCCTTGTTTCCCTACAACAGAAAAAGGTAAACGATAACATAACACAAGACGGAAAATTACCCAAAGCCTCCGTCATCTTTTGGATAGATTTGGATAAAAGTAAATCCAACAGTGGCAAAACGATTCGCAATGTCAAAGCAAAGGTTTCTATAAATAAAGAAGGAAAAATAAAAGTACTGGAATACAACAAGAAACAGCCTTTACTCATTACCAACAAAATAGACAAATGTCTTAAAACCTTCCGTGTAAAACCGGAATGGATAGCAAGCGGAAGAGTGAAAGTGGGAGAAAATATTGTTTTTCTGCGCTTCTTGGACGAATACTAGCATGCAGACAAATTGCTCAAACTTCACAAAAATGTGCATATTTATCGGCATATCCTTTTGTCGCTTAAATAGTTTGCTTAAATTTGCCGCCAAAACAGAACATTACTAATACCAAATATATTAAAGTATATGAGTTTAAAAATTGTAGTACTGGCAAAACAAGTTCCCGACACACGCAATGTGGGGAAAGATGCCATGAACGCTGACGGTACTATCAACCGTGCGGCACTTCCGGCCATCTTCAATCCGGAAGACCTGAACGCCTTGGAACAGGCACTCAGACTGAAAGACACACATCCCGGCTCTACGGTAACTATCCTGACCATGGGCCCCGGACGCGCTGCCGAAATTATTCGTGAAGGTTTATACAGAGGAGCAGACAATGGATATTTATTGACCGACCGTGCTTTTGCCGGTGCTGACACGTTGGCCACTTCATACGCCATCGCTACGGCTATCCGCAAAATAGGCGAATGTGATCTGATTATCGGTGGCCGTCAGGCTATCGACGGTGATACCGCACAGGTAGGTCCGCAGGTAGCGGAAAAACTGGGGTTAAGCCAGATTACTTATACGGAAGAAATTCTGAATGTGGACGAAACTGCCCGCCGCATCACTGTAAAACGCCATATTGACGGCGGGGTAGAAACAGTGGAAGGTCCTCTGCCTATTGTACTGACAGTGAACGGAAGTGCAGCTCCCTGCCGTCCGCGCAATGCCAAATTGTTACAGAAATACAAACGCGCTCTCGGCGCACAGGAAAAAGCAGCCATCACTAAAGACGGTTCTGAACTGCCTTACGCTGAACTATATGAAAAATTCCCTTACCTGAATATCACTGAATGGAGTGTGGCCGATGTAGAAGGAGACACCAAGCAGTGCGGTCTGTCAGGCTCTCCCACCAAAGTGAAGAAGATTGAAAACATCGTCTTCCAGGCAAAAGAAAGCAAGACCATGACAGGAAGCGACCAGGATGTGGAAGGATTGATTGTCGAACTGTTAGCTAACCATACAATAGGATAACGATTATGAATAATGTATTTGTATATTGCGAGATTGAAGGCACAACAGTGGCCGATGTGAGTCTCGAACTTTTAACCAAAGGTCGTAAATTAGCTAATCAGTTAGGCTGCCAGCTTGAGGCAATCGCTGCCGGAACCGACCTTGCAGGAATTGAAAAACAAGTATTGCCCTACGGAGTAGACAAACTTCATGTATTCGATGCTCCGGGTCTGTTCCCTTATACTTCACTGCCCCACACTTCTATCTTGGTGAATCTGTTTAAAGAAGAAAAACCGCAAATCTGTCTGATGGGCGCTACCGTTATCGGCCGCGATCTGGGACCACGTGTATCTTCCGCATTGACTAGCGGACTGACTGCCGACTGTACCCAGTTGGAAATCGGTACCCACGAAGACAAGAAGAACGGCATCACTTATGAAAATCTGTTGTATCAGATTCGTCCCGCTTTCGGTGGTAACATCGTTGCAACCATTGTCAACCCCGAGCACCGCCCGCAGATGGCGACCGTTCGTGAGGGAGTGATGAAGAAAGAGATTCTGGATGAAAATTATAAGGGTGAAGTGGTGAACCACGACGTTGCCAAGTTTGTTCCTGAAACAGACTATGTAGTCAAAGTCATTGACCGTCACGTAGAAAAAGCCAAACATAACCTGAAAGGCGCACCTATCGTGATTGCCGGAGGCTATGGCATGGGATCTAAAGAAGGTTTTGACAAATTGTTCGAACTGGCCAAAGAACTTCACGCCGAAGTGGGTGCCAGCCGTGCAGCTGTCGATGCAGGTTATGCAGACCATGACCGCCAGATTGGTCAGACGGGTGTAACCGTCCGTCCCAAACTGTATATCGCTTGCGGTATCTCCGGACAAATCCAGCACATCGCAGGTATGCAGGATGCAGGTATCATCATCTCTGTAAACAGTGACCCGAACGCTCCGATCAACACCATTGCCGACTATGTGATTAACGGCACTGTGGAAGAAGTCGTTCCGAAATTGATTAAGTATTATAAAAAGAATTCAAAGTAGTCAGTAGTAGTCATAAGTAGTCAAAGTAGAAAAAAATGAAAAGTCAATCCTTTGAACAACTGATTGTTTGGCAAAAGGCACATTCGTATGTATTGGCCATTTACAAAATAACCAAGCAATATCCCAAAGAGGAATTATTCTGCTTGGTTAACCAGATACGCCGTGCAGCAGCCTCTATCACTGCAAATATAGCGGAAGGATATGCTAAAATCAGTTCAAAGGACAAACTGCGTTTCTATAACATTTCACAAGGTTCGTTGGAAGAAACACGCAATTTCATTATCCTGTCGAAAGATTTAGGATACATCACATTGCAAGACAAAGAACAATTAGGCATACAAGCGGCCGAAATCAGCCGCCTGCTAAACGCCTACTGCATAGCCTTGTTGAAAAATGTATCGCCAGCCACTACTTAACTACCCTTAGCTACTATTAACCACTCTAACTACTAAAAATTATGGCAAACTTTTATACCGATATACCGGAACTCAAGTATCACTTGAACAATCCGATGATGGAGCGCATCTGCCAACTGAAAGAGCGCGACTATAGAGATAAAGACGAGTTCGACTATGCACCGCAGGATTATGCCGATGCCATGGACTCTTACGATAAAATTCTGGAAATCACAGGTGAGATTACAGGTGAAACCATCGCTCCCAATGCCGAAGGAGTGGACGAAGAAGGTCCTCACTGCGGAAACGGACGTGTGGAATATGCTTCAGGAACCAAACAAAACCTGGATGCGATGGTCAAAGCCGGACTGAACGGCATGACCATGCCCCGTCGTTTCGGTGGCTTGAACTTCCCCATCACCCCCTACACCATGTGCGCGGAAATTGTTGCCGCCGCCGATGCAGGTTTCGGAAACATCTGGTCTTTGCAAGACTGTATCGAAACGCTGTATGAGTTCGGAAACGAAGACCAGCACAGCCGTTTCATTCCCCGTATTTGTGCGGGTGAAACCATGTCTATGGACTTGACCGAACCCGATGCCGGTTCCGACCTTCAGTCAGTAATGCTGAAAGCTACTTTCGATGAAGCCAACAACTGCTGGCGTCTGAACGGTGTGAAACGTTTCATCACTAACGGTGACGCTAATCTTCACCTGGTATTGGCACGTAGCGAAGAAGGAACCAAAGACGGACGTGGTTTGTCTATGTTCATCTATGACAAAAACGAAGGAGGTGTAGATGTACGCCGCATCGAAAATAAATTAGGTATCCACGGCTCTCCTACCTGCGAACTGGTTTACAAGAACGCGAAAGCCGAACTTTGCGGTGACCGTAAGCTCGGTTTGATTAAATACGTAATGGCCTTGATGAATGGTGCGCGTCTGGGTATCGCCGCCCAGTCAGTAGGTTTGTCACAAGCCGCTTACAACGAAGGACTGGCATACGCCAAAGAACGTAAGCAGTTCGGAAAAGCCATCATCGATTTCCCAGCAGTATATGACATGCTGTCTATCATGAAAGCCAAACTGGATGCAGGCCGTGCATTGCTTTACCAGACTTCACGCTATGTGGATATTTACAAAGCATTGGATGATATTGCCCGCGAACGCAAACTGACTCCTGAAGAACGTCAGGAACAAAAAGTCTACGCCAAGCTAGCAGACAGTTTTACTCCGCTTTCCAAGGGTATGAACTCTGAATATGCCAACCAAAATGCATACGATTGTATCCAGATTCACGGTGGTTCAGGTTTCATGATGGAATATGCTTGCCAGCGCATCTATCGCGACGCACGCATCACCAGCATTTACGAAGGAACGACCCAGTTGCAGACTGTAGCCGCTATCCGTTATGTAACCAACGGTTCTTATATCGCAACCTTACGTAATTACGAGGCTATTCCTTGCAGTGAAGAAATGCAACCGCTGATGGACCGTGTGAAAGAAATGGCCAACAAATTTGACGCATGCACTAATGCAGTAAAAGAGGCCCAGAATCAAGAGTTGCTTGATTTCGTTGCACGCCGTCTTTATGAAATGGCTGCCGTATGCATCATGTCACATCTTCTTATCCAAGATGCGACAAAAGCACCTGAATTGTTCGCCAAATCGGCCCATGTATATGTAAACTATGCAGAAGCCGAAGTAGAAAAACACTTCAACTTCATCCGCAAGTTTAAAGCAGATGATTTGGCTGACTATCGCCAGTAAACACGCCACTCCGACACCATAACGGTGAAGCGAAAAATAAGGATTAAAAGGGAAGAAGTATCAGTTTCGATACTTTCTCCCTTTTTTCGCATCCCTTTCACAAATTTTGCCGTTCTTTTATAATCTTTTCCGGCTTCCAACGTGTTGGTAGTAAGAAAAAACAAATAAAAGAACCTTGACTTATGAAAGAATTAGAATTAACCAGCAATGCCGCACTGACAGATGTGGTATACGAAGCTGCTTTAAACGGTAGTTTACTGAATGTCAAACTAGTAACCGGAGCTGTTGGCGATGACGAAATCAGAGGACTGATACCCGAAGCAAACCATTATCATGTCACTCACCCGAAAACGAGTGAAGAAATTTTGTTTGAACAGCCATTGGATGCATCTGATAACAAGGTCCCGGTATATGGATTGGGGGCATTGATTCAATCACCCGCAGGTGGTTGTCACGGCACACTGGCAAAAGGAGAAAGTCGCACAGCCACAGCACGTAAAGTGGTTGCTCACGGACCAATGTGGATATATGTTGCCATAGCTGTCGGCATGGATAAAGAAGGTACGGAATCACCTTTCATGGTAGTACAAAGTGCCGGCACGTATGGCTCGGAAAAAACGAACGAAAGTGAAATGATCGGTTATGTAGACGGTCGCATACATGAAATGACTGCCTTGCTGGTACGCCGTGCGCGTCTCGAAGCATTAAATCTGACCGCTATCCGTGTAGGATATAAATATTTATTCGTCGAACCCGGACAGATTGGAAAAGCGAAAGTAAAAGAAGGATAATAAATACCTGAATACAAATGTGTCAAAACTTCCTTCTTATCGAAATCGCCCTCGCTACAACTACCTGTGGCGAGGGTGATTTTTAGTTTATGAGCGTTTCGACACGCCCTCTTCTTGCTGTATATTATTCCAAATCCTCCACCGGCAACTCCGTTTCTTTTCTATAGCCCGATGAGGTAAATATAGCAATCAATTCGCCTTTCTCATTCGTTATCTTCACTTCTACAAAAGGAATGCGATGGTGATTAAACACCTCAGCAGCATCTGCATACACATATCCTGATTTTGCAGGACGCAAGAAAGTAATATTAGCTGTCACAGACAGTGTAAGCCGGCGATGACTATTTGCCACGGCAGCAAATGCCAGATCAGCCAGTGTAAACAAGGCTCCTCCCTGGCACACCCCTCCACCGTTGAGATGTCGTTCCGTAACCAACATACGTGCACGCGCATACCCCGGTTTTATTTCCAGCAGCTCCACACCGGTGCATGAAGCGAACCGGTCTGTCCTCAGAAATTCTTTTAATGTCTGCATATTAACGAATCGTTACCATAGTCGCTCCAAAGCCATATTCGCGGAAAGAAGCATCCTGACTCTGATAATTCTTATACTTATATTTTAATTCTTGCAAGATGGCTTTGCGCAAAACGCCATCGCCCTTGCCATGAATGAAAACAATCTTCTGTCCTTTCTTGCTCTTGTATTCCTCCAGAGTCTTACGGAACACATCAAGCTGATAGTTCAGAATTTCACCATTACTCATGCCGGCAGTAGAGTCGAGCAACTCATGGGCGTGAAGGTCTATCTCTACGATATCGCTCTGCGGAACTTTCGCCTCAGGCTTACGTGCCGGAATAACATCAACAGCTTTCTTTGCCAAAAGCGCATCTTTAATATCGTCCGCGTTTAAAAAAGTCTGTCGGGCAGGCATATCATCTTTCACAATATCATAAATTAATGATGGTTCTTCAAAGAATATGCTTTCGCGGAACGTATGGAGTTTATAAAACTTAACCGTATCTATACGAAGCTCCACCGATACGGCAGGCTTTATCATAAAGCTCTTATTATCTTTAAAAGCAAGCACTTGCACTGCCACATGCTCCAGTTCATTTAAAATGCTCTTGTCAAACTCTTCGATATAGAATTTAGTATTCGGCTGCACAGTTCCCCAACTCCGCACACGCCAATTATGACCTTCGGCACAAAGATAAGCAAATGAAAGCGTATAGTTACTGTCATTGATAATATAAGCATCAAAACCGGTGCTCGAAATTGCTTTGATATCTTGTGGAACAAAGGCCAACATTACATTAAGCACATCTCCTCCTTTACGCTCGGCGGCACGATAAGTGATGGGACGTTCGTCTTCCTCTTCTTCCATTGACGTTTTCACGGTCTGCACAGCCCCTTTGGATTTGGCTGCATCAGGCACATCCTTCTGCGCAACAGGTTTGCGCTTTATATTATAATCATCAGCATCTATTACTACACATTCTCTAACAGGCATCGGAATATCAAACCCATCGGCATCTTCCACCAATGCAATGTCTTTTCCCTGAAATCCTGTTACAATACCGCCTCCCACTTCACTGAGAAAACGAACTTTATCTCCTATTTTCATATTGTTTGCTTTTTAGTTTGCACAAATATCGGTACTTTTGCGCAAACTACAAAAGGTTTATTCTAATATACTGTAGACAGCTTTTAAATTAACATGATCCGCACTTATCTTCTCTTTTACCCTCCCCCATTACATGACAACCTCATGAAAAACATTACGGAATACAGCACAATCAATGGTTATCTACCGCATCCATAGAAAGCTTCCTGACAGTTACTTCCCGAACCGCATCCCAATATTTACAATCCAATTCAAAAAAGATAGATGTGTAAGGCAATGTCAAAGCTGTTTTAATGACAACCACCTGATAGAGCTTGCTGACACTATCCAACTTTGAAATCAGTTCTTCGTGAGGAAGAAAAGTCACTTTCTCACTCCCATCCAATACTTTACTTAACGAATTTCTGTATGCCGTCACACCGGGACACAGTTCTTCTGTCAAGGCCAACTGCTCACGATCCTGATATATATGCGCAAAGACATGCTCCGACCGACGAATCCGGTCCATGACAAAAGCAGCAACATTCCCAAAAGTATCAGGAGCATATAAAGTGATGATACCCGGATCAGCCTGCAAGGGATATGCCATATCTGTAACAACAATCCAATTACGATGCCCCAACAAAGGCAGTTTTTCTTGCAAGCTTTCCTTCCAATCAGCCACCGACGTTTTTTCCGGATGCAGGACATTGCCAGCCTGTTCATGACAGGCCGGCAATATAAGACTGATACAAACCAATAAAAAATACCAATAACGCATTAATTTACCATTTTATAGTTTCGGACTCTCCTGCCGTAAGTTGCTTTTTCTTTGTTTTCACAGTCACATCTCCAATACGAAGGCGTTCAATGCCCAAAGTTCCTCTCAGCACCTCCAATGTGGCTTCACCGTCAGAAATCCGACACATTCCCCATGCGTACCCATTGCTCCAAAAATAGGTTCCGGGAGCAGACGTAAACTGCATTTGTTTATCTACTGCCGAGTAGTGAAATCCACTCAGCGCGATCACACTCGCCCAACTAGCCATTGAACGGGCATAATGATGTCCGCATTCCGGCTCACTGAACGGATTACGCTTGGCACCATCAAAACGGTCACGGATAGAACGGATACAAGTCAATGCCTCATCCGTCATTCCTTCATATATCATACCCACAGCAGCACAATATTCAAATCCGGTCATTACCTCTGCAAAATAGGGGAAGGGCACTTCCAAACCTCCTTTAGGCCACGAAGCCATCAGAAGTCCTGCTTCCTCACCCATTACGTAAGAACGCATATTGTTAAAATGACGGCTGAAATCGGATACATAGTTATATTTCATAATGCTTTCCATAGTTGTATGAATATGCTTTTTGTCTCCCAAATATCCCAACCCGCAAATATGTGCCATATACTGCCCCACTAATTGGTCAACCAGACACCCTTTGCCCAACTGGAAAGCCGGAATTTTATCATCTGCACCTTCCATATTGATGAATTCAAAAGTTTCAGGATCAGTAATGTGATGTTCATAATATTCACCGTTAAACAAATGTTCATCCATCCACCGACTACCCTGTTCAAATAGCCTCCGACACTTCTTGGCAAAAGATTTATCTTTCATAGCCCATGCCATTTCCTCGGCCGCCCGCAATGCCCCCATATACCAAAATCCCATTTGAGGATTAGGGCCAAAATAATTCACATCCATCGTGTTATGCTGCGACCCTTCCATTACTCCATCTTGATTTCCATCCCATCCCTTCTCTGTCCAAGCATAAGAGAGTACTTTTTTAACCTGTCCCCAGTTTTTCCGGAGAAAAGCATAGTCACCCGACAGTTGCCACTCCCGATACATCTTCATGATACATCCCATCTGCCCATCAGCCGCAGCCGAATTTCCTTTTGCAGCTTCCGACAAAGGCAAATCAGCCCGAAAGTTCATCAACCCATTCTCTTTCGTGGCATAGTTAAACTCCACATCGCGCATTGTCTGTGCCAAACCACCGAACAAAAAGGGAGTAGCCATTTCATAATTCCAAACATGAGTACATGACCCTTGACAAGAACCAAAACGATCCATTATTCCTTCCCAACCCATCAAATGACCGCTAGGCAAACGAAATACTGTCTGCGAGCGCAAAGTAGCCAAGTTAAACAGAGCTGCCTCTTTCACTGTTTCAGGATAAGAACTATTCAAAAATGAACGAACAAACAAGAGAGTCTCTTCTTCCAATTGCTTCATGCGGGGAATCACCTTCTCGGCCACTTCCCATGCATCAGCAAACTGTCGGCTATAATAATTGCCTACTATGGTAGATGACCATCCTTTACGGTTCGGGAAATTCCAAGTCAGATAAAAAACAAAAGTTTCCGTAGCCTGAGGAGCAATTGTTTTTTTTACTGCCAGAGAAGCCATCGGATCTTCATCTGACGGCTGTTCCCTTTCTACCATAACCCCATCTTCGCTAAAATCGTCCCAAAAGTTCAAAATGGCATTATTCCATGAATCAGCTTTTGAAGAAGTCCGATAACTTACTTGTCCTGTTGAAGAAGTCACCAAAGCGATTGTCCCCCATGCCGGATCCTGTTTGTCAACTCCTTCGGAGTATAAATAAATACCTTTCCGATTTCCACTTTCCCTGTACTCATTCCTGTTCTTCTCAGCACCTACCGGAATATAATCTCCTTTCCAGTCTGTCCGAAACTTACTGCCGTCTTTCCCAATAAAATTCCTCATAGAGCCACACACGGAAACCTCCAAAGGACTATCACCGGTATTTGTAACCTCATAGGCAAGCACCGCCACCGGCAACCCGCTGTCATCAGCATTCCCCGGGAGCAATGGGTTGAATCCCTTTATCTTTACAGTAACCGGTAATTCGGCATCCGAAAGATTCACTTGCCCGAACGGGTAAGCCCCATCGAAAGAGGCCTCGGCAAAACGGGGAAAGCCGTGATGGTTAACCGGACGACCTTCATAGTGCAAATATTCATGGCTGTAAAGAGGACCTTCCAACAAAGTCGTCACAGGAATATTATCCTGTGACTTAACATAAATAGAAAAGAAAGGAGCATTATTGCCGGTAGTTACCGTGCTATATTTCTTCCCCGGAACATTCATTATTTCCCAATCACGCAACTCTCCTCTTCCACCAAGAGATACGGTACCTGTTCCTATTCCGCCTAAAGGAAGAGCTATCTGAAACAAATGCTCCTTATCATAATGCTTCAACACAGGCCAATCAGACGGTTTCCATTCCTGAGCAGACAATGAGCCCGCTGCCAAAAGAGCCAACAAGCTCCATTTCTGTAAATGTGTAATCATATATATTTAATTTTATCTATTACTATAACTAATTAGGATTTTGAGTTAAGAAACTGTTTGGGTTTCATTTAAAAGTCTGTCAGTTGGCAGTCTCCTATCTATTTCCTATCTTTAAATATAACGGTCTAATCATATCGAAAAAGTAATAAAATGAGATATTGTACTGAACTAGCTGATAGACAATAGCAAGTTATAGAAAATCTTTTAGATGACAAAGACCGCAAGCGAAAACATTCTAAGGATTTGAGAAGAATTGAAAAGGATAAAAAATGAAAGGAGGATGAATCAGATAAAAAATAATTGTTACCTTTGTCAGGTTCGATGAGAAACATGCACGTACGAGTTTGGTTACATTAAAAAATAAAAGACTGATATACAATGTACAGAGCAAACATCGGTACTTTTGCGCAAATTATGAAACGAAATCAAATGGAAGATACAAAACATATCAAAATAAGCGAATACAATTACCCGCTGCCCGATGAACGGATTGCAAAGTTTCCGCTGGCAGTACGTGACCAATCCAAGCTGTTGGTATACCGCCACGGCGAAGTAAGCGAAGATACATTCACTGCGCTGCCTGAATATCTGGAGCAGGGCGAACTGATGATATTCAACAATACAAAGGTGATTCAGGCACGCCTGCACTTTCGCAAGGAAACGGGAGCTCTGATTGAAGTGTTCTGTCTGGAGCCGATACAGCCGAACGATTATGTACTGTCCTTCCAGCAAACGAAAAAATGCAGCTGGCTCTGCATGATTGGCAATCTGAAGAAATGGAAAGAAGGAGCACTGAGCCGCATGGTAGACGTGAAAGGGAAACAGGTGACACTGACTGCCACACGCGGTGAATGTCGCGGCACAAGCCATTGGGTAGATTTTGAATGGAATGATGACAGCATCACCTTTGCCGACCTGCTGGAAGTGGTGGGCGAACTGCCTATTCCTCCCTACCTCAACCGAGACACACAAGAAAGCGATAAAGAAACTTATCAAACGGTCTATTCCAAAATAAAAGGGTCGGTAGCCGCCCCCACCGCCGGACTGCACTTCACCGAACGCGTATTGCAAGCATTGGATGCCCACGGTATCGACCGCGAAGAACTGACCTTGCACGTAGGTGCAGGCACCTTCAAGCCCGTGAAAAGTGAAGAAATAGAAGGACACGAAATGCATACGGAATACATCTCCGTCAACAAACGGACCATTGAGAAACTGATTGCACACAAAGGGCATGCCATTGCCGTAGGAACCACTTCGGTGAGAACCTTGGAAAGCCTGTATTATATAGGAGTAGCTATCAGCCGCAATCCCGATGCCAACCAGGAAGAACTGCACGTGCAGCAATGGATGCCTTACGAAGAGAAAAATGGCATCGGCACTATACAGGCTTTACAGCATATACTCGATTATCTGAACCGTCACCACATGGAAACATTGCACACCAGTACGCAAATCATCATTGCTCCGGGCTACGAATACAAGATAGTGAAGAAGATGGTTACCAATTTCCACCAACCGCAAAGCACATTACTGCTATTGGTTTCTGCTTTTGTGAAAGGAGACTGGCGAAAGATTTATGATTATGCCTTGGAACATGATTTCAGGTTCCTAAGCTATGGCGACAGTTCGTTGCTGATACCCTGAAGCCCTATCACAGGCATACCATCTTCCTTCCGCAGCATTAAGCGTTTTCTTCCCTACCATTAAGGCGTTTTTTACAGACATTTACTACGTCCCACTACGGCAGGACGTACGTTCCACCGTAGCAGGACGTACGTCCTATTGCAGTGGGACGTATATCCTGCTATAGTGGGACGTAGTAGTATTCAGTATAGAAAGGCTTAATCATCCGTATGAAAAGCCTTAGCTATATCCAAGAAGCGGCTTGGAATAAGACACTAGTAAACGGAAACAGATTTTTAGTCAACAAGAAAAGAATTTGAGAATAATCCACTATTTTTGCATTTAAGTAAAAGACTATACGCAATATGACTAAGAAACGAACAATGAAAAAAACAATATGACAGCAGAAGAATTAGGCCAGATGATATGGAACGTGAAGGAACTCCTTCGCAATGTATATGACAATAAGGACGTGGAGGATGTAATTCTTCCGTTCACTCTCCTCCGCCGTCTGGACTGCGTACTTGTAGGTTCAGAAAGCCGTGTGGCAGCTAACATGAAGCAACTGGAAGAACTTGGTCAGACCTCACAAGAGGATATTGACAATATGATGCCGATGCTCATGGATGCTGCCGGCTACAAATTCTACAATACGAGCGGTCTGTCACTCTCTAAGTTGATAACAGTTCCCGCCGACCTGACGAATAACTTCAAGACCTATCTTGAAGGCTTCAGTCCGAACATCCGTGAAATTCTGAAAAACTTCACCGGTAAAGGTGAAAATGCGAGCCTGAGCGATATCTTCTTAAACCTTGCCCGAAAGAATCTTCTGCTTCAAGTGACTAAAGCTTTTGTGCTGAACATCGACCTCAGTCCCGACAAAGTAGACAACCACATGATGGGTACTGTCTTCGAAATTGTCATTCGTTATGCAAAAGAGTCTGTAGGTATCGGCGCCGGTCAATTCTATACTCCTCGCGACATCGTTCGCTTGATGACAGAGATTACTCTGCTCGGTCAAGAAGATAAGATTTACCAAGATGGTAAGATAATCTCTGTGTATGACCCCTGCTGTGGTACGGGCGGCATCCTGACGTTGACCAAAGATACTATAGAGGAAACGGCGAAGGAGCGTAGAGTGGATGTAACCGTCAACCTGTTTGGTCAGGAATTAAACGACAAAACATACGCACTCTGCAAGAGTGATATCATCATGAAGGGTGACGAGGCAAAGGGTATCGCTGTAGGTGATACCCTTCTCATCGATGAATTCCGCGATCAAAAGTTCAACTTTATGCTGGCGAACCCTCCGTACGGCGTGGACTGGAAACGTGAATACGATTCTGTTTCTGCCGAAGCGGAAGATAAAAGCAGTCGTTTTGCTCCGGGACTGCCCGACAAGAGCGACGGTCAGTTACTATTCACCTTGCACATGCTTCATAAGATGGATCCCAAAGGCAGTCGCGTAGGCATCCTCTCTAATGGCTCACCACTGTTTAACGGTGGTGCAGGTTCCGGTTGGAGCAATATTCGCAAACACATGCTTGACAATGATTTACTTGACGCTATCATTGCTTTGCCCGGCGGTTTGTTCTATGGCACAGGTATCGCTACCTATCTTTGGATATTTGATAACAAGAAGCCCGAAAGCCACAAGAATAAAGTGTTACTGATAAATGCAGCAAAAGACGAGTACGTCCAGCCTATGCGCAAGAACCTCGGTATGAAGAATATCTTGGTCAGCGATTATGGTCGAAATGAAATATGTCGTATCTACCATGCTTTTGAGACTTGCGACAATGCAAAACTTATGGATAAGGATGATTTCTTCTATACTTATATTACCGTTGAACGTCCTCTCCGTCTTATATACAAGGATGTGAAGACAAAATATGCTGCGCTCGATGAAAAGAAACAGAGCGAAGCTTTGGCAAACATCATTGCGTTGGACGATATTGATACAGAGCGCACCGATGCTGAGTTCTTTGCTTACTTGGAGTCAAAAAAGATAAAGACTACCGCAAAACTTATCAAAGATTGTCGCACCTTCTTTGGTGAAGTGTCTGAAACTGCCCCCGAGGTTCATGTCATACCACTTGATGATAACAGCGACTTGGTCGCTGACACTAATTTGCGTGACTATGAATCGATTCCATTCAAGACGGATATTCAAGAGTATTTTCAAAACGAGGTGCTTCGCTTTGCTCCTGATGCATGGATGGATAGAGAGAAAGACAAGATAGGTTGCGAGTTCCCCATTTCAAAACTGTTTTATGAATATCAGCCGCTGCGTTCAGTAGAGGATATCCTTGCGGATATTCGGGCTCTCGAAGAAGATGAGGAACAGGAATTATCTTCATTGCTAAATGATTAATGAAACGTATGGATAAGAAAGATATCACTATCAACTGGTGAGACGTATGATAGAGAATAGTTAACAGGAGGAGAACGCATGAAGATGTATGAAGAATATAAAGACAGCGGAGTGAAATGGATTGGTGAGGTGCCGAGCCATTGGAAAATTGCACCTATAAAACGCTTTTTAAGTGGAATGCAAGATGGTACACACGGAACTTATCAAACAGTTGATAGCGGTTATCCTTTGCTATCAGCCAAGAATGTTTTTGATACAGGATTATGTATAGAAGATGCAGAACGCAAAATATCTAAAGACGACTATTATTCTATTATCGCCAATGGCTATCCTCAAAAAGGCGATATCGCTTTGTGTTGCGTTGGCACAATCGGACGTTGTTGTATTTATAATGAAGACGTTCCCTATGCATTTCAGCGTAGTGTTACTTTTTTAAGATGTAATGAAGCTGGTTATAATAGTTTTTTTTTATATTGTTTAAAGAGTCAAGTTGCAAACACGCAATATAGAATGTACGAAAAGACTAGTGCTCAAAGTGGTATATATATGGGTGTATTGAAAACTCTTATTTTTCCTATTCCAACCTTTATTGAACAACACCATATCGCTGCTTACCTTGATGCCAAGACCGAGAAGATTGACAAGATGATTGCCAAGGCAGAAAAGAAAATAGAATATTTTGGTGAACTTAAACAATCACTTATTACTCGTGCCGTGACACGAGGACTGAATCCCAATGCACCACTCAAAGATAGTGGGGTGAAATGGATTGGCGATATTCCAAGAGATTGGGAAATTCCTCGTCTTAATTTTGTTACATCAAAAATCGGCAGTGGCAGTACTCCCAAAGGTGGTAGTGAAGTGTATGTGGACGAAGGAGTTGTATTTTTAAGGAGTCAAAATGTGTATAATGATGGACTACGCCTAAATGATGTCGTACACATTGTACCTTCCATTCATGAACAAATGAAAGGTACAAAAGTGCAAGTTGATGATATTTTGTTCAACATAACAGGAGCCTCTATTGGTAGATGTTGCCGCTTCACTAAAGGCATTGGAGAAGCTAACGTTAATCAACATGTATGTATCGTTCGTCCAAAGAATATTTTACCAACATTCTTAATGTATTGTCTTCAATCATTTGTAGGGCAAACGCAATTAAGACAATTGCTTAAAGGTGGTAATCGCGAAGGACTCTCCGGAGAATCATTCAAAAATTTCTATGTTCTACTGCCCAGTCCGAACGAGCAACAACAAATCGCCACCTACCTTGACATAAAATGTTCAAAGATAGACCACATTGTCGCTACCCAAAAGAAAAAAATTGCTTACCTTCAAGAACTGAAACAAAGCCTTATCACCAATGTAGTGACAGGCAAGATTAAAGTAAGCTGATACATTATAGAATATAAGACCATGAAAGCAAGCAATAACAAGGAAGAAAAACCTCATTTCGTAAAGCGAGATAAATTTGCCATAACCGCAGAATATAAGCAATGGTTTGCCGATATCAAATCTCGTTTGCGAAACAGTCAGATAAAAGCCGCCATCAAAGTAAACAGCACGCTGCTGGAGTTCTATTGGAGCTTAGGTCGTGACATTGTAAAGATGAAAGCGGAACAAGCATGGGGAAGTGGTGTTTTGCAACAGCTCAGCTTTGATTTGCGAGATGAGTTTCCTGGTATGAAAGGATTATCATACACCAACTTGCGGTATGCGGCACAGTGGTTCAGATTCTATACAAGCGATGATGAGTCAATTTGCCAACAACTTGTTGACGAATTATCCATGCCACAAAAATTCGCTCTTGTGCCTTGGGGACATCACATTGAAATCATGGCCAAGAGTAAGAGCGTGGACGAAGCATTGTTCTATATAAACGAAGTGATTGCCGGCAACTGGAGTCGCGCCACCCTGATGAATATGCAGAAAGCAGGCCTTTATGAAAGACGAGGAAGAGCGCAAACCAATTTCAACAACAAGTTGCCACAACCGCAAGATGAACTGGCACAAGAAATATTGAAAGACCCTTATAACTTTGATTTCCTTACGTTGCGAGAACCATATAATGAACACATGCTTGAAGAAGCCTTAGAACACAATATCCGTCGGTTTCTGCTAGAATTAGGTACAGGTTTTGCATACGTTGGGAGCCAGATGGAACTCCGTATGCCTGGTGGAACCAGCTACTTTCCGGATATGGTATTCTATCATACAAAACTGAAATGCTATGTCGTGCTTGAGCTTAAAGTCGTGGAATTTGAACCTGAGTTTGCCGGTAAACTCAACTTCTATGTATCGGCGGCAGACCATCTTTTAAAAGATGACAATGACAACCCCAGTATAGGATTGCTGGTATGCAAGTCGAAAAACGAGACCGTGGTAAAGTGGGCTTTTGAAGGCATTGACCGCCCGTTGGGAGTAGCAACCTATGAACTTGATGAAGTACTGAAAAAGACACTGGCAGAGAAACTGCCAAGTATTGAAGACATAGAAAATGCAATAGAAGAGTAAATTGTGCAGAAACACTGCACGGTTATATACGAGCTTTGCAATCATAAAACGAAAAATATGAACCGATATGTTTGAACTACTAAACGAAACTCTCTTTGAGAAACACATAGCAGAATACCTTGCAGGAAGCAAGATGTACAATCAACGCACACCAAAGGATTTCAATATTCAAAAGTTGGTGGACTCAGATATGCTTTTACAATTCTTACGCGAGCAACCTATATGGCAGAAACTTATTAATCAAGGTTTTGCAGACGAACAAGATGCGCTCAACATTGTGATTGAAACCATCAATACGAAAATTAATCGTGGTGAGAGTTTGCTGTCACTGTTGAAAAACGGCTTCATGCTGCAAGGTCGACGCATCCGATTGGCGGCTTTCAAACCGGAGATGACTCTCGATGATGATGCCGACCACCTCTACCAGAAAAATATCTTCAGCGTGGTTCGTCAGATGAAGTACAGCACCCTGGGCTTCGATAAGGAGAATGAACTCGACCTCTGCATCCTGTTAAACGGTCTGCCTATCATTACTCTGGAGTTGAAGAACGAAGCTACCGGTCAGACTGTGGTGAACGCCATGCACCAATATCAGACCAACCGTCACCCACAAAACCGTATGCTTCGCACCTGTCTGGTTCACTTCGCCATGGATAACAACCGGGTGATGATGACCACCAAGCTGGCCGGCAATAATACACAGTTCCTCCCATTCAACAAGGAAACAGTGAATCCACAAGTAGAGGGAGATTATCCGACCTGCTATATGTGGAAAGAAGTGTTACAAGCTGATTCTTTACTAAATCTCATTCAGCATTTCATTAAACGCATTACACCTAAGAAAGGTGAACCGTTCTATATATTCCCCCGCTATCACCAATTGCGTTGCGTTCGTAATATCATTAGCGACGTGCGAGAGAAAGGCGTAGGTCAAACCTATCTCGTGCAGCACTCAGCAGGTTCAGGCAAAACAAAGAGCATGTCATGGCTGGCCTTCCAACTGGCAAACCTTCAGAATGTAGACAACACCCCGGTATTCGATTCGGTTATTATGATTACCGACCGTATTGTGCTCGACCGGAACATTGCCGATGAAATAAAGGGAATGGAAGAAGTAGCCGGTACTGTGAAAGACATCCGCAAAGGTTCACGTAATCTGGCAAAGGCATTAGCAGAAGGCGGTCACCGCATCATCATCTCCACGGAACAAAAGTTCAGCTTTGCATTACCTAAGTTGAAGGAGGCTGCCGGTTCACACTTTGCTGTCATCATAGACGAAGCGCATACAGCCTTTGGCAAGCAAGCATCGCACAATGTGCGTCAAGTTCTCACCGACAAGAATGAACTTCGCGAAACAGTAGAAGAGTTTGGAATTGAGAGCCGTGAAGCCGAGAACAATATGCAAGACCAAATGTTGGCCGAACTGCAAGCTGCCCGCAGCATCAATAGCGGCCATATCAGTTACTTTGCTTTCACAGCCACACCAAAGTCACAGACTTTTGCACTCTATGGCCGTAACGGAAAGGCATTCGACACCTATTCCATGAAACAAGCCATCGAGGAAGGCTTTATCCTTGACGTGCTGAAAAACTATACCACCTTCCAGACCATGTTTGAGCTGGTAAGCAAGATAGACCTTCCTGAAGACACACCTGAATACGAAAAGCAGAACGCACTCCGTTTGATGATGCAATATGTGAACCAGCACCCATACGTCATCAACTACAAAGCCAATATGATGGTAGACTACTTCATGCAGCACTCTGCCCAAAAGATGAAAGGGCAGGCCAAAGCCATTGTAGTGACTTCCAGCCGCGCCAACGCCATATTGTTCCACCAAGCCATCACACGCCGGTTGAAAGAGAAGTACAATGGCGAGGTAAAAGCCCTTGTGGCATTCAGCGGTGAAGTAGAAATCAATGGTAACAAATATACCGAGGAAAAAATAAACGGCTTCGGAATCAAAGACAATGGCATTGCCGTTGAATTCAAACAGCCTAATCAAAGATTCTTGGTCGTAGCCGATAAGTTCCAGACCGGATTCGACCAACCTTTACTCCATACCATGTTTGTAGACAGGAAGTTAGGCGGTGTGCAGTGCATCCAAACACTAAGTCGTTTGAACCGCTGTCATCCCGACAAGCAAGATACCCTGATTATCGACTTCGTAAACAAACACGAGGACATAAAGGCAGCGTTCGAAGACTATTACGATGCCACATGGTTACAAGGAAACTACAACCCATCAAACATCTATGAATATAAGAATGACATTGAGCGCAGGAAACTCTTTACACAGAGCGATGTAGATAAGGTTGTAACCTTATTGCTATGCGGAGATGAACAACAGATAGTCGGCATTCCATCTATCTTAGGACAACTGGTAAACGAATATGTGAAGCCTTTACCTGAAGAAGAACAGGAACTCATCCGCAAAGAGGTGAACCGTTACATCCGCCAGTACGGATTGCTTGCTCAGCTAATGAAATTCCTTGACCCTGACTTGGAACGTTTCTACATGTTCTGCAAGCTCTACTACAAATATCTGCCTTATACCAAGGAGACTTTGCCACTGGACATCTTGGAAAAGATTGACCTTGACAAGTATCGTATTCAATTAGCAGAACAGGGCTGTATCACATTAGAGGGAGAAGGTGGCAAACTGACACCTCCAAGTACTGCCAGCATTAGCGGTGGGGAGAAGGAGTTTGACAATCTCGATCATCTCATCCACATGATAAATGAGCCTTATGAAGGTTTCCTCAACGAGAATGACCAAATAATCCTTGAGTTGCTGCGTCAGTTGAGGAATGACCCGAACGTGAAGCAAGCATTCAGCGCAGAAAACTCCCACTCCAGCCTGTTGAAGATGGTAGAAAAGGAGTTCAACAAAAAAGTCGCGACACAGTTAGGCAAGTATATTAATTTGAAAAAACTGCTCAACAGCAATCAAGCTTTCAATGAGGAATTCTTAAACATGCTAGTAACCTTCTTGGGGCAAAGTTTCCATACAGGTAAGGTGCTTGAATATAATGAGGAGTTGCTTAAAGATGTGATGTTTGAGAAACTTGAAGATACTTTCAGTGAACTCTGCGGGCATGGCTATCGTGAACTTGAAGAAGTGCTCGATTGTCTTTTCGCCATCTTGAAGACCCACACTGTAAAGAACTTGGATGGGCTGAACACCATGATTCCAAATCAACTGAACAAGTTCTATCGTGGCGAGAACGAGCCGGTAGACTTGAAAGTGATATTCGGAGCATTGTTGCCTAAGTATGAGGCATTCCTCCGCAAACTCTATTACTTGAAAGAGGGAGAACTCTTTGTGTCTACCAAAGGTACAGATGGTTGGGTGGCCATCGTAAAGACTTTCCATGAAATAGATAACCTCTATTATAATCATGGCAAAAATCCGAAGTTGAACACTTTTGAGACCTACTATAAGTGCATTTCAAAGTGGAGAAACGAGAACGTTCACCTTGCTCCGGAACTACCCGATGCAGAGGTTGCTCCAGCCATCCACATGGTGGTCAGCATGTATATCTATGCCGTAATGGTCAGCATTACAGACTTGGAAATGGCAGGTTGTGAACTTGACAATTCGGGAGTTACTGCTCCTGATGTATGTCCTTCCACTCCTATAATCCCTTATAAAATGACTACAATGGCTGATTTGGGCAGAGATGATTCTAAAGACCAAAAGGTAGCAGATCATCCTATTGACAAGATGAACGAGGCAGAAAAGATGGACCTCTTGAAGCGCAGTATTCTGAAAGCACAAAGTTACACTCCGCTATTCACCAAAAAGCGTCATTGGATATCAATTTACAAAATGGCAGCACACAAGAACATCATCATCGATGGCGACTACGCACACTTCGTACAACGTATCGGCATGATGGATCTGAAAAATATGCCTAGCGGTTTATCTGAAAACTATCTAAGCCGCATGAACAAAGGCGTTTTCGCTGATGATCCCAGCGAGTGGACAAGCATTGGCTTGAGCGGCATAAAACTCTCTGAGTTCACCGATATCAAGGAAACCGCAGAGAAATTCGGTAAAATCATCGACGAAATTAACTATAAGGAATAAGCCTGGAAACTAGTTTAAACAAAAAAGATGGCAACAAATAAAAATGCGATTGTTCGATACAGAGCTTTGGATAAATGCTTTAGTAGTAGAACTAGGAAATATTACATGAACGACCTCATTGAGGCTTGTCGTATGGCACTTGAACGCCAGAATGGTGATAGCGGTTCAAAGGGTGCCGAAGGAGTACAACGTCGTCAAATCTTTGACGATATGAACGACATGGAACTGATGTACGGAGTCACTATCGACAGAATCCAAGACGGTCATAAAAAATATTACCGCTACGCAGTCGACTCAAAAACAATGGCCGAGGCGAGTCCTTCTCAAGAAGAAATGGATTGCATACTTGAGGCTGCCGCCATCATGAAACGCTTTGAAGGAATTCCTCAGTTCGACTGGCTGGACGATCTGGAAAAGAAACTTTATACAACTTCAAAACTAGGTAGTGCAACTCAAAAGGCAGTTAGCTTCCAGCACAACCAATACCTTACAGGTATAGACAAGTGGTACAAGCCTATATTTGAAGCTATTGTAGCAAAGAAAGTAATAGAAATAAGTTACCATCCGTTTGGTAAAGATGTTAGAACAGTTGTGGTGAGCCCTTATCATTTGAAACAGTACAACAATCGTTGGTTCTTGATAGCGAAACGCAAGGACTTTGACAAAATGTCCAACTATGCGATAGACCGAATTAAAGAGATAAAGGAAACGACCAAAGTGTTTGAACCCCTAGACGATGACTTTGATTTCGAAGAGTTCTTTAGTGACGTGGTGGGCGTTTCCGTACTTGAAGGCGCACCCGTGGAAAATGTTATTCTGCACGTTACCGACAAGGCGTGGAATTACATTACAACAAAGCCGCTGCATGAGTCTCAATCAGTACTAAACAGCAAACAAGCCGACGGTAAATGGGAGGTTCGACTGAAGGTACAAGACAACTATGAATTACGTTCGCTTCTACGTTCCTTTGGAGACAGTGTTGAGGTTATAGCTCCAGCCACTTTACGCCAAGAAATGAAAGAAATGGCCCGGCGTGTTTTCCAAATGTATAACGACTAAATCTATATACTATGAAAGACACTATACCTGTAAACGCCATCTATCACTATCCGACTTCTTATAGTCTTGAATAATAATCAACTTAAAACAAATCCGAAAAACCTCCCATAGTACCTGCTATGGCTATATTTCTAAAAAGCGACAGTCTATTAGATAGAATTTATTTACTTTATGTCACTAAACATATCCATTAATTCATAGTATCTCAGTTGTTTTACTATCTTTGTGACAAAACACCTGAATGCTATGACTGTCACCTTATCTAACGAACTTCCTGCCTATCCTACTTTTGTGGAAGGCATCCGCCGTGCGCCCGACAGAGGTTATCGTCTGACACCGGCACAAACAGAAACCGCACTGAGGAATGCACTGCGTTACATTCCCGAAGAACTTCACGCCCGACTCGCCCCGGAATTTATGGATGAACTGCTTACCCGGGGAAAAATCTATGGCTACCGTTTCCGGCCGCAAGGCGATTTGAAAGCAAAGCCTATTGACGAATATAAAGGAAACTGCATCGAAGGAAAAGCATTTCAAGTAATGATAGACAACAACCTTTCATTTGATATTGCCTTGTATCCTTACGAACTGGTCACTTACGGTGAAACAGGACAAGTATGCCAAAACTGGATGCAATACCGGCTCATTAAACAATATCTGGAAGTAATGACTGACGAACAGACTTTGGTAGTGGAAAGCGGACATCCCCTTGGTCTGTTCAAGTCAAAGCCCGAAGCACCGCGTGTTATTATCACTAATTCCATGATGGTAGGCATGTTCGACAACCAGCGTGACTGGGAAATTGCTGCACAGATGGGCGTTGCCAATTACGGTCAGATGACAGCAGGCGGATGGATGTACATCGGTCCGCAAGGCATTGTACACGGCACATTCAATACCTTATTGAATGCCGGCCGCATGAAATTAGGAGTACCGCAGGATGGAAATCTTAACGGGCATCTCTTTGTTTCTTCCGGTTTGGGCGGAATGAGCGGCGCACAGCCTAAAGCTGCCGAAATAGCAGGAGCCGCCGCCATCATTGCCGAAGTAGATGCCTCACGCATCGAAACACGGTATCGCCAAGGATGGGTGCAGCACGTCACTGCCGACTTGAAAGAAGCCTATACCCTTGCTGCCGAAGCCATGAGGCTACGCAAGCCTTGTTCCATTGCTTATCACGGAAATGTAGTAGATTTGCTGGAGCATGCTTTGAATCACCATATAGATATTGAACTGCTGAGCGACCAAACCTCGTGCCATGCCGTGTACGAAGGAGGATACTGTCCGGCAGGCATCACTTTCGATGAACGTACCCGCCTGTTGAAAGACGACCGTGTACGATTTGAAAAGCTTGTAAATGCTTCACTACGCCGCCATTTCAATGCTATAAAAGCACTGGTGGAACGCGGTACTTATTTTTTCGATTACGGCAATTCGTTTATGAAAGCCATTTATGATGCAGGAGTAAAGGAAATCTCACGCAATGGCATTGATGAAAAAGACGGCTTCATCTGGCCTTCTTATGTGGAAGACATTATGGGACCGCAACTTTTTGATTACGGCTACGGACCTTTCCGTTGGGTTTGTCTCAGCGGTAAACATGAAGATTTGATAAAAACCGACCATGCCGCCATGGAGTGTATTCCCAAAGAACGACGCGGACAGGACATGGATAATTGGATATGGATACGTGATGCCGAAAAGAACAATCTGGTAGTCGGCACTCAGGCACGCATCCTCTATCAGGACGCACTCGGTCGCATGAATATCGCCTTGCGTTTTAACGAAATGGTACGCAAAGGAGAAGTAGGTCCCATTATGTTGGGACGAGACCACCATGATGTGAGTGGAACCGATTCTCCTTTCCGTGAAACATCGAACATCAAGGACGGCAGCAATGTGATGGCAGATATGGCAGTCCAGTGCTTTGCAGGCAACTGTGCACGCGGCATGAGTCTGGTCGCCCTGCACAATGGCGGAGGCGTAGGTATCGGCAAAGCCGTCAACGGCGGATTCGGAATGGTGTGTGACGGTAGTGATCGAGTAGACGCCATTTTACGCTCGTCCATGCTATGGGATGTCATGGGCGGTGTGGCACGACGCTCATGGGCACGTAATCCGCATGCCATGGAAACATCCGAAGAATTTAACCATACTCATCGGGAACAGGGCTATCATATCACCATGCCGCATCTGGCAGAAGATGCATTAATCGACAGAGTATTAAAAGAAAAAGGTATAAAACATCAATAACATTACGAATTATGAGCTGGACAAAAATCATGGAATGCGTTCCCAACTTTAGCGAAGGACGCGACTTGCAGAAAATAGATCAGATAGTATCTCCCTTCCGTGCACGCGCCGGGGTAAAACTGCTCGACTATAGCAATGATGAAGACCATAATCGTCTTGTGGTCACCGTAGTGGGAGAACCTGATGCTTTAAAAGAAGCGGTGATAGAAGCCATCGGCATAGCAGTAAAGCTGATTGACCTCAACCATCATCAAGGACAGCACCCGCGAATGGGAGCGGTAGATGTAGTACCGTTCATTCCTATCAAAGGATGTACCATGGAAGAAGCCATCGCCATCTCTAAAGAAGTAGCGCAACGGGTAGCCTCTCAATATAACCTTCCGGTCTTCCTCTATGAGAAATCAGCAAGCGCTCCTCATCGCGAAAATCTTGCCGCCATCCGTAAAGGAGAATTCGAAGGCATGAAGGAAAAGATTCACCAACCCGAATGGCATCCCGATTTCGGTCCCGAAGAACGGCATCCCACTGCCGGAACCGTTGCCATCGGAGCTCGCATGCCGTTAGTGGCTTATAATATCAATCTGAACACCCCCAGCCTGGAGATTGCACATGATATTGCCAAGAAAATCCGTTTTATCGGAGGCGGGCTGCGCTTTTGCAAAGCCATGGGTGTGGAACTGAAGGACCGAGGTATCACCCAGGTGTCCATGAACCTGACAGACTACAGCAAGACTGCCCTCTATCGGGCTTTTGAGATGGTGCGTTTCGAAGCCCGCCGCTACGGAGTAAGCATCATCGGCAGCGAAATTGTGGGTCTGGTTCCCATGGAAGCTCTGATTGACACAGCCTCTTATTATTTGGGACTGGAAAACTTCTCCATGCAGCAAGTACTGGAAGCGCAGATTATGGAATAATAAGAAATCTATCGTCATGAACAACAATCTTATCATCAAGAATGCCCGCATCATCACCCCGCTTGGCACCTCTGCCCTGAAAGGTAAAGAGATGAACCAACTGCTGGATCTCACCGGAGGAACCGTAAAAGTAACCGACGGAGTGATTACCTATGCAGGTCCATCCCGTCCTACATGTGAAGAACCGGAAGAAGGCTACGAGATTCTGGATGCCGAAGGACGAGTGTTGCTTCCCGGATTCATCGACTCACATACCCACCTGGTATTCGGAGGCTATCGCCCCGAAGAATTTATTTGGCGCATGAATGGCGAAAGCTATATGAGCATCATGCAACGCGGAGGAGGTATCGTCAACACGGTACATGCCACTCGTGAAGCAACACCGGAGGAATTGAAATGCAAAGCCGAATGGTTCATCGATGTCATGAGCCGCATGGGGGTCACTACAGTGGAAGGGAAAAGCGGTTACGGACTTGACCGCGATACGGAGCTTAAGCAACTGGAAGTGATGCGTTCCATCAATCTCTCTCCGCAACGCAAAGTAGATATAGCCGCCACCTTTCTCGGTGCACATGCATTGCCTCCCGAATATCAGGGCAGAGCCGACGAATACATTGATTTTCTCATCCATGAAATGCTTCCTCTGGTCCGTGAAAAGCAACTTGCCGAGAATTGCGACATTTTTTGCGAGCAAGGTGTCTTTACCGTAGCACAATCCCGGCGACTCCTGCAAGCCGCACAGGAACTGGGACTCGGTGCCAAGATACATGCCGATGAGATAGTAAGCTTCGGCGGTGCCGAACTTGCCGGTGAAATAAAAGCGCTCAGCGCCGATCATTTGCTGTACGCTTCGGATACCGGCATCCGTGCAATGGCAGAAAATAAGGTTGTCGCCACACTCCTGCCTCTGACCGCCTTTACGCTTCGTGAACCTTATGCACGAGGACGTGACATGATAGACAGCGGTTGTGCCGTAGCCCTCGCCACCGACCTCAATCCGGGCAGTTGTTGTTCCGGCTCCATCCCACTGACATTTGCACTGGCTTGCCTATATATGCATCTCACATTGGAAGAAGCTATCACAGCCATGACATTAAACGGAGCTGCCGCACTGGGTTATGCCCACCGGACAGGAAGTATCGAAGTAGGCAAACAGGGAGATTTTGTCCTGCTGGACACCGATACCCCGGCTGTACTCGTTTACTATACCGGCATGAACTCCGTGCAACACACCATCAAAGGAGGACGTATTCTATTCTAAAATATTCATCTAACTAAAAAACATAATACCATGTTAACAGAACTCACTATTAAAGAATTTATTCATAAAGTCATCAGCAACGATCCTGTTCCCGGTGGCGGAAGCGTATCCGCCTTCAATGGTGCTTTGGCAACCTCCCTCGCCGCAATGGTTGCCAACCTGACCATCGGACGGAAGAAATACGCCGAAGTAAACGAAGTTATGGAAGACCTTTCCGCCCGTTTTGAGGAACTGGCACATCAACTCATTATTGATGTAGACCGTGACTCGGATGCGTATAACCGCGTATTTGCCGCATTCAAACTTCCCAAAGAAACAGAAGAAGAGAAAAACATCCGCAGCGAAGCGATTCAAAAAGAAACCAAATATGCAGCCGAAGTACCGATGGAAGTGGCACGTATCGTCCATTCCATCCTGCCGATGATTGACGTAGTGGCACGAAAAGGAAACAGCAATGCCGTGACCGATGCTTGTGTGGCTATGATGTGTGCACGAACCGCTATACTGGGCGCATTGCTGAATGTCCGCATCAATCTCACTTCTATCAAAGACGAGAAATTTGTAAAAGAAATGACTGAAGAAGCGGATATGATAGAAAAGACAACGATTGCCGAAGAACAAAAGATACTGGACTATGTGAAAACCGTTTTCTAAAAAAGAAGATTATGAATAACGTATATCAAATAGGTTCCGGCGAACTCACATTCGATATTATCGAACGTATCATCAATGAGAACCTGAAACTGGAACTGGCGTCCGAAGCACGGGAGCGCATTCAGAAGTGCAGGGACTATCTGGATAAAAAGATAGCCAATTCCGACACACCGCTTTATGGTATTACCACCGGATTCGGCTCGCTGTGCAACCGCAATATCTCGTCTGACGAACTGAGCACCTTACAAGAGAATCTGGTGAAAAGCCATGCTTGCAGTGTGGGCGAAGAGATGCCGCATGTCATAGTAAAACTGATGTTTCTGCTCAAGGCACATGCCCTTTCGTTGGGACATAGCGGTGTGCAAGTCATTACTGTACAACGCATCATCGACTTCTTCAACAATGATGTAATGCCCATTGTATATGACCGTGGCTCGTTAGGTGCATCCGGCGATCTTGCTCCGCTTGCCAACCTTTTCCTGCCGCTTATCGGTGTGGGAGATGTATATTATAAAGGTAAGCGATGCGAAGCCATCAGTGTACTCGATGAATTTGGCTGGGAGCCTGTAAAACTGAAAAGTAAAGAAGGACTGGCTTTGCTGAACGGTACACAATTCATGAGCGCCAACGGTGTTTATGCCATCTTGAAAGCGTTCCGACTGAGCAAGAAAGCCGACCTCATTGCCGCTATTTCTCTTGAAGCTTTCGACGGACGTCTTGATCCATTCATGAATTGTATCCAGCAGATGCGACCGCACCAAGGTCAGATAGAGACAGGAGCCGCATTCCGCCGTATACTGGAAGGAAGTGAAATCATAACTCAGCCCAAGACACATGTGCAAGACCCCTACTCATTCCGTTGTATTCCCCAAGTACACGGCGCTACCAAAGATGCCATTCGCCATGCCGCGTCCGTTTTGCTGACCGAGATCAACTCTGTCACCGACAATCCCACCATCTTCCCCGATGAAGACCTGATTATATCGGGCGGAAACTTCCATGGACAACCTCTGGCACTCGTCTATGATTATCTCGCCATCGCTTTGGCCGAACTGGGGAATATATCCGAGCGTCGTGTGGCCCAGCTTATTATGGGACTTCGCGGACTGCCCGAATTCCTTGTTGCCAATCCCGGACTGAATTCAGGCTTTATGATTCCCCAATATGCAGCAGCCTCTATGGTAAGCCAAAATAAAATGTATTGCTACTCCGCCAGCAGTGATTCCATTGTATCCAGCAACGGACAAGAAGACCATGTGAGCATGGGGGCCAATGCTGCCACCAAACTGTTTAAGATAATGGACAATCTGGAACATATACTTGCCATCGAACTGATGAATGCAGCTCAAGGTATCGACTTCCGGCGTCCGCTCAGAAGCTCTCCATACATTGAAAAATTCCTCTCGGTTTATCGCAAGGAAGTACCTTTCATCCGCGAAGACATAGTGATGTACAAAGAAATACATAAGACTGTGGCTTTTTTGAAACGTCACCAGGTGGATTATTAAGTTATTATTTCACTATCTTTGCAGGCAAAAAAGAACAAAGTATGAATAGCGACAATAAAGAAGAAATGTTTCCCATTGTGGATGAACAGGGAAATATTGTGGGAGCTGCCACACGAGGCGAATGTCATGACGGCAGTAAAAAACTTCATCCGGTAGTGCACCTCCACGTATTCAACAGCAAAGGTGAACTTTACCTGCAAAAACGACCGGAATGGAAAGATATCCAACCCGGCAAATGGGATACTTCAGTAGGTGGTCATGTCGATTTGGGCGAAAGCGTAGAAATGGCACTCCACCGTGAAGTGAAAGAAGAACTCGGAATTACCGACTTCACCCCCGAACTGCTGACTAATTATGTTTTTGAGTCCACTCGCGAAAAAGAACTGGTATTCTCACACAAAACCGTTTATGATGGTCCCATTACCCCCAGTGAGGAACTGGCCGGAGGACGCTTTTGGACATTAGACGAAATTAGAGCCAATATGGGAAAAGATATTTTTACACCCAACTTCGAAAACGAGTTCCGTAAATTGGGCTTCTGAAACTTCTTTTTCATAAAAAGGGGCAAATTCTTGACCTGTATCAAGAATTTGTCCCTTTAGTGTATATTTTGACCTCATAAGTATACAACAGAAAACAAAAGCACGTAATTTTGTGTTGTAAAACATAGAAAGAAAGGATAACGAGATTATGAAAAAGGTAAAAAGTATTGTGATGAAAGTCCTGGCTATGATAGGTGAAAACGAAGTAAGAGCTTGGGGCATAGGCATTAAATAATATAAATGCCATCATTTTAATCAACAAAGAAAGGATAACATTATGAAAAAGTTAAAAGAAATCATTAAGACAGGTCTTATTGATATGGGAAATGGTGCCCTACGTGCTTGGGGATACGAAATCAAGTAACTGTCATACTTGATTAGAGAACTTTATTTAAACCTCAATAGTATAAAGGAGAGTAATCCAATGGATTATTTTCCTTTTTTATTTATCAGATATCTTATTTACTACAAATAATTAGGAAATGCGATAAGTATTTTAAGAACTTATCCTATTTGTCAGAAGTAGCTACAGGTGGTATTTATTGTGAAAAAGAGCTTTTTTTAGCTTCTTGTTTTCTACCTTTTATATACCGTAATGATGCTTTATTACATAAAGATAAAGTGTGAAAAATTATAGAAACAGCATAGGATAATTAAGATAGTGAAACGGGGATGAGATAATTTTATCTTTTTGAGCTTAATAATAGTGAATAAATCAATAATATTATTATCTTTGCCGCTGTTAGTGAATGAAGAAAATAGGATAAGTTCTTAAAATACTTAGCAAATACTCCTTAATTCATTAGCCTTTCAAATCTATTATAGTATTATTAACTCTATGAAACACTTATGAAAATTAAGACTTTAACCCAAAGAGGTAAGTACACATTATTAGCCGGTGTACTTGGAATGAGTTCAATTCCTTCCTCTGCCATTCCTACCGGTATGGCTGATGTTTCACTCCCAACCGTAGCACAACAGACAGCCAAAATCAAAGGAAAAGTTTTGGATGCCAGAACCGGAGAACCGGTTATCGGTGCCAATGTCGTTGTAAAAGGAACGACAAACGGTAGTATCACCAATTTTGATGGCGAATATGAATTGACAGCACCGATTGGCTCTACTCTCAGTATCTCTTTTATTGGTTACAAATCAATAGAAGTGAAAGCAACCGGTGGCTTGCAAACAATCAAATTGGACGAAGACTCTGAAGCGCTGGATGAAGTCATAGTAGTAGGTTACACAACTCAGCGCAAAGAAAGTTTAACCGGTTCTATGAATAACATCAAAAGCGAGAAGTTGAAGGACATAACCACACCATCGGTAGAAAATTTATTGAATGGTAAAGTTCCGGGAGTATATGTGGCTCCGGGATCAGGCCAACCCGGTTCCAGTGGTGCGGTAGTTATCCGTGGACAAGCCACACTTAACGGTACGACTTCTCCACTCTGGGTTATTGACGGTGTTATAGTAGGCTCGGACGCCGGACAATTAAATCCTGCGGATATTGAAAGTATGACTATTTTAAAAGATGCCGCCTCCACTGCCATTTACGGTTCTCAAGGTGCAAATGGTGTCATTGTAGTTACAACCAAAAGCGGACGAGCCGAAAAAATGACTATCGAAGCTTCTGTAAAATTGGGGGTCAGCTCACTGAATAATGGAAATTTGGAAGTAATGAATGGTGCAGAACTTTATGACTATTATGCTTCCTTCCAAAATGCCAATGAAATTTCTTTTCCACGATGGAACAAGGACCTGCGTGACAGTAATTTCAGTTGGTGGGATTTAGCTACCCAAAACGGACTCACACAGGAGTATAATGTATCTTTACGCGGTGGTAACGAAAAGATGCAATCTTATCTATCTGTAGGATATTATGATGAAGAAGGTGCCGTGAAAGGATATGATTACAGTCGGTACAACTTCCGCTTGAAGACTACATACAAACCATTTGACTGGTTGACAATCAAACCCGCACTCAGCGGTTCACTTCGAAATATTGATGACCGCCAATATTCTGTCACAGCTATGTATTCCATGCTCCCATGGGATAGTCCCTATGACAAAGACGGCAACTTGGTTCCTCACCGCTACAGTGGTTGGGTAAACACTCAGCAAACCAACTACCTATACGATTTACAATGGAACTATTCAGAGTCCAAATATTACGAATTTATGGGAAGTTTAGATTTTGACATTAAAATAACAGACTGGCTGACATTCTCATCTGTCAACAACTATAAATACATCAACTCTACTTCTCACGGCTATAGTGATCCGCGCTCAAGCAGTGGCGAAAATGTAAACGGGCGTCTCACAGAGTGGAGAGCAGAAGTAACCCGCCGTTATACCAACCAGAAATTATTAATAAACAAAGACTTCGGCAAGCACTCTATCAGCGGATTGATAGCTTACGAATTTAATGATTATTATTATAAGAATCTAGATGTCTATGGTACCGGATTTGTACCCGGATTTGAAGTTCTGGATGTAGTATCCAAGCCCGAGCGTACTAAAGGCGGTATCAGCGAATGGGCTACTCAGTCTTATTTCACTCAATGGAAATATGTATATGATGGTAAGTATATCGCCGAAGCCTCTATCCGCCGGGACGGTGCATCCAACTTAGGTACGAATGCTAAATACGGCAATCTTCTGTCAGGTAGTGTGGGATGGATTATCAGCCGCGAGGACTGGTTTGATGTAGATTGGATCGATAACCTTAAATTACGTGGAGGTTATGGTACAGTAGGTAACCGTCCTTCTTCACTTTACCCACAATACGACCTGTATTCGGTATCTTCCAGTTATAATGAAAACTCAGGTGCACTTATCAGTGTTATCGGCAACAAAGACTTGACATGGGAAAAAACTTACACCACAAGCATCGGTCTTGACGCTGCATTGTTTAATAACCGTCTGCGCTTTACTTTTGATTTCTATTCAAAAGACACAGACAACATTCTTTATAATGTGCCTGTTACAGGGCTTACCGGAGTGACCAGTGTTTACAGGAATATCGGCAAAATGAAGAACACCGGATATGAAATCTCATTAGGCGGTGATATCATCAGTACAAAAGACTGGTTCTGGAACGTAGAATTAAATATAGGTCACAATAGTAATAAATTAAAAGATCTCTATAAACAAAAAGATACAGACGGAAGCTATGTGGTAAAACCCGTTATCATCAGTGATGGAAGTAGCATTGCCGGTACAGCGCAACGCATCCTCGAAATCGGTTATCCGGTAGATACTTATTATTTAAAGGAATGGGCAGGTGTAAATCCTGAAAACGGTGCTCCAATGTGGTACAAAGATACCAAAGATAGCGAAGGCAATGTCACAGGAAGAGAAACAACCTCTAACTATGCAGAAGCAGGATACTATAAATGCGGTTCAGCAGCTCCCGATTTGTTCGGAGGTTTCTCTACAACTTTAACATGGAAAGGTTTTGACTTGAATGCCGTATTCGGTTACTCTATCGGCGGAAAGATTTATAACTATTCACGTCAAGAATATGACTCCGACGGAACTTATACCGACCGCAATCAAATGAAACTGAAAGACGGCTGGAATCGTTGGGAAAAACCGGGAGATATTGCCACTCATCCCGTTGCCAAATATAATAATCAAGATAAAGGAAACTCTGCATCTTCCCGCTATCTGGAAGACAGCGACTACCTGAAATTACGTTCTCTGACCCTGGGGTACAACTTTAAGCTACCACAATGGGGTATTCAAAATTTACGCGTATTCATGAACGCAGAAAACCTGTTTACAATCACAGATTATTCAGGCGTAGACCCTGAAATTCCGGCCAGTGACGGTTCGGTAATGGGTACTGCCGGCCCTGCCGTTTATCCGTCTGTACGTAAATATATGTTCGGTTTAAATCTTACCTTTTAATCAGTAGAAACAACAATGAAAAAGATATTGACCTTATTATTGGCAGCGGCATCATTGACCGCTTGCGACATAGATCGTTTACCATACAATTCTATGGCTGCAGAACAAATCACCAACGACCCTTCCGCATCGTTGGAATCTCTAATGAACGGTATGTATGCCCAGTTAAAGACATGGTCAGACCCCATGCACCGTTGTGGTGAATATGCCGGTGACAATATGATGATTCGTGGTTCATCAACAGATGCCTTCTATGAATTCATTTCTTTCTCCCGTACTCCGGTAAACTACCGCTTACAGAACTTTTGGGATTATGGTTACAAAGCCGTTGCCCAAGCCTCGAACATCATCAAAATGATAGAAGAAGGACAGAGTGCCGAAATAGACAACCAGTTGGGCGAATGCTATTATGTGCGCGGTATGATGTATTTCTACTTATGTCGTGCTTATGGACGTCCTTACTATCAGGCCCCCGACAAGAATTTAGGCGTACCTATTGTCAATGGTACTCCCGATGATATTATGGGAGACCTGCTGTTGCCTGACCGTTCTACAGTAAAAGAAACGTATGAGCAAGCTATCAGTGACTTGAAAAAGGCAGAAGAGATGATGACTATCAACAAAGGCGCTGCTTATGCCTCAAAAGAAGCTGCTCAGGCAATGCTGTCACGCGTATATCTGTATATGAGTGGAACGTATGAAAACCCCAACCGGGAATATGCCCAACTGGCAGTTGACTACGCGGACAAAGTTATCAATTCGGGCAACTACTCATTATTACCTCGCGAGGAGTTTATGAAATACAACACTCTTACTCCCGAAAATAATGACGAATCCATCTTTGTCGTAAAACGTGTTGCTTCCGAATTCTCCGGCTATGACCACTACTACGGTATTGGCGGTATGTATGCCAATATCGGCGGTATGGGTTGGGGAGAAATGTATGCCAGTGCCAAATATATTGATTTACTGAATGAGACAGGACGTAATGACTGGCGTCCGGATCATTACAAAATCGTAGACGCACGTGCTGCATTTATCGAGCCGACATACACTGATGATCATAAAGAAGTATTCCGCTTTATCAAACAAGACTCTGAAACGGTACTAAATTATGAACAGTTGACTGTAATCAAAAAAGGAGCAACAGTGATCTGCCAAAAGACCAAAGAAGTAGATGGAAAAGATGTACCGGACGGTCCGGAATATACACTGACTCCTGTAGATGCCGAACAAGAAATTTATTCTATCACTTACCAGGATGGCAAGACTTATACGGGTGTGTTAGACTATTACATCTCTCTCAACCGTGTATATCCACAATTCTACATCACTAAATGTTCTCGCGAAGGAGAAGATTCACATTTACATTCACCGATTATCAGTCGTTTGAGTGAAATTTATCTGAATCGTGCAGAAGCCTATGCCAAATTGGGCAACTATTCTGCTGCTTTAGCCGACCTAAATACTATTCGCGAACGTTCTATCATCGGTGGTGGATACGCTTCATTGGATGCAACAAACGCCAGCGAAAGAATTGATAAAGAGCGCCAACTGGAATTAGCCTATCAAGCAGAACGCAGCTATGATGTGTTCCGCAACGGCAAGCCTTTGACACGTCGCTATCCGGGACCTCACCAACAATTTGAAGACATTCCCGCATCAGACTACCGTGTCATTTATTACATTCCTCAGAATGCAATAAATGCTTATCCGGGCACTCTGACTCAAAACCCAACTGATAACAGCGGAGTTATTCTGAATTAGAGCTCTCTTTTCAATAACATATTAGTTTTTTATGGAGTTGTGTCAAAACGTGGATAATGCTGTCGTTTAGTTCGTAGGGGCGAGGTTCGCTCGCCCAAAAACAGTTTGCTTTGCGTCTTCGGGCAGGCAAACCCTTCCCCTACAGCTGACGATGGGATAGGCCCGGTTTAGTTTTGACACACTCCTTTTTTATAAACACAGAAGCACAAACCTTTCATTTATAAGCCATTCGGCAGCATTTACTTCTTTTTTATTCGTCCGTTCCGAAGATTTTATGTAATTTTGCATCAAACAACTATTAATCCAATAAAACTTTATCAGAAAAAACCATGATTAAAAAACTATCTACCTTGGTAGCCGGTTTAGCGTTGATATGCTTGACCGGATGCACTTCACCCCAAAAAGGAACAGCACAGAATGATGTGTTTTCTCCTATTGAAGTAGCAGTTCCCGAACGTCCCGCAGGACAACAGGATGTAATCCAACTGACCACTCCTAAACTCGACACTGTTCGTGTTGGATTTATCGGACTCGGAATGAGAGGCCCCGGAGCTGTGGAACGCTGGACACATATCCCCGGAACAAAGATTGTCGCACTCTGCGATTTACTTCCCGAAAATGCAGAAAGAGCACAAAAAATCGCCACCAATGCAGGAATGGAAGCACCGGTACTGTATTCCGGTTCGGAAGATGCATGGAAGCAATTGTGCGAACGTAATGATATCGACCTTGTTTATATTGCCACCGACTGGAAGCATCATGCCGAAATGGGTGTTTATGCCATGGAACACGGAAAACATGTTGCCATCGAAGTTCCGTCTGCCATGACACTGGACGAAATCTGGGCGTTAATCAATACTTCGGAAAAGACTCGCAAGCACTGTATGCAGTTGGAAAACTGTGTATATGACTTCTTCGAACTGACTACACTGAACATGGCTCAACAGGGATTGTTCGGTGAAGTATTGCACGTAGAAGGTTCTTATATTCATAACCTCGAAGAGTTCTGGGGTGAATATTGGAATAACTGGCGCTTGGATTATAACAATGAATTCCGTGGTGACGTTTATGCCACTCACGGCCTTGGCCCGGCCTGCCAGTTGCTGGACATTCACCGTGGCGACCGCATGAAGACTTTGGTAGCTATGGATACTAAAGCTGTAACCGGTCCTGAACTGGGTAAGAGATATGGTTTGGCAAACGATTCTATCGAATTCCAGAACGGTGACCACACCATGACTTTCATCCGCACTGAAAACGGTAAAACTATCCATATTCAGCACGATGTAATGAATCCTCGTCCTTACAGCCGTATGTATCAGCTGACAGGTACTGATGGTTTTGCCAACAAATATCCTATCGAACAATACTGCTTGCGTCCTGATCAGGTTGATGCTAAAGAAGTGCCCAACCACGAAAATCTGAATATGCACGCTGCTGTTCCCGAAGACGTGAAAAAAGCTTTGATGCAGAAATACAAACACCCGATTCACCAGGAATTGGAAGAAACTGCCAAGAAGGTAGGCGGTCACGGTGGTATGGACTACATCATGGATTACCGTCTGGTTTACTGTCTGCGCAACGGTTTGCCTTTGGATATGGATGTATACGATTTGGCTGAATGGTGCTGCATGGCAGACCTTACCCGTCTTTCTATCGAAAACGGTAATGCTCCGGTAGCTGTACCCGACTTTACCCGCGGCAGCTGGAACAAGGTGAAAGGTTATCGTCACGCATTTGCCAAATAAGAAACAGTGAATTCTTAAAACAACAATAACTTATGATTGGAGAAACCTACACACAGACAACTCCAATCATAAGTTATTTTTTATGTCCCTATTTGAAAAGAAAGTTTAAGAACTCAGCGCTATTCCCGACCGGCAACGTAACATCGAGTTTATAAAAGCACTGACTCCCCTATGCCGACATGAACATTATCCATGAATTTGAATAAGACAGTAGCTTAATGCTTTCCATCTGCAAGAAGCAAAAAAACGGTCACATCACTCCACATTCACTTTAGTCAGCTTCCCTGTCACCGAATCAATGATGAATCCATAGACCTTGATATCAGAAGGTATCAACGGATGATTGACAATGGCATGCACAGTGCCGCGCACAGATTTCTCAGTATCTTCAAATCCGTCCAGCCATGACGCAAAGTCCACACCGCAATAGTGAATCATATCAATTGTTTCCTGCTTGATGCCGCGTGCCTTCATGTGCTCTATCATTTCACCACTATTCATGTGGCAGGCACCGCAATCGGAATGGGCTATGACCATCACTTCTTTTACACCCAACTCATATATAGCTACCATCAAACTGCGAATCACACTCCCGAAAGGATGCGAGATGACACCTCCTGCATTTTTTATCATTTTCACATCGCCATTCTTGATGCCCAAGGCGGCCGGCAACAACTCGGTCAGTCGGGTATCCATGCATGAAAGAATAGCGATTTTCTTATCAGGATATTTATTGGTGATATACTTTTCATACCCTTTGTTTGCTACAAACTGTTTATTGAATTCAAGAATTTCATCTAACATGGCTTTGCGTTTTTATGTTTCCCGCAAACATACGAAAAAAAACAAATGAAGCGGTACATTCCCGCCTGAGAATTTTAATGAACACCCGACTTTTTACAGTCCAATAATGTAAGCACAAACCATATCAGAAAAAGCATAGATAATAAAGGATTGCTGCAATAAGAAAAGACCAGCACCATAAACGCAACCACAGCATGTGTGATACGCATCACATGACCTGTACTAACTTTCTCACCTAAATAGAGTGAGAACAAATTGGCATAAGCATCTGCCCAGCCCGCTACGAAGAGTTTGACGCGTCCCAACAGGGATAAACGAATTGAAAGTTCTTTTTTCATGACTGTTCCTTATTTTATGATGGCACAAAGAAACAGTCCTGTTTTGACAGAATACGTCAATCCTGAATTTTTTCACTGATATTCTGCACTTTTTCTTTTAAATAAAGAACAAAATCAGGAGAGTTAATTATTTCAATGTCCTCAAACAGACCAAGAACAAAACGCCCGATTCCCTCATACTTACATACTTCTGTATGAAAAAGCCAATGAGCATCATCTTCTCTCTCCATATACTTCTCGGCCAATGGAAATTCCTCTATCAACAGATTGGCAGCAGTCATGCCCAAACGGAGAGTGACAGGCAAACGTCGGTCACTGCTGATATGAAAAACATCAGTATACCCTTCTTCATGAGACTCCTCAAATTGCCAACCGGTCTCCAACACCTCCACCGAAGTTATCCGGGACACTTTAAAAAGTTTATTCTTACCGCTTGCCGGCTCGTAACACCATATTTCATTATTATTGGCAGTAAAAGCAAACGGCTCCACCACCCTGTCCGTCACAGCATGGCTGTTCGATGACTTATACTCATGAAACGCCACTTGTCTCTTATCTTTCACTGCCTCATAAAGATTATGCACATTGTCAGCAATGCCGCTACGGACAACTATCTCGGAAAGAATCTCATAATCATATACTTTATATAGTTTCTCTTTCAAATTTTGTTTGAGTGAGGTATTCCCATCTACACTTTCGATGGCACGTTTTAAAATATAAGCCTCTTCCTCGGTGAAATGCACCAAAGTGGAAATATCCTTAAAATAAGGAGAAGATTTATCGAGTGAATAACAGCCGTTTGTCTTGCGGACAATAAACCCTGCCATTTTGAACGCCTCAATATATCGATAGACGTTTCGCGAACTCATATCCAACCGTTTTCCAAGTTCTTCCAAGGTGTATTTACGGTTTTGTGTCAGCAACATCATCAGGCGAAGCTGACGCTCAAACTTGTGTAGTTCCATACTATCGAATTAGCCGTTTATCTTTTTCTGCTTTCCCAGTCCTGCACGGATGCGGCTCAATGACTGCGGAGTAATCCACAGATAAGAAGCAATATGCTTCAACGGAACATATTGCAAAAGTTCGGGATTCTCTTCCAACAAAGCAAGATAACGCTCTTTGGCACGAGGACTCCCTCCGCTGATAAGCCAATTCTCCAAACCGAGAAGTTGCTGTTCGAAAAGCCTTCTTCCGAAGTTGGCCAATTCAGCAGATGAAGCATAAAAAGACTCCAGTTTTGCCTTAGAAATACCATAAAGTTCACTGTCACACATGGCCTCTATGGAAACCAATGAAGGAGTATTTTCTATGTAGCCCCAAGACGAAAAAACCGCCTCTCCCTCGGAAGCAAACCAAACGGAGACATCTGCCCCATCATTCAGGTAATGCCCCCGCCAGATTCCCTTGCTTATAATATAGAAATTCGAATTCCGTTCCCCCTCCTGCACCAGAAAATCTCCTTTGCGAAAACTAAACTTTTCCATTTTCTCCAATAACTGTAAGCTCACGGTTATGGGCAAACTGTATTTTTCACAAAACTTCCGAACAAACGCATCCATACTTCTCTGTTGATTTAATACCGCAAAGGTAACAAATCATCCCCGAACCGACTGATGTTTACGCCAATAAATTATGGTTATCACTAAAAAAGTAAGTACCTCAGCCAACGGAACTGCCAGCCAAATACCCGGCACTTTAAACAGTAAGGGCAGCCCGAGAAGGCAGATAACCATGAATACGAATCCGCGCAACACCGTAACCACCATTGCCGGGCGCGCACGCTCCACACTTTGAAAATAGCCGATGGACACGATATTCACGGCAAAGAAAACAAATCCCGAAGCAAACAAAGGCAATCCTGACACTGCAATATCGTATGCCGGATAAGAACGATCAATAAACATTGCCACTATCTGATGATTGAATATCGCTGTAAGAGCAAAGAATACAAGTCCGCAAATCACAGCTGTCGCCAATGCCAGACGAAAAGCCGAACGCACACGTGCTTCATCACCGGCTCCGAAATTATAGCTCAAGATGGGTTGTGCCGACTGTCCAATAGCATTATACACCATAAATATAATAGGGAAAAAATAGCAGGCAATGCTGAAAGCTGCCACCCCGTCTTCTCCCAGATACGAAATAAACACATAGTTACCGGCAAACATCATACAGGCAATTGCTCCCTCACACAAAAACGTGGATGCTCCCAACCGGCACATATATTTCACATTACGCCAAGTGAGCTGCATACTCTTTCTGCTGAGCTTCACGCGGCAGAAATGGATAACATTTTTCTTACGGCTCAAATATATGATTATCATAGCAGCCCCAACCACATAACCTAAACTGGTGGCAAGTGCCGCACCCATCATTTCCCAACCGAAAATAAAGATGAACACATAATCGAGCACAATATTAATCACTGCCGGAATAGCATTGCACCACATGGCATAATTAGGAGACCCATCCAATCGCACAAAAAACATACCCGAACTGAGCAGTGCGCTGAACACCAAAAAGGGAAGAAACCAATACATATATTCTACCGCCAAAGGCAACAAGCGTTCCGAACTTCCCAGCAATCGTGCCACTTGAGGTGCAAACATACACACCACCCCCCATAGCAACGCCAAGAACAAAGAAGAAACCACCACTGCCTGCGTTACATTAATACGCGCTGATTTCTGCTTACCCTGTGACAAATGAATGGAAGCAACCACAGACGCCCCCACTCCAAACATCAGCCCGATGCCTGTACTTATCAAAAACAGTGGAGCCGTAATATTTACCGCTGCCAATGCATCACTTCCAATCCCCTTACCTACGAATATTCCGTCTGTTATAACAAACACAGCCGAAAATACCATCCCCAACACAGTAGGTATCAGCAATTTCCGAAACAACTTCGGAATCTCCATGCTACCAAAATCAATACTATCTTTCATACCTATATCAATTTATTTTTCCGGTTGCAAAGATAGGATGTTATTTTAGGGTAAAAATTACCATTTGGTAATTTCAGTCACTTTTTCATTAGCCAGACTAAGCGTTTTCGTCCTTTCGACTATGCCTGTCTGTCAGTCGAATTACTACAGTCTTCGGCAGTGGACTGTATAGTCCATTGCAGTGGACCGTACAGTCTGCTACGGTGGACTGTACAGTCTGTTGCCGAAGACTGTAATATTCTTCCGTTTAAAAGGCCTTGACCACCCCTATGAAACGGCTTATGCTTCCCTTTGTAGGTGATATGATATAAGGAGATAAAACAAGGATTAAATCCCAAAGGAAACAATGTGTCCCACTTTTTACAACAAAAAGTTTGTGAGTTAAAAAGAAATCACTACCTTTGCACCCGCAAAACAAAAGCATTGCCTCTTTAGCTCAGTTGGCCAGAGCACGTGATTTGTAATCTCGGGGTCGTTGGTTCGAATCCGACAAGAGGCTCACAAAAAGAAAGCCGCTTCTGAAATTCAGAAACGGCTTTCTTTTTAATTGTATCTTTTTTCCAAAAAAACAAGGGGCATCGTTTGCGAAAGTTGTTATGATTGCATCCGAACAGACAAACCACGCAACATCATCCACATCGACATCACCAGTGAACCTCCCACGATAATTACTCCTCCTAATAACAATTGTATTGCATTGGGTTCTGTAATACTTGAAAATTCACGAAGTTCTGAAAAGAGAGAGAGAGAGAAGAAAAGAGAACACATCAGAAAAAGAATCCCCATAAAAACACTTATTGCCCCATTCCTTCGAATTAATTGTTTAACTAAAATTCCTGTAACCGATAAAAGGAATACGCCCAACACGATTCCTACGGTGTGCCACGCACCGAACAACATAGTGCTCATGAGCCCGCCCCAGCCTAACAACAAAATAGCCAGGAACCACACATCCGGCAAGTAACTGAAAAGCTTCTTCTTATCCCGGTGAGTCAATAGTGTATTCATAATATTAAAATATTGATTTTCGCAAAGATAGAGATTATTTCCAAATAAAAAAACTCCTCACTGACTTTTTATCGCCAGTAAGGAGTTTCAATCATTTATGGGGCAAAGATTACATCATGCCGCCCATGCCACCCATTCCGGGAGCACCCATCGGCATTTCAGGTTTATCTTCTTTCTTTTCTACTATTACACATTCTGTAGTAAGGAACATACCCGCAATAGAAGCAGCATTTTCCAAAGCTACACGAGTTACCTTAGCAGGATCTACCACACCGGCAGCATGCAAGTTTTCGTAAACGTCAGTACGGGCATTGTAACCGAAGTCACCTTTACCTTCGCGTACTTTCTGTACTACTACTGCACCTTCCTTACCTGCATTGGCAACAATCTGACGAAGCGGTTCCTCGATGGCACGCTTGATGATTTCGATACCGGTTGTTTCGTCTTCATTATCACCTTTCAGACCTTCCAAAGATTCAGAAGCACGGATGTAAGCTACACCACCGCCCGGAACGATACCTTCTTCGATAGCTGCACGAGTAGCACACAATGCATCATCCACACGGTCTTTCTTTTCCTTCATTTCAACTTCAGAAGCGGCACCTACATAAAGAACAGCTACACCACCTGACAACTTAGCCAAACGTTCCTGCAACTTTTCCTTATCATAATCTGAAGTAGTATTCTTTATTTCAGCTTTAATCTGATTGATACGTTCCTGAATGTTCTCTTTTGCACCGGCACCGTTTACAATAGTAGTATTATCTTTAGAAACAGTTACCTTATCGCAAGTACCCAACATTTCAAGAGTAGCTTGTTCCAACTTCAAACCTTTTTCCTCGCTGATAACGATACCACCTGTCAATACGGCAATATCTTCCAACATCGCCTTACGACGGTCGCCGAAGCCCGGAGCTTTCACAGCACAAATCTTCAACTGAGAACGCAGACGGTTTACAACCAACGTAGTCAATGCTTCGCTGTCTACATCTTCTGCGATAACCAACAAAGGACGTCCGCTCTGTACAGCCGGTTCCAGGATAGGCAAGAAATCCTTCAAATTAGAAATCTTCTTATCATAAATCAGGATGTACGGATGTTCCATCACACATTCCATCTTTTCTGTATCGGTTACAAAGTAAGCAGACAAGTAACCACGATCGAACTGCATACCTTCTACCACACCGATGGTAGTATCAGTACCTTTGGCTTCCTCGATAGTAATCACACCATCTTTAGAAACTTTACGCATAGCGTCTGCAATCAACTTACCGATAGTAGGATCGTTATTGGCAGATACCGCAGCTACTTGTTCAATCTTGTCATAATTATCACCTACCATCTCGGCCTGAGACTTGATAGATTCAACCACTTTGGCAACAGCTTTATCAATACCACGTTTCAAATCCATCGGATTTGCTCCGGCAGTAACATTCTTCAAACCTACCCCTACGATTGATTGAGCCAGCACAGTAGCAGTAGTAGTACCGTCACCTGCATCGTCACCTGTCTTTGAAGCAACAGATTTCACCAATTGCGCACCTGTGTTCTGAAACGCATCAGCCAATTCCACTTCCTTTGCCACAGTTACACCATCCTTAGTAATGTGAGGAGCACCGAATTTCTTTTCAATAATCACATTACGTCCTTTCGGACCAAGAGTTACTTTCACTGCGTTAGCCAATTCGTCTACACCCTTCTTCAATTCGTCACGGGCATCAATGTTGAATTTAATATCTTTAGCCATAATTCTATTTACAATTTAATGATTTACAATGTACTATTAATTATCCCAAAACAGCGAGGACATCGCTTTGGCGCATGATAAGGTATTTTTTACCGTCATGTTCCAATTCAGTACCCGAGTATTTACCATACAATACCTGGTCGCCTACATGCAACACCATTTCTTCGTCTTTTGTTCCGTTACCTACTGCGACAACTTCACCTTGCAATGGCTTTTCTTTTGCTGTATCAGGAATGATGATACCACCGATTGTTTTTTCTTCTGCCGGAGCAGGAAGAATCAGTACTCTGTCTGCTAATGGTTTAATGTTCATAGTTCTTTAATATTTTATTTGTTATACATTATATCAAGTTATCAATGTCTTTTTAAAGACGACACATAATCTTCAGCTAAAAGCATGCCAAAGCCAAAACTCGATGAATTGGCAGATACAAACTGTCAATTTGACACTATGACAAACATTCATTTCTGCCAAATGCCTTTTTTATTCATTTTCTTTAACGATTATAGGGATGAAACGCAAACATATCACTATCTTTGCAAACCCTAATAACTAACCTTTTGAACTATATGGCTTTTACGAACAACATTATGATTGTCCGCCACAAGTTGCTGACCGAACTTGTGAAACTGTGGAAAAATGGAGAACTGACAACAGACAAAATAGACCGTCTGCCTTTGGAATTGAGTCCTCGACGTTCAAAACATGCCGGACGTTGCTGCGTACATAAAGAACGCGCTGTGTGGAAGTATAAATCACTCCCTTTGCTGGGATTGGATATGGACGATGAAACAGATGAACTTACTTCATTATCCGAATATGCCGCCAGAGCCCTCGACCGTGCAGAAAATGGAATGCCCAAGGACAATATAATGTGTGTAATAGACGAAGCCTGCTCCGCCTGCGTACAGATTAACTACGAAATTACCGACTTGTGTCGCGGATGTACCGCCCGCAGCTGCCAGTACAACTGCCCCAAAGGAGCTGTTCATGTACATGCAGACACCGGCAAGGCATGGATTGACCACGACACCTGTATCAGTTGTGGCATCTGCCACAAAAGTTGTCCTTATCATGCCATCGTCTACATCCCGGTTCCCTGCGAGGAATCCTGTCCTGTCAAGGCTATCAGTAAAGACGAGCATGGCATAGAACACATTGACGAGGACAAGTGCATCTACTGCGGAAAGTGTATGAACGCCTGTCCCTTTGGAGCTATCTTCGAAATATCACAGACTTTCGATGTGTTACAGAGAATCCGTAAAGGAGAAAAAGTAGTGGCTATTGTGGCCCCTTCTATTTTAGGACAGTTCAGTACTACTATCGAACAAGTATACGGAGCATTCAAGCAAATCGGTTTCACCGATGTGATTGAAGTCGCACAAGGTGCAATGGAAACAGTGGAAAATGAAGCACATGAGCTGATTGAAAAACTGGAGGAAGGCCAGAAGTTTATGACTACTTCCTGCTGTCCTTCTTATATTGAGTTGGTGAACAAGTATATTCCCGACATGAAAAAATATGTTTCTACTACCGGTTCTCCAATGTACTATGCCGCACGCATTGCCAAGAAAAAACATCCCGATGCAAAAATAGTATTTGTGGGACCGTGTGTGGCCAAGCGTAAAGAAGCACAACGTGATGAAGCTGTGGATTTTGTAATGACATTTGAGGAGATTTCTTCTATTTTCGATGCGATGGAAGTCAATTTGGAAATAGTACAACCTTATGCCATGGAATTCTCTTCTGTGCGCGAAGCACATGGATTTGCTCAGGCAGGCGGCGTTATGGGTGCCGTGAAAGCATTCCTCAAGATGGAAGCAGACAAGATAAATGCCGTTCAGGTTTCAGACTTGAACAAAAAGAATATTGCAGCATTACGTGCATACGCCAAAACGGGGAAAGCTCCGGGACAGTTTATCGAAGTAATGGCTTGCGAAGGAGGCTGCATCACCGGCCCCAGCACGCATAGCGGAAGCAAGTCAGGCAAGTGGCAGTTATCCCAAGAATTGACCAAACAAACCAAAACGTATGAAAATATGGAATGAAATACTCTTGATAGACAAACTGAGGAAGGAACATAAACTGACTGCGGAAGAATATAAAATTCTGCTCGAATGTCAGGATAGTAACTGCTTATCTTATCTACAAAAGCAAGCTCAAGAGGAAGCCCTTTCCCGGTTCGGTAATAGAGTTTTCATCCGCGGCCTCATAGAAGTCACTAACCGATGCCGCAATAATTGCTATTATTGCGGCATTCGGAAAGGCAATCCGTCGGTCAGTCGCTACGGACTGACACGGGAAACAATCTTAGCATGTTGTCGTGAAGGATATGAAGCCGGTTTTCGTACATTTGTCATGCAGGGAGGAGAAGATCCCGCCATGACAGACGAGTGGACAGAACAAACGGTAGCATCCATACATCGGCTTTTTCCTGATTGTGCCATCACCTTGTCATTGGGCGAGAAGACACGGGAGGCTTATGAGCGTTTTTTCCATGCCGGCGCAAATCGATACTTACTTCGCCACGAAACATATAATAAGGAGCATTACCGGCTGCTTCATCCCGACAGAATGTCACCCGAATATCGGTTGCAATGCCTGCAATGGTTGAAAGAAATCGGCTATCAGACAGGCACAGGAATCATGGTAGGCACTCCCGGACAAACTATCGGACATTTGGTGGAGGACTTATTGTTTATTGAGCGTTTCCAACCGGAAATGATTGGCATCGGTCCCTTCATTCCCCACCACGATACTCCCTTTGCCGGCAAAGCGGCCGGAAGCATGGAAATGACACTCAAATTGCTTTCTATCTTCAGGCTGATGCATCCTTACGCCCTTATCCCTTCCACAACTGCGCTGGCAACTCTTGCCAGCGATGGCCGCGAACGAGGAATATTGGCAGGTGCCAATGTCGTGATGCCCAACCTGTCACCCCCGGAACAACGTACCAAATACACCTTATATGATAATAAAGCCGCCTTTGGTGCCGAAGCAGCAGAAGGATTAAAAAAACTGTCTGAACGGTTAAATGCTATCGGATACCGGATTTCGACAGAAAGAGGAGATTATAATGGAAACAGAACATAAAAACAATTAGAATATAATGTATAAAGCAGATTCAAAAATAGCGGAAGAGTTCATCAATCATCAGGAAATTCTGGATACAATGAGTTATGCAGAAACCCATAAGAGCAACCGTGCGCTGATTGAGTCATTGATAGACAAAGCCGCTCGATGCAAAGGACTGACCCATCGGGAAGCAGCCCTCTTGTTGGAATGTGACCAACCGGACTTGATAGAACGGATTTTCCGTCTGGCGGAAGAAATCAAACATAAATTTTATGGCAACCGCATTGTCATGTTCGCTCCGCTATATCTTTCCAATTATTGTGTCAATGGTTGCGTATATTGTCCTTATCACCTGAAGAACAAGACAATAGCCCGCAAGAAGTTGACACAAGAGGAGATTAGGAAAGAAGTTATCGCCCTGCAGGACATGGGACACAAGCGTCTGGCACTCGAAGCCGGCGAAGACCCGTTGCACAATCCCATCGAATATATCCTGGAATCCATCGATACCATTTATAGCATCAAACATAAGAATGGAGCCATTCGCCGAGTGAATGTCAACATTGCCGCAACCACAGTAGAGAACTACCGCCGGTTAAAGGATGCCAGCATCGGTACCTATATCCTGTTTCAGGAAACTTATCACAAAGAAAACTACGAAGCCTTGCATCCCACCGGACCTAAAAGCAAATATGCTTACCACACCGAAGCTATGGACCGCGCCATGGAAGCCGGCATAGACGATGTGGGCCTGGGAGTGTTGTTCGGCCTCAACACTTATAAATACGACTTTATCGGACTGCTGATGCATGCGGAACATCTGGAAGCCACCTTCGGAGTAGGTCCGCACACCATCAGCGTGCCACGCATCTGTCCGGCTGACGATATTTCCACAAACGACTTCCCCAATGCTGTTTCCGATGATATATTCTGCCGCATTGTAGCCATCATCCGCATTGCCGTACCTTATACGGGAATGATTATTTCCACACGCGAATCGGTTGCCACGCGCAGCAAAGTGCTGCATTTGGGCATTTCACAAATCAGTGGCGGATCACGCACCAGTGTAGGCGGTTACGCCACGCCTGAACCGAAGGAAGAAAATTCCGCCCAATTCGACATCAGTGATACACGGACATTGGATGAAGTGGTCAACTGGCTGCTCGACATGGGGCACATTCCCAGCTTCTGCACCGCCTGCTACCGGGCAGGCAGAACGGGCGACCGCTTCATGTCATTAGTCAAATCGGGACAAATAGCGAATTGCTGTGCCCCCAACGCTCTCATGACTTTAAAAGAATATTTGGAAGATTATGCATCCGCCGACACGCGCGCCAAAGGAGAAGTGCTCATTCAAAAAGAATTGAAACATATTCCCAATCCCAAAATAAAGGAGATAGCCGCGCGTAATCTGAAAGAGATAATAGAAGGAAAACGTGACTTTAGATTTTAAGCATAACTCATGGATATGAATAGTACTCCTAATGCCAATCGCCTGCATATCGCCATTTTCGGCCGTTGCAACAGTGGTAAATCATCACTTATCAACGCCCTGACGGGGCAGGACACAGCCCTTGTTTCCGCTGTTCCGGGCACCACTACCGACCTTGTGAATAAAACCATGGAAATACACGGCATCGGCCCTTGCGTTTTTATAGATACGCCGGGATTTGACGACGAAGGCGAATTGGGAGAAATGCGCATTGCCCGCACCCTTCAAGCCATCGAACGCACAGACATCGCGTTATTGCTTTGCGAAGACGGAGATTTGGAAGAAGAGCAGCAATGGATACAGCAACTGAACTCCCGACATATTCCGGTCATCCTTATTCTTAACAAGTCAGACCGGCGCGAATGTGCTGCCGATGTCGCTGCCCGAATCGAAAAGGTCTGCGGGAAAACGCCTATCACAGTCAGTGCCAAAGAGCATACAGGCATAGAAGCAGTGTATCAAGCCATCCTCCGAAAACTGCCGACCGATTTCGGCCAACAAACCATTACCGGCAACTTAGTACAAGAAGGAGACTTGGTATTGCTGGTTATGCCACAGGACATACAGGCACCCAAAGGACGTCTTATTCTGCCTCAGGTGCAAACCATGCGCGAACTGCTCGATAAGAAATGTCTTGTCATGAGCTGCACGACCGATCAACTGGCAAATACATTGGAAGCGCTTTCACGCGCTCCCCAACTGATAATCACAGACTCACAAGTGTTCCACGAAGTATATCGCCTGAAACCCGAATCCAGTCTGCTCACCTCCTTTTCTGTATTGATGGCAGGATACAAAGGAGATATACATTATTATATAGAAAGCGCAGCAGCCATCGGCAGCCTTACCCCGCAATCGAGGATACTGATAGCCGAAGCCTGCACACATGCCCCTCTTTCGGAAGACATCGGCAGAGTAAAGCTCCCGCGCCTGCTCAGAAAGAAAGTCGGTGAAAGCTTGCACATAGATATAGTATCAGGCACAGATTTCCCCACCGACCTCAGTTCTTATGAACTGATTATTCATTGCGGGGGTTGTATGTTCAACCGTAAATATGTATTAAGCCGCATCGACCGGGCACGCTGCCAACACATACCGATGACCAACTACGGAGTAGCTATCGCCTGCCTCAACGGAATCTTGGACAAAATAGTATATTAACCATTTAATCAAAAATAAAAGCATGAAAAAACGAACAACAATGCTTGCCTTGTTATTGGCAACCGGAGCCGGTACCTGCCTGCAAGCCCAAGAGAAATTAACCCAATTCAAGGTGCGCGATGCCATTACAGTACGCACCCCGATTATGAATGACAGCATCAACCCGAAAGGTGAGAAATACGCCGACAAGGATTTGCTTAAAACACCGGTCGTACTCGACCTTGCCGATGCTCCTTTCCAGGTGCTGAGCACCGATACTGCCGGAGTTCTCTCATTCCCTAAAGTAGAGAAAGACCATAGTATCTACTTATTGGAGACCTCCTTGCGTGCCGAACGCTTCATGACCGGGAAATTGAAAGTCACTTCACCCGCCCGTTGGGAGATTTTTATCAACGGAGAATCAAAAATGTCAAAAGAAAATGCTGAAGACAGCATATCCGGTGCCTCAACCCGCGAAGTCAACCTTCGTCTGGAACCCGAAGCCGATTATGAAATCACCATCAAGTTGCTTTCCGGTTCAAAGGATAAAGCAGTGCCTACCTTGAAATGCGAACTCATCAAGGATGATAAGTTTAAAGATATCACTTGTTTTGTATCTCCCGAACAAAAGAAACGCTTTGCCCTCCCCAACACCGTTTACGGCAACCGTGTCATTGGCGTATCCATTTCACCCGACGGCAAATATCTGCTTACACGCTATTGGAATAACCACTCTTTGAAACGTTCTTATACTTACACCACGCTGTCTGAGCTGAAAACAGGCAAAGTACTGTTGTCCAATGCCAAAGAAGGCATGCGCTGGATGCCTAAAAGCAATAAACTGTATTATACCGTACAGGCTGCCAAGGGCAACGATGTAATCACCCTTGATCCGCTGACCCTAAAAGAAGAAACCATCCTGAAAGGTATTCCCGAAGAAAGTTTCACCTGGTCGCCTAACGAAGATTATCTGATTTATCATCCTTCGGAAGAAGGAGTGAAAGAGGAAGGTCCGCTGAAACGCATCGTGAGCCCGGCTGACCGTATTCCCGGTTCACGCCGCCGCAGCTTCCTGGCTAAATATAATCCGGCAACGGGCATATCTGAACGTCTCACTTTCGGTAACCACAGCACTTACCTGAATGATATTTCCCCCGATGGCAAGTATATCCTTTATAGCACCTCAAAAGAGAACATCACAGAACGTCCTTTCTCATTAAGTTCTCTCTATCAGGTCAATCTGGAAACATTGGCTGTCGATACGCTCTTTATCGACGACCGTTTTATGGGAAGCGCCAGTTATTCACCGGATGGTAAACAATTGCTGTTGACCGGAAGCCCCGAAGCATTCGGAGGCATAGGCAAGAATTGCGGCAACCACCCCATCGCCAATGACTTCGATTCACAGGCCTATATCATGGACTTGGCCACACGTCATATTGAACCAATCACAAAGGACTTTGCCCCGACTGTCTATCCTCTTCAATGGAACAAAGGCGACGGCTGCATCTACTTCAATACCAACGATGAAGATTGCAGAAACATCTACCGTTACTCTCCCCAAACAAAAAAGTTTGAGAAGTTAAATCTGGAAACAGATGTCACCAGCGCCTTTGCACTTTCAGAAAACAACCCTTCAATCGCTGCCTATATCGGACAGAGCAATCACAATGCAGGAGTCGCTTATCTTTACGATATGAAAAAGAAGACTTCACGTCTGCTTGCCGACCCCATGAAACCGATATTGGACGAGATTGAATTGGGCAAAACAGAACCTTGGAACTTCACTGCCTCAGACGGAACTACCATTCAGGGTATGATGTGTCTGCCTCCTAATTTCGACCCCAATAAGAAATATCCGCTTATCGTATATTATTATGGTGGAACGACTCCCACCGAACGTGGCATCAGCAATCCCTATTGTGCACAACTGTTTGCTTCACGAGACTATGTAGTATATGTCATCAATCCGAGCGGAACTATCGGTTATGGACAAGAGTTCTCGGCACGCCACGTCAACGCATGGGGTAAACGCACAGCCGACGATATCATCGAAGGCACCAAGCAATTCTGCAAAGAACATCCATTTGTCAATGATAAAAAAATAGGCTGTCTGGGTGCATCCTACGGAGGATTCATGACCCAATACCTGCAAACACAAACCGACATCTTCGCAGCCGCGGTTTCGCATGCCGGCATCAGCAATGTGACAAGCTATTGGGGAGAAGGCTATTGGGGGTATTCATATAATGCAATAGCAGCTGCCGACAGTTATCCTTGGAAAAACCCGGAACTGTTTACCAAGCAAGGTTCACTATTCAATGCCGACAAAATCAATACTCCCTTGTTATTGTTGCACGGAACGGCAGATACCAATGTACCTATCGGAGAAAGCATCCAACTGTTCAATGCACTGAAGATTTTGGGCAAGACTGTCGAATTTGTAACCGTAGATGGTGAGAACCACTTCATTGCCGATTATCCGAAACGAATATTATGGCATAACTCCATCATGGCATGGTTTGCACGTTGGCTGCAAGACAGCCCTGAATGGTGGAACGATTTATATCCCGAACGCCATCTATAAAAAACATCACCGTAGCAGCCCATGATAAAGCTGCTACGGTGACAAACAAAATATAGAATTCCTCTTATTATCCTCTTACTGTTTTCAATAATTCATCGGAAGTCAGCAATGACTGTTCTCCTGTAGTCATATTCTTCAGGGTTAGTTTACCTTCAGCCATCTCATTTTCACCAACAATAGCAACAAAAGGGATCTGTTTGTCATTTGCATACCCCATCTGCTTCTTCATCTTGGCTGAATCAGGATAAATCTCGGCACGTACACCTGCATCACGCATTTTGGCCAAAACAGGCAAACAGTAGGCAGTTTCCTTCTCTCCGAAGTTCACAAACAACAGCTCCGTACCATTCACAGCCTCTTTCGGATACAAATCCAATTGATTCAGTACATCAAAAATACGGTCTGCTCCGAATGAAATACCGACTCCTGACATTCCATCCATTCCAAACACGCCTGTCAAGTTGTCATAACGTCCTCCACCGCTGATGCTGCCAATCTGTACATCCAGTGCCTTCACCTCGAAGATAGCACCGGTATAGTAATTTAATCCGCGAGCCAACGTCAAGTCCAGTTCTACTTCACTCTTCACTCCAAGAGAAGCAACAGTCTTCAGGATAAACTCACTTTCTTCCACCCCTTTCATACCGGTCTCGCTGGTAGCCAGAACCGTTTTCAGTGTTTCCAGTTTTTCCTCATTTGAACCGCTCAATAAGATAATAGGCTGAAGTTTATCAATCGCCTCCTGTGGGATACCTTTCGAAGCCAACTCTGCATTCACATTATCCAAACCTATCTTATCCAGCTTATCGATAGCAACGGTAATATCTACTATCTTATCAGCCTCACCGATTATTTCGGCAATACCCGTTAATATCTTACGATTATTAATCTTAACGGAAATACGCACGCCAAACTTGTTGAACACACGATCAATCATTTGTACAAGTTCTACTTCGTTCAGCAGCGAATTGCTACCCACCACATCGGCATCACACTGATAGAACTCACGATAACGTCCCTTTTGAGGACGGTCTGCACGCCATACCGGTTGAATTTGATAACGTTTGAAAGGAAAACTTATCTCATCACGATGCATCACCACATAGCGGGCAAACGGTACAGTGAGATCATAGCGCAGTCCTTTCTCACAAAATTTACCGGCCAATTTCACAGCATTGCGGCTCAACAACTCCTCATCGGTAATTCCCGAAAAGTAATCGCCTGAGTTCTGTATCTTAAACAATAGTTTATCCCCTTCATCTCCATATTTTCCCATCAAAGTAGACAGATTCTCCATAGAAGGAGTTTCAATCTGCTGATAGCCGAAAAGATGGAACACTTCACGGATCGTATTAAATATATAATTACGTTTCGCCATTTCTACGGGCGAAAAATCTCTGGTTCCTTTTGGAATACCCGGTTTTGCTGCCATAATGATTCTCTGATTTGATTTTGAAGCACAAAATTACGAAAAAATCTCTGTAATAAACGAATAAAAAGGGAGAAAACTCTGATTATGGTTAGCCTCTATTGATCTTAATGCCATTCTTCCGAAAACGAGCCTGTTTAATCCTCTAATATCTAATAAAGAAACAAAGTGTATTCCAAAGAATTGTAGCTTTTACTAAAAACTCAAGGATATGGGAGGACAGATATAAGAATCTAAAGAAAATGGGGCTGTCAAAACGTGGATAATGCTATCATTTAGTTCGTAGGGGCGAGGTTCGCTCGCCCGAAAACAGTTTGTTTTGTGTCTTCGGGCAGGCGAACCCTGCCCCTACAGCTGACGATGGGATAGACCGATTTAGTTTTGACATACTCCCATTATTCAATACAATCGGATAAATATTTACTCCCGACGTCCCATATAAATCATAATATAATAAACCAATGTAGCCAATGAGCTGAGTGCAGCGACTACATATGTATAAGCAGCCGAACGTAATGCGTCTTCCGCTGCCTGATGATTATAGGAATTAGTAATACCCGCTTTACTCAACCATACCAGTGCACGATGGCTCGCATTTATTTCTACCGGTAATGTAATAAAACTGAAGAGGGTAGTCATGGCAAACAAACAGATACCGGCCAACAATAACTGCGGAAAAGTATTTACCATCAGAATTCCTCCCAACAACACCCAAGTCATGATAGAAGATGAGAACTGAACCACCGGAACAAGTGCAGAACGCATTTTCAACGGAGCGTATGCACGCGCATGCTGCACAGCATGTCCACACTCGTGGGCAGCTACGGCAGCAGCAGCCACACTATTGCTTCCATATACACCTTCACTTAAATTCACTGTTTTGTTAGCCGGATTATAATGGTCGGTCAACATTCCCGGGGTACTTGTCACTCTGACATCATAAATACCGTTGTCATGCAACATCTTCTCTGCTACTTCTTTTCCGGTCATGCCGTTTGATAGTGGCATTTTAGAGTATTTCTTAAACTTACTCTGTAAACTAGCTTGTACGATATAACTAATAATCGCAATTCCAATAAATAATATCCAATACATTGACATAGTTTTGTTCTTTATAATTTCGTTGTTAAATATACAGGTTATTATACACAAATAGTTTGCCACCCTTCCCGTTTTAGAAAGAATTAAGAATATTAGCGGGTTATTGACAGTCAATTGGCAGACGTTCCGCCAAATTCAATTAAAAAATATATAAAGGAGACAAAAAGAATTGCCATGTGATTATTGATTTATATTTTTGAAACAAAAATAAGAGATATGGAACAAGAAATTGGAAATATATCCATTGCCCTCATCCGCAAATTGAACCCTGCAATGAAGGGCATAGGAAATGATTTTATAATGGACAGTACAGAATATTATATTCCGGATGTCAATTCTATATTCAAATATCCTCTTCGTCTCGACGGTATTATCATCGCAGTGCGAAAACAAGGAAGTGCAACTATAAACATCAACCTGCGTGAATACAACACGACTAAAAACGATTTAATTCTTTGCGCTCCCGGCGACATCCTTCAATCAATTCCCAAACCGGGCATGCATCAAACCCAAATGTTCCTCATCTCATCCGATTTTCTAAAAGAGATGTATATCAACCTGAATAGTTTCATGCCTTTCTTTATTTCATTAAAAGAACAACCTATTTTCAGCCTGACGGATGAGGAGGTAAAAGAGTTGGAGGCTTTCTATACATTAATAGAAGAGACTATTGACCGGAATGATAATTTCCGTACAGAGATTGTACGGCGGCTGATGGGTGCCTATCTTTATAAATTAGGTTCCATCCTGCATCGCAGACAACCGGAATTCTTGTCTGTCAACCCTAAATCCATGAAACGAGAAGAAATACTATTCAACCAATTCATTAATTTGCTAACCGAACATCATCGCAAAGAAAGACGGGTGGACTTCTATGCCGAACAGTTGTTTTTAAGTCCGAAGCACTTCTCTACCGTGGTGAAAAAAGTAAGTGGGAAAACAGCCGGTGAGTGGATTGACGAATATGTAATTCTGGAGGCAAAAGCATTACTTAAATATTCGGTCATGTCTATTCAGGAAGTAGCCTATTACATGAATTTCCCAAATCCTTCCTTTTTCGGAAAATATTTTAAGCACCACACCGGAATGTCACCAAGTGAATATAAAGTGCAATAGCAGAAGGAGGAAAAGATAAAATTATCAAGAAGAAAAGATAAAAGGCAGATACATTCAACTAATATGCCGATAAAATTGTTTAAGTTTGCAGAAACGTTTGTACAAAACACACGATGAAAAAGAAATATATCCGCTGGACAATATGGACGGTAGCTTCTCCTTTCATATTGTTCATTCTCTTATGTATACTGATTTATTTGCCCCCCATACAAAACTTTTTGGTGGACAAAGCGGCTTCGTATGCCTCTGAATCAACCGGAATGAATATAAAAGTGGGAAGAATATCCTTATCCTTTCCGCTCAATTTAGTAGTAAATGACGTGGAAGCATCTTCCCAACACAACGATACATTGCTCAGCGTAAAACGCCTTCAGGTAAATGTACAGTTGTTGCCATTGTTAAAAAAACAAGTGGAAGTAGACGGTATCTCTTTAAAAGGAGCCACTGTCAATTCCAATGACCTTATCAACGGAATGCAGCTACAAGGAACCCTCGGTGAATTGTTCATATCCAGCCACGGTGTGGCACTCGACCCCGAAACAGCCATAGTGAACAAAGTACTGCTTAAAGACACCGACTTGTCTCTTTGCCTGAATGATACCACAGCTGCCGATACTGCTAAGACCGACACTACCTATTGGAAAATAATCCTGCAGAACATTGATTTGCAAAATGTATCTTTCGCTTTACAGATGCCGCTTGACAGTCTCGCGCTCAGCACATCGCTGGCAAAAGCATCTTTACGCAACGGATTGATAGACCTGCATAAATCCGCCTATTCCCTTCAAAGTTTTAAAATAGAGAACGGACAAGTAAACTATGACTCGGGAGCACCGTCTCCTCTTCCATCAGACAGCATTGCTCTGAGAGGATTGGATCCTTCCCATATCGCACTGACCGGCATCGGCGTGCAACTCGATTCTCTTCATTATGAAGGTCGTGACATGAAAGCCATCATTAACCGCTTTGTCTTAAAGGAACGCTCGGGATTGGAGATTCAATCCACCCAAGGACGACTGCTCTCCAACAAGCAATCGCTCCGCATCCCTTCTTTGCGTCTCGCCACTTCCGATTCGGACTTCGAATTAAATGCATCCATCGACTGGGATGCACTCGAAATGAAAAGTGAAGGACGGTTGTCTGCCCGATTAATGGCTGATATAGGCAAACAAGACATTGTACGCTTGATAGGCAACATGAATGAACATTTCGTACAGAAATATCCGGCCGAGCCCTTACGCATCCGTACAGGAGTGGATGGTGATCTCAACCAACTCAAATTGACTGCCCTGAGTGCCGAACTGCCCGGTGCATTGGAGCTTTTTGCCAAAGGTGAATTAACCCATCTGACCGATACTCTGAAACGCGGAGGAGACATAACACTTGAAACGGAAGTGGAGAATATGGATTTCCTGAGCGTTCTTGCCGAAGGAGTTGCCATCCCTGACGGTACGCGTCTGGAAGGTAAATTCACCATGTCGGGTTCCAAAATGGGTACAGATCTTTTATTAAAAGAACCGGACGCTCGTATATTGGCAGTGATTGACACCATCCCCATTACCGTCTATAATGACAGTATCTCTATTGCAGATGATTTCAAAATGGAACATGCCGCCCGGATCTATGCCAAGTACGACCTTTCACGCGAAGCTTATGAAGCCGATGTTGCCATCAACAATCTGAACCTGCACCGATTCTTGCCGCAAGACTCACTCTTTGCAGTATCTGCACGTTTGGGGGTCAAAGGAGAAGGACTGGACTTCATGTCCCCCCGAACCACCTTCAATGCCTCGGGCAGCATTGACCGTTTCCATTACGGCAATTATATCCTGTCGGGCATCCAACTCTCGGCCGGACTCGAAAAACATATCATCAATACAGCTTTATTAATCAATAATAAAGTAATGGATATACGGGCGCATCTCGATGGAAGCCTGAAACCGCATAATGCAGCAGCCACACTGAAACTGGATATCGACCGCATGGACTGGCAGGCGTTGCACTTGATAAATGAACGTATGCAGACCTCGCAAAACATCACAGTCCACCTCACAACAGACATGGCAAACAAATATTCTGTGGATGCATCCATGGCCAATATCACCATCACCACACCTAAACGTACTTCGCATCCCAAGGACCTTTTATTGGGATTTACCACAGCCGGTGATTCTACCCGGATGTATTTGCGTGCCGGTGATTTCGACCTTTCTTTAGAAGGAGACGGACACATCACACACTTATCCCGTCAGGCAGAAACACTGATGAAAAAACTTTCCGAACAATGGGAGCATAAACATATTGACCAGGAAGAAATGAAACAATATTTACCCGGTCTGTGTTTCCGCGTCACTTCGGGACAAGACAATCCGGTTTGCAATTACCTGTCCATGATGGGCATCTCTTACCGGAAACTTTTTATGGATATTGATTCCTCTCCGACAGAAGGTCTGAACGGAGAAGCATTCCTTTATAGCCTGAGTACAGACAGTATTGTATTGGATACACTCTATCTTGATATTCAACAAGACATGGAAGGCATCAAATTCCTAAGCGGAGTTGTCAACGGACCGAAGCCTGACCAGGAAGCTTACGATGTCAGTCTGGAAGGAAATATAGGTACCAATCAGGCACAATTAATCATCCAATATCTGAATGCCCGTAAGGAACAAGGCATTTATATGGGAGTTCAGGCCGATTTACGTCGACGGGATATCCGCATGCGTCTCTTCCCCGAACATCCAACATTAGTTTATCGTCCTTTTACAGTAAACAAAGACAATTACATTTTCCTGACAGACCGCGGACGCATCCATGCCAATCTCCATCTGCACGATGATGAAGGTACGGGTCTCAGCTTCTATACCAATCGGGAAGACAGCATTGCCAGTCAGGACATGACAGTTGAGCTCTCCCGAATCAACCTGAAAGAATTCCGTCGTATTCTGCCGTATATGCCTGATATGGAAGGATGGATTGGAGCAGAAGCGCACTATATCGAATCCGGTCCTTACATGATGGTAAGCAGTGACTTGAAAGTCGATGAATTCAAATATGAAGGCACCCCTCTCGGCAATTGGGAGTTTAGCGGTGTATACCTGCCCGGTGATGAAAAAGACCACCACGTAGACGGATATATTCGTCACAACAACAAAGAGATAGCTCACCTCGGCGGTATCTATCTGCCCACAACCGACGGCAAAGGCAACCTGAGTGCAGATGTTGCATTCGAACACTTCCCATTGAATGTCATCAATCCATTCATACCCGATAACATGATAGAATTGGGCGGTGACATTGATGGAACACTTGCCATGAAAGGCGATCCTTCCAAGCCTCTGCTCAATGGCGAATTGTCACTCGATTCCGTATCAATATTCATGCCCGAACTATCTGCGCTCTTCCGCTTCGATAACGAACCGGTGCAGATGGTCAACAGTAAAATGACGTTTAAGGACTTTGATATCTTCACCAAAGGAAAAACTCCTTTCACCATCAACGGTAACGTAGATTTTTCCAATCTGGAGCGTATGACTACCGATTTAAAAATGAAAGCCCGAAACTACGAATTACTGAATGCCCCCCGCACCAAACGGGCTATGGTATATGGCAAAATGTATGTAGACTTCGACGCTACTCTCCGTGGTCCCATAGACGCCCTCATGATGCGAGGCAACATGAATATATTGGGGAAGACAGATTTCACGTATGTGATGAAAGATTCTCCTCTGACCGTGAACGACCGCTTGGGAGACATGGTAACTTTCGTCAACTTTAATGACACTACGGAAGTAGCGAACGAAACCATCCAGCCGGTGTCCATCAATGGCATGGATATCGCCATGACGATGCATATTGACCAAGCCGTCCAAGCACACGTCGATATCACACCGGACGGCTCCAATTATATGTTGCTCGAAGGAGGCGGAGACCTTTCTTTCCAATACACCCCGCAAGGTGAAATGCTGTTGAACGGACGCTACTCGCTCATCAGCGGTGAAATGAAATATGAAATTCCGGTCATTCCACTCAAGACATTCAACATCCAAAACGGCAGCTATGTAGAATGGACAGGCAATGTGATGAATCCCCAGCTCAATATTACTGCCACAGAGCGAGTTCGCGCTACTGTCGGCGAGGACGGACAAAGTCCTCGTATGGTCAGCTTCGATGTAGGCATCGCCCTGAGCCAACGATTGGAAAATCTGGGACTGGCCTTCACCCTTTCAGCTCCCGAAGATGCATCAGTACAAGACCAACTGACTGCCATGACCCCTGAAGAACGGGGCAAACTGGCTGTTACCATGCTCGTCACCGGCATGTATATGGCAGAAGGCAACTCTACCGGAGGATTCAATATGAACAATGCTCTCAACTCCTTCCTGCAAAGTGAAATCTCGAATATTGCAGGCAAGGCCCTTGATATCAGTTTGGGAATGGAAACCGTTGACAATGCCGAAGACGGCGGAAAGCGGACGGATTACAACTTCCAGTTTGCCAAACGTTTCTGGAACAACCGTTTCCGTATCGTCATCGGTGGAAAAGTGTCTACCGGTAATACAGCCCAGCAAGATGAAACATTTATTGATAATGTTTCCATCGAATATCGTCTGGACAATAGCGGCACCCGATATGTCAAAGTATTCCATGACAAAAACTACGAAAGCGTGCTCGAAGGTGAAATCATCGAAACAGGAGTCGGTATCGTTCTGCGAAAGAAAATGAGTCACCTGGGTGAGTTATTTATATTCAGGAAAAAGAAAGATTAACAAAAATGACAAGGATAAAAAAGAGAAGAATTCACACTGACCTGCTGTTACTGACAGCTTTTCTATGCCTACTGGCCGGTTGTTCCACCACGAAGAATCTGCCCGAAGGCGAAACCCTTTACGTAGGTGTAAAGAACATAAATGTCATCAATGAAGACAAAACTCCCGCCGGAGTACAAACTCTGGAAGAAGTAGAGGCAGCTCTGTCCTACCCTCCCAATAATGCCATTTTGGGAAGTAACTCCCTGCGTTTTCCCATTCCATTCGGTTTATGGATATATAATGACTTTGTGAAATACCAGGAAAAGAAAGGAGTGGGGCACTGGATATTTAACAAATTGGGCTCTACTCCGGTTTATGTTTCCACTGTTAACCCCGAAACCCGAGTAAAAGTAGCAACCAACCTGCTGCGCGATTATGGTTTCTTCAATGGTTCAGTATCCTATTCGGTCGACACCCTGAAGAATCCCCGAAAAGCAAAGCTCAATTACGAAATCAATATGGCCAATCCTTATTATCTGGACTCTATTGCCTACCTCAAATATCCGGCACGAGCCGACAGCTTGATCCGTGCCACCTACAACCAACGCATATTACGCAAAGGAGATAATTTCAGCGTGTTGAAATTAGAAGAAGAACGCCAGCGGCTAAGTACTCTTTTCAGGAATAACGGATACTACTATTTCCGCCCCGAATTTACCACCTTCCGTGCAGACACACTGCGCAATCCCGGTTTTGTAAGTTTGCAGGTAGTACCGCAAAAAGGAGTACCGGCAGAAGCACGCCGTCCTTATTATATAGGAAAAACCTCTGTTTACCTTACAGGATATAAGGGAGAACAGCCGACAGACTCATTGACCTTTGCAGATATGACCATTCATTATCACGGAAAGAAACCCGGTATCCGCGAATTGGTCTTGCGTAAACGTTTTCTGTATAAAGAAGGACAACTGTATTCCCAAATACGTCAGACCTATACTCAAGAAGCATTGGCGCGCCTGGGAATCTTCAAATATACAGAGTTCCGTTACACCCCCAAAAACACCCGTCCCGACTGTGACACCCTGAACGTCAAGGTAAATGCCATGTTCGACCTTCCCTACGACGGAGAGCTGGAATTCAATGTCACAACCAAGAGCACCGACCAGACAGGACCGGGAGCCATTTTCAGTTTGTCACGACGCAACTTTATGCGTACAGCCGCCAAGCTTTCTTTCCAATTGAAAGGATCTTATGAATGGCAAACCGCATCTAACAGTGTGGCAGGAGACAAATCGAAAATGAATTCATACGAACTGGGAGCATCCTTCTCCTTGGATTATCCTCGTCTGTTACTGCCGTGGATGAAGAACAAATCAAACCGCTTCCTGTTTCCTTCACATACATCTTTCAAGCTCTATGTAGACCAACTGAACCGTGCCCGTTTCTTCAAGATGCTGTCATTCGGTGGAACCGTCAGCTATGATTTCCAGCCATCGCGCACCTGGAAACACACCGTGACCCCTTTCAGGCTTGCATTCAACACTCTGCAACATACCACCAGCGAATTTGACTCCATTATCAATGTAAACAAGTCATTGGCTCTCAGTTTGGGAAATCAATTTATCCCTGCCATGAGCTACACCTTTACATACGATAACGCTCCTCTGAAAAAACGACATAACCTATGGTGGGAAACCTCATTCACCTCTGCCGGTAATGTAACTTCACTCGTTTATGCTGCCTTCGGTAAAGGGATGAAAGAAAAAGGAAAAGAATTATTGGGAAGCCCCTTCGCACAGTTCCTGAAAATGACCTCGGAAATACGCTGCCTGTTCAAAGTAGGAGAAAAACAACATATAGCTACCCGCCTGATGGGAGGAGTCCTCTATGCATATGGCAATCAGACTGTTGCCCCCTATAGCGAGCAGTTCTATATCGGAGGTGCCAACAGTATACGCGCATTTACGGTTCGCTCCATTGGTCCGGGTACCTTCCATCCCAATGCAGACAACCGTTATGGATATATCGACGAAACAGGCGACGTAAAACTGGAAGCCAACATAGAATACCGTTTTCCGATATTGGGCGACCTATATGGCGCCACTTTCCTTGACGCAGGCAATGTATGGCTGATGAAAAAAGACGAAGCGCGTCCCGGCGGAGAACTCACCATGCGAAACTTTGCAAAAAGCGTGGCACTCGGCACCGGTGTGGGATTACGTTATGACCTGACGTTTCTGGTTATCCGACTCGATTTGGGGATTGCCCTGCACGCACCATACGACACAGGAAAAAGCGGCTACTACAATATACCGAAGTTCAAAGACGGCCTTGGCCTTCACTTCGCTATCGGCTACCCCTTCTAAATAGAGGAAGGGACAAAAAAACGAGGACACCCCGATATCGCATCGTAATGTCCTCCACAATCATTGAGGGATATATATTTTAATACTTTTGTAGTCAAACCAATGGCACAAAGATAGAAATATTATTCGGAAAAAGATATTTTATCAATATTAAAATTCAAAAAAAGAATGTTTTTTTCTTTTTCCGCTCACAAATACATTTTCCTTCATATATTTTTGTAGCTTTGTAGTCAAAATATCAATTTTTAAATAAATAGACTATGAAACCTACATTATTCTTATTAGCAGCCGGAATGGGTAGCCGTTATGGTGGCCTCAAACAATTGGACGGACTGGGTCCTAACGGCGAAACTATTATGGATTATTCTATCTATGATGCCATTAACGCCGGATTTGGTAAACTTGTTTTTGTTATCCGCAAAGATTTCGAACAGGATTTCCGCGATAAAATCATTTCTAAATACGAAGGACACATTCCTTGCGAAATGGTCTTCCAAGCTTTGGACGCACTGCCCGAAGGTTTCACTTGTCCTGCCGACCGTACCAAACCATGGGGTACCAACCACGCAGTCATGATGGGCGCCGATGTTATCAAAGAACCGTTTGCAGTAATCAATTGTGACGATTTCTATGGCCGTGACTCATTCCAGGTAATGGGTAAATTCCTTGCAAATCTTCCCGAAGGAGCTAAAAACACCTATTCGATGGTAGGCTTCCGTGTAGGTAACACACTGAGCGAAAGCGGTACTGTTTCTCGTGGTATCTGCGAAACAAACGAAAAGAATCTGCTGACTTCCGTAGTAGAACGTACCAAAATTCAGCGCATCGACGGAGAAGTGAAATATATCGACGATAATGGAGAATGGACAGCAACAGCCGACACTACTCCGGTTAGTATGAATTTCTGGGGCTTTACTCCCGATTACTTTGCATACAGCCAGGAATTCTTCAAGACCTTCCTAAGCGATCCTAAGAACATGGAAAACTTGAAGAGCGAATTCTTTATTCCGTTGATGGTAGATAAATTGATTAATGACGGAACAGCTACCGTTGAAGTTCTGGATACTGCCAGCAAATGGTTCGGTGTAACTTATCCCGAAGACCGCCAGAGTGTAGTAGACAAAATCCAAGCATTGGTAGATGCCGGTGAATATCCTGCTAAACTGTTTTAATCATATATCATAAAGTGAAAAAGAGGACACATTATTTGAATGTGTCCTCTTTTTCACTTTCTATACCCATACTAAAACCTTTTCAGCATCAGTGTATATACAAATTACAGTATTCACTAAAAGATGCAATTGCAAACAACTTATTTGATATTTTCAAGAATAAAAACAAAGGAATTAGAATTTGCTGTAGCAAACTGAATTTAATACCTTCATAGTGTTTATAGCAACGATGCTTTAATCTGCGAGGTTATACCTCTTGTGCGGAGTAACACATATCCCGGCTTTTTATTCTTTTCATTCAAGCTTGTTATCAGTGGAAAGACATAGTCCGTGGTGGAAGATTCTATTGTTTTTTAAAGGAACGGATGGCTGTACCATAATTCCGCGCCATGCTGTAGCATCCTATCTTATGGGCATGAGCAATTTCCTGTTTGGCAAATTTCAAAAAAGACATTTGCGGTACATCTGTCACCTTAGAAAAAGACGAAATTTTGTTATTACCTTCTTTACATGTACGAATACTGAAACGAACATATATTTTTATCATAACACTACTTTCTGCTTTTTAATAACACGACAATCTATGGCAACATCAAAACTATTTTGTACATTTGTCCACTTTATTATCTGCAAACTTATACATATATATTATAAACATGAAAATAAATAAAGTATTAATGATAGCCGCTTCTTTCGCATTTATAACAGCATGCGGTGCCGGCTCTAAAAAAGAAAATCATAATATGGGAAAAGAAAAGCGTACTCAGGTAAAACTGGAAACAACAATGGGAAACATCACCGTAGAACTGTACAATGAAACACCGAAGCATCGCGATAACTTTATCAAACTTGCCAAAGAAGGTGTATATGACAGTACTCTCTTCCATCGTGTTATCAAGCAATTCATGGTGCAAGCCGGTGACCCGACCAGCAAAACGGCTTCTGATACCGCCATGTTGGGTAACGGAGATGTGGGCTATACCATTCCGGCCGAATTTGTTCCCAAGTTCTTCCATCATAAAGGTGTACTTGCAGCAGCCCGCGAAGGAGATAACGTGAATCCGCAGAAGGCTTCGTCCGGTTGTCAGTTCTATATCGTCACGGGACGCAAATTCACCGAACCCCAACTGCTTGGCATGGAAAATAAGATCAATGAGCAACGCGAGGAAGCTATCTTCGACAGCTTGGCACAAAAGCACATGAAAGAAATCTATAAAATGCGTAAAGCCGGTGACACGGAAGGATTATATGCCTTACAAGATACCCTCGAAGCCCAAGCACAGGCCATGGCGGATAAAGAAGAAAAATTCCATTTCACTCCCGAACAGATTCAAGCTTATACCACTGTGGGAGGTGCGCCTCATTTGGACGGCTCGTATACTGTATTCGGTGAAGTAGTGGAAGGTATGGAAACGGTGGAAAAGATAGAGATTGCCAAGACCAACCGTGCCGACCGTCCGTTGGACAATATACGTATCCTTAAAGCGACTGTTGTAGAATAACTGAAGTCACCCTCAAAAGATGATAGAAATCAACAGACATACCCTGTCAAACGGACTACGCATTGTCCATTCTGAGGATAACACCACTCAAATGGTGGCACTGAATATCCTCTATGATGTGGGTGCACGCGATGAAGACCCCGAACATACAGGATTTGCTCACTTGTTTGAGCATCTTATGTTCGGAGGTTCCATCAATGTGCCCGACTATGACACGCCTGTACAGAATGCCGGTGGAGAAAACAACGCATGGACAAACAACGATATCACCAATTACTACATCACCCTTCCGCGCCAAAATGTGGAAACAGGTTTCTGGCTAGAAAGTGACCGTATGCTATCGCTGGATTTCAACCCACGCAGCCTGGAAGTGCAGCGCCAAGTGGTGATAGAGGAGTTTAAGCAACGAAATCTGAACCAGCCCTATGGCGATGCTTCTCATTTATTGCGTGCACTGGCCTACAAGGTTCACCCTTACCGCTGGCCTACCATCGGAAAAGAAATCAGCCACATTGCCAATGCTACTTCCGAAGAGGTGCAGGCATTCTTTTTCCGCTATTATGCTCCCGATAATGCTATTCTGGCGGTGACGGGACATATTACTTTTGAAGAAACGGTGGCATTGGCAGAGAAATGGTTCAGTCCGATTCCCCGTCGACACGTTCCCCGCCGTTCGCTCCCCATGGAGCCGATGCAGACAGAGGAACGCCGCCTGACGGTAGAACGGAATGTACCGGTGGATGCCCTGTATATGGCTTTCCACATGTGTTCACGCAATCATCCCGACTATTATGCATTTGATATGCTGAGCGATTTGCTGAGCAGCGGACGTTCTTCACGTTTCGTACAACATTTGGTACAGGATAAGCAAATATTTAATTCCATTGACGCATATATATCCGGAAGCATCGACAACGGTCTTTTCCATATCGTGGGAAAACCTGCGCCGGAAAAGACGCTGGAAGAAGCAGAAAAAGCTATATGGGAAGAACTTGCCTTACTGACTGAAGGCAGTATAGACGAGAACGAACTGGAAAAAGTGAAGAACCGCTATGAAAGCGAACAGATATTCAACAACCTCAATTACCTGAATGTGGCCACTAATCTGGCTTATTTCGAGTTAATCGGAAAAGCTGAAGACATAAATACAGAAGTGGAAAAATACCGTTCTGTCACGCAAGAACAGATTAAGAGAGCAGCGAAACAAACATTTTTGCCTGAAAATTGTTCCGTATTATATTATAAAGCTGCCGCCAAAGGTGCAAGCCACACTCCGTAAGAGAACGGAAAAAATATATATATAACCTATGAACCGTACATACATTCAACATTACAAATCTCTATTTACACTCGGAATTCCCATTGTCATCGGCCAAGTGGGTGTTATTATCCTTGGGTTTGCCGATACGCTAATGATCGGACATCATAGTACCAACGAATTGGCTGCCGCCAGCTTCGTAAACAATATGTTCACGCTGGCCATCATTTTTGCAACCGGCTTTTCGTATGGCCTGACCCCTATTGTCGGCAGTCTGTTCGGACGCGGGGAGACATCGGTAGTGGGGAGAATGCTCAAAAATAGTATTTTTGCCAATGTCCTGCTGGCGGTACTGCTTACCTTTATCATGTGGGTGCTCTATCTGAATATCCATCGTCTCGGGCAACCCGAAGAATTGCTTCCACTGATGAGACCTTATTTTATCGTACTGCTCATATCACTATTGTTTGTCCTCCTGTTTAATGCTTTCAAGCAATTTGCCGATGGTATCACCGATACCCGCGTATCGATGTGGCTGTTGCTGGGCGGTAATGTCATGAATATCATAGGCAACTATATTCTGATCTACGGAAAATTCGGCATACCTGAAATGGGACTGCTCGGTGCCGGTATCTCTACTCTCGCCTCCCGAATTATGATGGTAATAGTATTTGCTCTCATCTTTTTCTGTACTAAACGATATCATATATATAAAGAAGGCTTTGTACACAGCAAAATAAACCGTGCCGATTTTATTTATCTGAACAAACTTGGTTGGCCTATCGCATTGCAGATGGGCATGGAAACTGCATCATTCAGCTTAAGTGCCATTATGGTGGGCTGGATAGGGACTACAGCACTTGCCGCTCATCAAATTATGCTTGCCATTTCACAGGTATGCTTTATGATGTATTATGGCATGGGGGCAGCTGTGGCTGTACGTGTCAGCAATTTCAACGGACAGAATGATAGGGTTAATGTACGCCGCACTGCATATTCGGGCTTCCACATCATGTTGGGTATTGCCCTTATAGGAGCGCTTCCCATCTTCTTATTAAGACATCAATTGGGAGGCTGGTTCAGTGACAGCCAGGCAGTGAGTGTGACGGTGGCACAATTAATCATCCCGTTCATCGTCTACCAATTCGGTGACGGACTCCAAATCAACTTTGCCAATGCACTGCGAGGCATTGCAGATGTCAAACCGATGATGTATATCGCTTTTATCGCTTATTTCCTTATCTCCTTACCTGCCGGATATTTCTTCGGATTCGTAATGGACTGGGGAATCGTAGGTATCTGGATGGCCTTTCCATTCGGTCTCACTACTGCCGGTATCATGTATTATCTACGTTTCCGGTCGCGAACGCTTGAAAAACATTAACCATCATTTTGAAGTTTTCGTTTATGCCACGTTTATCAACACAACTGAAAGTAGCTTCCGGCTACATCTTGCTCACGCTTCTGTTATTTGCTTCCATTCAGTATATCAACCATGAAATGAAAGCATTGACCGAAACGGATGACAACGAAACCATATTGAATTTACGCCGACGGGTAACCAATGAAATTGTCGGTCAGCTGTATCAGGCTGAAATCATCGGACAATCCTTAAGTGCCGGTCAATTGGGACAATACTTCCGTTACAAGGCATCCATGCAAAAGGCGAACGCTGCAGTTGATTCATTGCGAAGCTTGTTGACAGATAGTATCCAGACCCTCCGCTTAGACACTGTCGAGATGTTTCTGACAGAAAAGGAACGCAATATGCGCAATCTTCTCCGCGCCATTCAGGAAGGAGGTACCGACAAAATTTATCAGCAACATATCGAAAAACTGATAGCTGAACAAGATTCATTACTCAACCTTCCCCATGTACGCCGAAAAGTAGTGACACATACCAATTCTTACATTATCCATAAGAAGCCGAAAGGATTTTTCAGAAGACTGGGAGAAGTCTTTTCTCCCGGAAAGGGCGACTCCACCCAAGTCAATAATGTGATTCAGGAAGAATTTACAGATACATTGACGGAATCATACAGTCCGACCGATACTGTTGTCACACTGCTGAAAAACGTACAGAGTCGTGTAACCGACACTCAACAGCAGCAGTTGAAGATGCTCAACCAACGGACACAGTCCCTGCGTCTCAGCGGCTTAAAACTAAGTCAGAAAGTGAACCAACTGTTAAGCACCATCGAAGATGAAGGGCTAAGAATGGCACAACAAAAACAGATACAGGAAGAAGAAATCCGACAAAGTTCGGCACGCACCGTAGAGGCCATAGCCATCGTAGCTGTGCTACTGGCAAGTATCTTTCTGATTTTTATCTGGCGGGACATCACACGCAGTAACCACTATCGCCGAGAATTGGAGAAAGCCAAACGCCGCGCCGAAGACTTACTGGTAGCACGCGAAAAGTTAATGTTGACCATTACACACGACATAAAAGCACCGGTAGGTTCTATTATTGGTTATACCGACCTGTTAGAGCGAATCACCACAGAAGAGCGACAACGCTTTTATCTCAACAATATGCAAAGCTCTGCCAAGCATTTGCTGAGTCTGGTGAATTCTTTATTGGATTATCATCGTCTGGATGCCCATAAAATGGATGTAAACAAGGTAACATTCAACCCTCATCAATTATTTGACACCATTTATATAAGCTTCAAACCAATGGCAAATGCCAAACATTTGCTATTGGAGTACGACTGTGGAGAACCCTTAAACCGCTTATATATAGGCGATCCGTTCCGCACCAGACAGATAGTAGAGAACCTGCTTTCCAATGCATTAAAATTTACACAAGAAGGAAGTATCACGCTCCGTGCAGCATTGGAAAACGGACAACTGCACTTCAGCATCAGTGATACCGGTTGCGGAATCAGTGAAGAAGAACAAAAACGAATATTCCAAGAGTTTACCCGCCTGCGTAATGCACAAGGACAAGAAGGTTTCGGACTGGGACTGGCCATTACAAAAAAACTTATTTTATTGCTCGAAGGAGATATCAGAATAGAAAGTGAAGCGGGAAAAGGCAGTACGTTTCATGTATACCTTCCTCTTCCCCAAGCTCCCAATACCGATAAAAAGAATAAAAGAGAGGAAGGTATAAAGAACTTTATCCTCATTGACGATGACCGCATTCAACTGCAATTGACTGCTGCCATGCTTAAACGTCCTACCATCCATGTCACCTGTTGTGAACAGCCTGAAGAACTTTTCCGTCAGTTGGAAGAGAATAAATTTGATGCACTTCTGACCGACATACAAATGCCCGCCATGAACGGCTTCGACCTATTGGATGCCATCCGTGCACTTCCGGCTGTCCGGGCAAAAACAATTCCCGTTATTGCCATTACCGCACGTAGCGACATGGACGCTGAATATTTCCGTTCCAAGGGTTTTGCCGGATGTCTCCACAAACCCTTTAACACACATGAAATTTTCGAGGTTCTTTCGCAAGCCATCCGGCAAGACTTGACAGATTTGGAAGAGACCGGCACTGAAATCCTACAGGCACCAACCAATGACAGTTCACATACAGACTCGTCTTCATTGGACTTCTCGGCTCTTACCGCTTTCTCGGAAGATGACCCCAACGCAGCGAAAGAAATCATCCGCACATTTGTGTCGGAAACAAAAAAGAACCGGAGCTGCATGGCCACCGCCCTTGAAAATGAGGAAATAGAAGGAATAACCGCCATGGCACATAAACTTTTGCCTTTATTTACCATGCTGGGAGCCAACACTTCTATCGCACCTCTCACCTGGTTGGAACAAAGACGGGGAACAACCGAAATGACCTCCGAAATACGCGAAAAAGCTTTATTTATCCTTGATGAAATAGACAGAGTAATCCGCCAAGCTGAAGAACAGATTTAGACCTTTATAAGTTAAAAGGTATTAGAAAATCCTCCGGCATTTCGAAGCATAGTAAAAAAAGGTATATTTTTGTATCATTAAAAACATAAAAATGCCATACTCTATTTTAATAGTAGAAGACGATTTAACTTTCGCCACCATGTTAAAGACATGGCTAGGGAAGAAAGGGTTTCTGGTAGACACTGCCGGCAATAGTGCACGTGCCCGAAAACAACTGGATGCCCAATCATACAACCTTGTGCTTTCAGATCTGCGTCTGCCGGATCAAGACGGTATTTCTTTACTTGCATGGATGAAAGAGCATGGACACCAAATTCCCCTTATTATCATGACCGGCTATGCAGATATCCAAAGTGCTGTACAAGCCATGAAAAATGGTGCCAATGACTATATCTCCAAACCAGTACAACCAGATGTACTGCTAAAGAAAATAAATGAAGCGCTACAAAACGAAACTGTTATTGCAGCTCCTTCCGGCTCTGCTCCGTCCATATCAATTGCTCCATCATCCAATTTTCTGGAAGGTGAAAGTGAAGCAGCACGCCAATTATATAATTATGTAGGCTTAGTTGCCCCTACCCCCATGTCAGTTCTTATCAATGGAGCCAGCGGAACAGGCAAAGAATACGTTGCCCACCGCATCCATCAATTAAGCAAACGTGCCGACAAGCCATTCATTGCAATAGATTGCGGCTCTATCCCCAAAGAACTTGCAGCTTCCGAATTCTTCGGCCATGTAAAAGGCTCCTTTACCGGAGCACTTAACGACAAAACCGGTGCTTTCGTCGAAGCCAATGGCGGCACACTGTTTCTCGATGAAATAGGGAATCTAAGCTACGAAGTACAAATCCAACTTCTGCGCGCCCTGCAAGAACGGCGTATCCGTCCTGTAGGTTCCAATAAAGAAATAGAAGTAAATGTCCGACTTATCAGTGCAACTAACGAGAATCTTCAAAAGGCTATTGAAAAAGGTAATTTCCGTGAAGATCTCTTCCACCGAATCAATGAATTTACCTTGCGTATGCCTTCTCTGAAAGAACGTCAGGAAGACATCTTGCTTTTTGCCAACTTCTTTTTAGATCAGGCCAATCACGAACTCGACCGACATCTGATAGGTTTTGACGCGGCTGCCAGCAATGCACTGCAAACCTACTCGTGGCCCGGCAACCTTCGCCAACTGAAAAATATTGTAAAGCGTGCCACACTGCTCGCACAAGGCAGCTATATTACTTTAACAGAATTGGGATATGAACTGGTTGAGTCATCCAGTGCTTCTCCAACAAGCACAAGCCTCAGTCTGCACGACGAGGCAACAGAAAAGAAGCGCATCCTGGAAGCCCTTCAACAAACCGGAAACAACAAAAGCAAAGCAGCCCTCTTATTGGGCATTGACCGCAAAACACTGTATAACAAACTGAAGCTATACAATATCCAATAAAAAAGAGGATTGGGGAATAATTCCCCAATCCTTTCCACACATTCCCCATTTTTTCACATTCCACCACACTGAGCCAAAACCGCATTTGTACTACAAATCAACAAGTTATAAAACAAATTATACTTTGGCATGCCAATTGCTCTTTAAATATCAGAGAGAACAAACGAGATAAACTATTAACCTGTAAAAACTTACAATTATGAAAAAATTATTTGTAGCAGTAGCATTAGTAATGGGAATTGGAACAAGTGTATTTGCTTACAACATGAATCCGGCAAGTATCGAAACCGTTACAACAGTGAATGATTTCACTCCAATCGAAGTAAAAGATCTTCCGGCAGCTGTCCAAGAAGCCATTACCAAAAACTATGCAGACTTAACTATCAAAGAAGCTTCAGTTGAAGCAAAAGAAGATGGTACAAAGACTTATAAAGTTGTTTTAACCGACAAAGAGGGTACTGAGAGCACTGTACTTTTCAGCGAAAGCGGAGAAGTGTTGAAGTAAATGAAAGATGCCTAAAATGAAAAAAGGGAATGCTGTGAAGCATTCCCTTTTCTATTTCTTTAGTCCATATCAAAACCGTTCCACAAATTACCTGCGGGCACCGGTGCCGTTAATTCAATCAGTTCTTTCGAAACAGGATGCATAAACTTCACCATCCGTGCATGAAGACAAATGCTACCATCCGGATTGGAACGCTGAGCACCATATTTCAAATCGCCTTTGATAGGACATCCCATTTTTGCCAGCTGACAACGTATCTGGTGATGACGTCCTGTCTTTAAATCCACCTCCAGCAGATAATAATTCTGTGAATGACCGATAAGCTTATAATGAAGTATCGCTTTCTTCGAGTTCTTTACTTCTTTATCATATGCATAAGACTTATTCTGTTTCTCATTGCGGACCAAATAATGAACCAATTCGCCTTCCGTTTCTTTCGGACACTCTTTCACTATCGCCCAATAGGTTTTCTTTACGTCTCCATTACGAAACATTTCGTTCAGTCGTGCCAATGCTTTACCGGTTTTGGCAAAAACCACTAAACCACTGACGGGACGATCCAAACGATGAGTAACACCTATAAAGACATTTCCCGGCTTATTATACTTCTCTTTCAGATACGACTTTACCGTTTCCGACAAAGGAGTATCACCGGTTTTATCCCCCTGAACAATCTCAGAAGAAGTCTTATTGACTACGATTATATGATTATCTTCGTAAACGACTGTCATGCAAAGATTACATATTCATACCACCATCTACCTGAATCACTTGTCCTGATACGTAAGATGACATATCAGAAGCAAGGAATGTAGCTACATCAGCCACATCTTCAGGAGTACCGCCACGACGCAAAGGAATCTTCTTAGCCCATTCCGTTTTTACCTCATCACTCAGTTTGGCTGTCATATCAGTAATGATAAAGCCCGGAGCAATAGCATTGGCACGAATACCGCGAGAGCCCAGTTCCTGAGCAATAGACTTAGCCAAACCAATCATACCGGCTTTAGAAGCTGAGTAGTTACATTGACCGGCATTTCCGTGAACACCTACCACTGATGCCATATTGATAATGCTTCCGCTCTTCTGACGCATCATGATAGGAGTACAAGCATGAATAAAGTTGAAAGCAGATTTCAGATTGACTGCAATTACTGCATCCCATTGTGCTTCGCTCATGCGCATCATCAATCCATCTTTTGTGATACCGGCATTGTTGACCAGAATGTCAATAGAACCGAAATCTTCCTTGATTTGATTCACTACTTTTTCTGTATCTTCAAAATTTGCAGCATTCGAAGCATAACCTTTTACCTTCACACCTAAAGCAGCAATTTCTTTTTCAGTATTCTGACCATTCTCGTCGATAACCAAGTCTGTGAATGCAATGTTTGCTCCTTCAGAAGCAAACTTCAACGCAATTGCTTTACCAATACCACGAGCAGCACCTGTTACAATCGCAGTTTTTCCAGTTAATAATCCCATTTTGTTTTCTATTTTACGTTATTAATTAAATTATTCTTTTCCGGTATCTTTGCGTCCCAGAGCACCGAATACGATTTTCGCCACATAAGCCCAACCGGCTTCATCATCCAGCTCCTCCGCTATCTGTCCGCGAATATACGGCACTTCAATTCCCTTAATACAATAATGTACAATATCAGCTATGATATCTACATTATCAATATCAAAAATACCCTTGTCTTTTCCTTCCGCCAATACTTGTTTGAAAAGTTTGATTTCTTTTGCATCAAAGTTTTTACGCACAGCTTCCACACGCCATATATTACGGAAGAAGCCGGCCCGCAATGTTCCGTTTCTATACACAACCATTTTGATAGAATCCAAATGCGTCTCTATCAATTTTAAAATTTTTTCGTCCGGAGTGATATCTTTTTTAGCGACTTGTTCCATTGCATCCGAAAGCATTTCCAACTCAGATTCCACCACCGCCATGTAGATATCCTCCTTGCTTTTGAAGTACGTATAAAGGGTGCGTCTTCCTTTTTTAGAAGCCACCGCTATATCGTTCATCGTAGTGTCATCCACCCCCTTCTTAGCAAAAAGCTGACGGGCAACGTCTACCAATTTAGCTCTTGTCTTTGATACTGCCATATAGATTCAGTTGCACATTATTTATATATGTGAGCAAATTTACATTATTAATTTGGACCATACAAGCAATTAAAGTATAATATTCATATATACGTTAATTAACACTCACAATACACACTAATAATCAAGCACTTATATTTCTTACATATTTTAAATTGAAAAAATATTCGAGAAATATTTGGAGTTAAAGAAAAAAGTCGTACCTTTGCACTCGTAATCAAAACACAACATCGCGGAGTGGAGCAGTTGGTAGCTCGTTGGGCTCATAACCCAAAGGTCGTCTGTTCGAGTCAGGCCTCCGCAACCAATAAGAGGCTAAATATCTAAAATTAAAGATATTGGCCTCTTTTTCATTAAACAGGTAAGACAAAAGCGAGACAATTAAAACGGCTCAGTTTGAAAACTTGGGGGAATTAGTTAAAAACACTATCTTTGTGGCATGA
>ENA-ORIJ01000034-ORIJ01000034.1-human-gut-metagenome-genome-assembly--contig:-NODE-34-length-162563-cov-8.70269_pt1 | contig 162563 bp, 165 predicted proteins | sample MGYA00243030_ERZ508746 | MGnify/ENA primary metagenome ERZ508746 (study PRJEB26277, sample SAMN04329826) | human gut metagenome | biome: human-associated habitat | host: Homo sapiens | place: USA... | reverse complement strand
TGAAGCCGTACCTTAAATACGCACTCCCCGTGCTGATTGTTATTGTGTTCGTTCAGGGCTTTATCGGGTAGGATTAACAATCCCCTACGGCTCAAATTGTGCAAATTCGTACAATGTTACATTCCGACAAAATAACATATAAAACAAAAACTGTACAACCATAATCGGCTGTACAGTTTTTTTATTTTTGCGGTAGAACCGCATTACAGAAAGGATTATTTAATTGAATCAATCCATTTTTGAATTTCAGACTTTGGTGTACGCAAAACCGATTCATCAAAACGGATATTCATTCCCTGCTTTACATCGGCTATACCGCAGGCATTTGCAAAATCTTTGAATGTGTGACCAATCCAACCGCCGTTGGTTGCAAACGGATAAACCGTCTTGCCCGAAAGGTCATTTTCCTTGAGAAATGTGTGCATTGCAGGGGCAAAAGTGTACCACCAAACAGGTGTTCCGAGAATTACCTCGTCATACTTGCTGAGGTCAATATTAAGCGGTTTTATTTCGGGACAATATCCGCTGTTCACTTCATCCTGTCCTTGATTTACAACCGAGTTGTAGTCGCCGTCATACGGAACAACAGTTTCGATTCTTGCAATGTCAGCACCCGTGCTTTTCTGAATCATCTCGGCAATGCTTTTTGTGTTGCCACGATAGGAATAATAAACGATAACTTTTTTCATATTCAGAAGCCGCCTTTCGATTAACCGAGTTTATTATATTCTTCATCGGTTACGGGTTCGCACCACTCGTTTGAACATTCTTCGCCCGGCATTTCAGTTGCGATGTGTGAGAACCAGCTATCCTTTTTAGCACCGTGCCAATGCTTAACGTCGGCTGGAATTACGATTACCTTACCCGGTGTAAGGCTTACAGGCTCTTTGCCCTCTTCCTGATACCAACCCTCACCTGCTGTGCAGATGAGGAGCTGACCGCCGCCGCTCTTTGCGTGGTGAATGTGCCAGTTGTTACGGCAACTCGGTTCAAATGTTACATTTAAAAGGTGAAGTCCGTCCTCGGGCTTTGTGAGTGAATTTAGGTATGACTCTCCGATAAAATACTTTGCATAAGCTGTGTTGGGAGTGCCTGTGCCGAATACATTATGCTTTTCAAATTCATCCTTGTCTGCAATTTTCATAATATTATCTCCTTGTGTAATTAAATTTTTTTAATCCAATCATTAACAATGCCTTCTGCCTTATCGGCATCACTTCCGAACAAGGGAAGTCCGTTTTTTACGGTTGCACCTTTGGCAGTATTTTTAATATCATTGACTGTGTTTGAAAGTCCGCTTCCCTCGTGAGTGCAGAACGGATGAATTGTTTTGCCCGTAAAATCAAATGCTTCAAGGAAAGTATAAACCGCCATAGGCATTGTTCCGCAGTAGTTTGGATAGCCGAGATAAATTTCATCGTAATCGTCAAGATTCGGCAATGAAACAAGTTCGGGTCTTGCCTTTGATTTAAGGTCTTTAACCGACTGAGCAACACATTCCTTGTAGTTTGCGGAATACGGAACTTTCTGCTCAATTTTAAACATATCGGCTCCTGTGAGGTCTGAAATCATTTTTGCAACCTTTTCGGTGTTGCCGACTTTTACATAGCGGTACTGACCGCCGAAATAATTTTCATCTGCTCGTGAATAAAATGCAATTAACTTTGCCATTGTAAATCTCCTTTGTTTCAGAATTTTTACTATTTTTCAGTTTGTTTTTTACTTTACAGGAATATATTACACCCTGAAGTTGACTTTAAGTCAAGAGGCATTTTTGATTTTTTCGTATAATTTTTAATTAACTGCATAGGTTGCTTTCCGTACAACACTCTTAGCTTAAATATTCTGCTGTTACTTGTGGGCATCCGATGAACTCCTCTATTTAAAATTGCAAAAGCAATCGCTATACTTACGCTCGGGCATAGTATGTTTTTGATATTGCAAACTATCTGCACGAACGGAGAGTTGCGGTACATCGCAAAAAAAATACTGTACAACCGAGAAAGGCTGTACAGTATCGGAATTATTCTTTATAAGAAACTATTTCTTTTCAGTAAGAAGCTTATTGAGTTCGTCCATAAAGGTGTTAATATCCTTGAACTGGCGATAAACTGACGCAAAACGTACATATGAAACCTCGTCAATATTCTTGAGCTGATCCATTGCAAGCTCACCGATTTGCTTTGAAGTGATTTCACGGTCAAGGCTTGACTGAAGCTGAGCCTCAATATCATTGACCATATTTTCAATCTGTTCAATTGAAACGGGACGCTTCTCGCAGGCACGGAGAATTCCACCTGTAAGCTTGTTGCGGTCAAAAACCTCACGGGATTTGTCACGCTTAACAACAATTATCGGAACAGTTTCAATCACCTCATGTGTGGTAAAGCGTTTGCCGCATCTCAGGCACTCTCTTCTTCTGCGGATTCTTTCGCCGTCATCGGCAGAACGAGAGTCGATAACCTTGCTTTCTTCATAACTGCAATATGGGCACTTCATATGAAAACCTCCGAATAATTATTCCCTAAAATAATTATAACATACCGTTTTCAAATTTCAAGTATAGAAAATTTACAATTTAATTACACTTTTATTGCATCAGAGATTGCGGTAATGTTTAACATTTCTCTTCTTTCTTTTACGCTTACCGTGAATTTTTGAAATAATAAGATAAATGATGAGAACGAGAATGATAAGAGCGATAATCACGATAAACCAATAGGACTGAAATACTGTGCCGATGATGTTGAACACATAGAGAATTCCGCTGCGTTCAATCTTTTCGCCTGCAACAACATTAACCTCGGCAAGCTTCTGCTTTTCGCTGTTTGCATCTGCTTTGTAATAGATTGTTGCCTTGCCGACTACCGAGCCTTTGTCAAGCGGTGCGTCAACGCTTTCGGGAACATCCTGTTCAATAATTATATTCTCATCTGTGCAGTCTTTCGGAACAATTGCACTGAGGTCGGTTTCGGGATAAAGCAATGTACTGTTTTTGCCCCATGCAAGGTTAACCTTTACTTCGCAAAGCGGCTTTGACGAGGTTGCAACAGTATTCATTTCAAGACTTGTCAATGCCCAGCGGAAAAGGTCTGCCGCATCGGTCATTGTTGCGTAATCCTCAGTCACACCTTCCTCATACGGTGCGTGAAGGAGAATTGCCATATATGAATAGCCGTCTGCCGACGCTGTCGTTACAAGACATCTGCCTGCCTCGTTAGTCGTACCAGTTTTGATGCCCTTTGCATACATATAGTAATACTCACCGCCACGGTTGGCGTCAATGAGGTAATTGGTTGTTACAAGGGCTGTATCGTCACCGTCACAAGTGTATGTACAGGTATTTGTGATTTCTTCAAAGCGAGGAAGAGTGAGCGCATAGGTTGTGATTTTGTACATATCACGGGCGGTTGTGTAGTGGTCGGGATCATGAAGTCCGTCAGGATTTGCAAAATGAGTGTTTTCGCAACCGAGCTCCTTTGCCTTTTCATTCATCAGCTTGACAAAGTTATCAACATTGCCTTCACCGATATAATCGGCAAGAACCATTGCGGCATCATTACCCGAGGGAACCATCATGCTGTAAAGCAGATCGATTGCAGTCATACTCTTGCCGACATGATTTTCAACATTCGCAAGGGAACTGCCTGTGTTTTTGAGAACATCAAGAACCGACTGCTTAATCGGAATTTTTGTATTATCAAGATCGGCAATGTTTTCAACAGCAATTATGTAGGTCATAATCTTTGTTGTTGACGCAGGGTAGCGCTTTGAGTCGGCGTCTTTTTCATACACGGTCTGACCCGAATCCATATTTACAAGAAGGATTGAGTCCGACTCGGTTTTTACATCATTAGGATAGGACGCAGCACCTGCCGTTGTGAAAGCGGAACAGATAATGATGCAAAGCATACAGAGAAGTGAAAGTGTTTTGGTTATGGTTTTTCTCATTTACTTAATTCTCCCATTTATAGTTTTTCAGTTTAAAGCATTTTGTCCGCCACGCTCAAACAGGCGGTCTACCTCTGCTTTTAACAATCGTATTTCATCGTTTCGGATATCACCGTAACGGTCCATTACGCAGTCTGCAATTTTTTGAGATAGTTCAAGGCTTTTTGTGTCGGCAAAATCGGCAATTGACATCTGCGGAAGTCCGTGCTGTCTGTGACCGAAAAAGTCGCCGGGACCTCTCATTTTCAAATCTTCATCGGCAATGACAAAACCGTTGTTCGTTGAACACATGACCTCAAGCCGTTCTCTTGTTGTCTTACTGCCCTTGTCGCTGATGAGAATACAATAGGACTGCGAACTGCCTCTGCCAACCCTTCCTCTCAGCTGATGAAGCTGTGAAAGTCCGAATCTTTCAGCATTTTCAATCACAATAACCGTAGCATTCGGAACATCAACGCCGACTTCTATTACCGTTGTGGCAACAAGAACGGAATACTCATTCTCGACAAACTTACGCATAACCTCGTCTTTTTCATCAGACTTCATCTGTCCGTGAACTATGCCGACTGCTATGTCAGGAAATTCCCGCAACATCAAATCTGCGGCATATTCTTCGGCTGACGCAACATCGTCAAGCTCGCCTTCTTCAACAAGGGGACAAACTATATACGCCTGTCTGCCGTGTTTTACTTCACTGCGGATAAAGTCATACACTCCGCCACGCATTGCAGAAGTTCGCAACACGGTTTTCACGGGCTTTCTTGACGGCGGAAGTTCGTCAATTATTGAAATGTCGAGGTCGCCGAAAATGATAAGTCCGAGTGTTCTCGGAATCGGGGTGGCACTCATAACAAGCAGATGTGGATTGTTGCCCTTGCCGAGAAGCTTTGCTCTTTGTGCAACGCCGAATCTGTGCTGTTCGTCGGTTACAGCAAGCGCAAGATTTTTAAACTCGGTTTTATCGGTAATGAGAGCGTGTGTTCCGATTACCATATCGATCGAACCGTCTGCAAGTGATTTTCTGATTTGTTTTTTTTCGGATTCCCTTAGTGTGCCTGTCAGCAGACCAACCTTGATATCCGTATTTTCAAAAAGCTTTTGAAATGTTTTGTAATGTTGTCGGGCAAGAATTTCAGTCGGCGCCATGAATGCGGTCTGAAATCCGTTTTTGGCAACCGTGTAGCAGACCGATGCCGCCACAGCCGTTTTGCCCGAACCTACATCGCCCTGAACAAGTCGGTTCAGCGGAGATGATTTGTTGATTATATCGTTTATGCAGTCCGACACCGCCCGTTTTTGGGCATTTGTCATTGTGAACGGCAAAAGCGATTCAAATTCTTTTGAATAATCCTTTGTTATTTCAAGAGAGGTTACTCCCCTGCTGTGGTCACGCAGATTTCTCATTCCGAGGTTCAGCACAACAAGTTCTTCGGTAACAAGCCTTTTTCGGGCTGCTTCAAGCTGTTGGCGGTTCTTCGGAAAGTGAATGTCAAACAACGCCTGTCTGAGTGAGCAAAGGTCAAATCTTTCTCTTATGGCATCGGGCAAAGGATCCTTAATTTTTGAAGGCAGCATTGAAAGTGCCTGTCGTACGGCTGATTCAACCGATTTACTCGGAAGTCCTGCCGTTTGTCTGTAAATCGGACGGATTTGCGTTCCTTTGACAGCAGGAGCAAAAGTCGGAGATACAATCTGCATTCCGTAGCTGTCGGATGAGATTTTTCCGTAAAAGAAATATTCTCCGCCCTGTCTGAGCATTGAGCTGATGTATTTATTGTTAAAAAACACAAGCTGAATTGAACCCGTTTCATCATAGACTGCGGTTTTGGAAATAATTCTTCCGCCGCTTATTCGGGTATCGTTTACAGATGTTGCGACAACAGCCTTTATGCAGACAGTTTCACCGTATTCAAGCTCGTCAATATGCTTGATGTTGCTCCAATCCTCGTATGTGCGTGGATAGAAATTAATCAAATCTCCAACGCTTTTAATCCCGAGTCTTGCAAAAAGTGCGGCACGCTTTTCACCTATTCCGTTCAAATTTGTAACGGGAGTTTTATAAAGTGATGTCATACCGCACCTCCGTTATACAAAACGGGAGCATAACCGTAAAAATTATGCTCCCTGAAAAAATCCGATTTAAATGCTTATTCTACGCTGAGAATAAAGTAGTAAACAGGCTGGTCGCCCTTTACAAGAGTAATATCGGTTCTTGAACCGAACTTTTCACGAAGCTCTCCGTATGCCTTTTCTGCCTCTTCCTCACTTACATCCTCACCGTAGATAAGAGTAATGAATGAAGTGTCACGGCTGACCATATCCTTTGCAAGCTTGACAAGAGCCTTAACTGTGCTCTTTTCTGTGATTGTAAGCCTGCCGTTTTCAAGAGCGATAATGTCGCCCTCTTTGATTTTTTTACCGCCAAATTCACTGCTTCTTGCGGCAAAGGTTACAAGACCTGTGCCCACAGACGCAAGTGCGTCCGTCATAAGCTGTGCGTTGCTTTCGGCAGAAATCTCGGGATCAAAGTTGAGCATTGCCGTCATACCCTGCGGAATTGTTCTTGTCGGAACAATGATGACATTTCTGTCTTTTACCATCGGGATTGTCTGCTCTGCGGCAAGAATGATGTTTTTATTGTTTGGAAGAACGAGAACATTCTTGGCAGGAGTTGCCATAATTGCCTCATAGATATCGTCTGTACTCGGGTTCATACTCTGACCGCCCGAAACAACATTGTCACAACCGAGGTCTTTAAAGAGGTCTTTAAGACCGTTACCTGCGGCAACTGCAACAAAGCCGAAATCGTTTTCGGGTTCTGCGGGAACAAACTTTTCCTTTTCAGCCTTTTTCTTTGTTGACTTGACATTCTTGTGCTGTTCCTTCATATTCTCAACCTTAACCGTGAGAAGCTGACCGAACTCAAGTCCTTTTGAAAGAGCATTGCCCGGCTGTTCCGTATGAACATGAACCTTGATAATCTCATCATCATTTACAACAACTACGCAATCACCGATTGATTCAAGATAACTGCGAAGCTCGCCGATTTCGGTTTCAATCTCGGCATTTCTGCCAACGATAAACTCTGTGCAATATGTGAATCTGATATCATCGTCAAATTCAGCGGCGGCACTTTCAAATGTGCTGACGGTTGCAGGAGCTGTGTCATCGTCAGCTTCAATCATAATGCCGTTCTTAATTACAGAGAGCATACCCTCAAAGATTACGCAAAGGCCCTTACCGCCTGCGTCAACAACGCCTGCCTTTTTAAGCACGGGCAAAAGCTGAGGAGTGATTGCAAGCGCCTCGTTAGCCTTGTCAACGATTGTCTGCCATACAGACACAACATCTCTGTCATACTTAGCAGCTTCGATACCTGCCTCATAAGCCATTCTTGCAACCGTAAGAATTGTTCCCTCTGTCGGTTTCATAACAGCCTTGTAAGCGGCGTCAACACCGATTCCGAGTGCTGCGGCAAGATTTTTGCCGTCAACTTCTTCAATGTCTTTAAGCCCCTGGGCAAAGCCACGGAAGATTAGTGAAGTGATAACACCCGAATTGCCTCTTGCTCCACGGAGCATTGCAGAGGCTGTGATACCTGCGGCATCACCTGCACAGGTACCGTCAAAATCTTCAAGCGCTGCAACAGCCGCATTGACTGTCATTGACATATTTGTACCTGTGTCTCCATCGGGGACAGGGAAAATATTAAGATCATTTATACTGTTTTTTTGGTTTGAAATATTATTCGCACCCGAAATAACAGCCTGTTTGAGAATTTGTCCGTTTATCATTTAGGCACATCCTTTTAATGTACATTTCTTAATCAACTGCACAAGCCGATTTTACACCGACAAACGCAGTTTTACAATAATTCACATTATAACATTATACATTATCAGCTTGTTTTTTGCAATAGTATAATACACTAATTATCTGCAAAAAAAGCCGACTTAATCGGGATTGTTTCATATTTTTTAACAATTGGAAACAATTTACTTTATGCTGATTTGTGTTATTCAATACGCATTGACTCGGCTGAAACACACTTTCCGCTTTTGTCATCAACATCAAAAAGCGTACATTCCATTTTGCATTCTCCGCTTGCAAGGTCAAAACGCTGCGGAAGCTTATTTTTCAGCTTTGCAATTATGATTTCGCTCTTTACACCGAGAACGGAATGTATTGTGCCCGTCATTCCCGTGTCGGTTATGTAGCCGGTTCCCTTCGGAAGAACCTGTGCGTCCGAGGTCTGAACATGGGTGTGTGTTCCGAACATTGCGGAAACTCTGCCGTCAAGGTAATAACCCATTGCCCTTTTTTCACCCGTTGCCTCTGCGTGAAAATCAACAATTATGATTTTGCTTTCAGCCTGTTTAATCATTTTATCTATACATTCAAAAGCGCAATTCAGGTTGTTATCCATATAGGAATTACCCATAATATTTATAATCGACACAATTCTTCGCCCTGTGTCAACATTAATTATACCTTTGCCGGGTGTTGAATTTTCGGGAAAATTAGCGGGTCTGACAATGAAGGGATTTGAGTCGAGGCAGTCATAGACTTCTTTTCTGCGGAAAGAATGGTTGCCGAGTGTAATTGCGTCAACTCCGCTGTCAAAAAGATGCTTTGCAGACACGGGAGTCAGTCCGTTGCCGTCAGCGGAATTTTCACCGTTGCAGATTACAAAATCAACGCCTTTCACCTTTTTGAGCGTGGGAAGATTGTTGCGAAGAAATTCACAACCGATACTGCCTACAACATCACCTATACATAAAATTCTCATAGTTATCCCTCCGTTTGTGTCCGATTGCAAAATTTCAGTCGTTCAAAGCAAAACATACGAATTGATTATAACACAACTTTTCTATTCTGTCACATCAAAATCAACCTGATCTGCAATATTTTCGTTAAAAATATAATCTGTTGTCACCCTGTAGCCGTCTTTATTTTCTTTAACGGAAATTTGTTTTGAAACGACCTCACTTTTATTCTTCGTAAAAATCTCATAGAGAATACAATCAGCCTTTGCAATCTCCTCAGCCTTGTTTTTACTTACAGAGTTTTCAGTTGTTACAAGTTCACGGTCGGTTCTGATTTTAAGTCCTACCGGCAGAACAACATCATTTATAAACAGATTTTCTCCGTGAACTGTGCTTACAAAATTGTCATATTTTTCAAAGGCAAGGTTACAGGGAAAATCAAGCCATAAAAATCTGAAATTTTTTCTGTCAACATAATTTTCGTCAGCGTAACTGTAGGTTACTTTTTTCGGAATTGAAAGCGTTTGCTGTTCGGTAATGTCGGCATAAACCTTTGCGTTTGCTCTCAAGTAACGCATATCGCCCTGCTTGGTTTCGTCAAGCCCACTGACAAGAATCTGACCGTTCACAACTCCGCTGCCCTTTGTAACAACAGGTCTGCCGTTATATGCCTGAATCCGTGTTATGACTCCGTCCTTAATGGCTTTTACATTGCAAGGATTTTTTGAGGTGTCAAGCTTCGGCTTTTTGTAGGTTTCCTTAACTTCAACTGTGACAAGACTGCCAGTTATGTTTATGCTCATCCAGCGGATATCGTCGCATTTCAGCTGAATATTGCGTTCTATCTGATCTGTATCGAGATTGTTTTTCCACACACCGACAGAAATCCCGTTATCACCAAGTAACGATTCAAGATATGTATTGCTGATTTCCTCTGTACCCGAAATTTTTACCGACCAGATAAAATTTGAAAGAAAAATACAGAGAATAATTCCGCATACCGCACCTGCAAAAAGTCCTGCTCTCTTCTTATAGCGGTTAATAATAAACGGCAGTCCGTGTTTGGCTGTTATTCTTGTTTTAACCCTTGATTTGCGTGCAAGAATTCTGATTTTTTTGTAGTCGGAAAGGTACATTGAGGCTGATATTGCGTTCTTTTTCGGAACGGGATTCCAGAGATTCACACCGTTTTTTGCGGTTATGTTCATAAATCTTTCGGGAAATTTTCCGCTTGCGGTAAAGTCCACACTTCCTCTTAGAAAGCGTATTATTTTAAGGAGCATAGTTTCACCTCACGAAAGAAAGTTGATGTCGGTTACAAAGCCTTCGATTTCAACGCAGGAGCTTGAAATGCACTTCAATGTCATTCCTCTTCCGCAAAATGAAATTACGGTTTTGCAGGTATTAATTTTTATGCTTTCGCTGTCATAGAGCAAAATTCCCGTTGAACCCTCAACGGTTATTCTGCGGTTTCCGAGCATCTCTATATACGGCATTGTTCCCATATCGAACATCGGAGAAGGCAATCTTTCGTTTTTATCGGCAATTCGTTTCTTCTTTGGCAAAAAAATCTCCCCTGTTTTCGTTTCTCATTTATTTTTATGCAACTGCCGTCATATATATTAATTGGTGATTAATATGTTCCTGAGTAAAAGTGCCGTAAAGGCGGTGAATTTTTTTAAAGCAATCGGAATTTTTCTTTTATGCATTACGGCTCTTTTGTTTTCAAAAGAATGTTCAAAGGGTGCTGAAAACGGCATAGGCTTGTGCCTTTCAACGCTTGTACCGTCACTTTTCCCTTTCATGGTGCTTGCCTCATATATTACAGATAGCGGTCTTGCAGAAAAAATCGGCAGACATCTTTCATGGCTGACAAAACCGCTTTTCGGACTTGACGGTTGCTTTGCATCGGCAATAATTCTCTCGCTTGTCGGAGGTTATCCCGTTGGTGCAAAGACGGTAAATTCGCTTTATAAAAAAGGTGCGGCAAGTGAAAGTGAGTGTAAACGGGCAGGTCTGTTTTTGGTGTGTTCGGGACCGGGATTTCTTGTGAATTTTATCGGTGTACAGCTTTATTCAAGCATTGAAGTCGGGTTTATTATATTTGCCGCCCAATGCATCTCGGTTTTTATACTTGGATTTGCTTTAAAATTCGTTTACAGAAATAAAGTTGATGATAATTCTAATTCAGAAACATTAATAAGCACTCCGCAAAAAGGCGACGCACTTGTAAAGTCTGTTCTTGACGGTGCAAGGGGAATGTTTGCAATCTGCGCATTTGTGGTGCTGTTTTCGGCATTTACTGAGATTTTCTGCTCACACATTACGGATGAAAATATTCAAAAACCGTTTTTGATACTCACGGAAGTTTGCAATGCGGTTACTGCGGTATCGAAAGATTTGCCGATTGAGGTTGTTGCATTTTCGGCAGGATTCGGCGGACTTTGCGTACATTTTCAGATTTTCTCGGCACTTGGAGATATTAAGGTGAATAAACTGTTATTTTTCTTTTGCAGAATTTTACAAGGATTTATCACCGCATTGCTTACGCATTTAGGAATAAAACTTTTCTCCGTCACAACCGATGTTTTTTCAACATCAACGGTTGAAAATTTCAGTTTTTTCGGAGGAACTGCCCTTTCGGGGGCGGCTTTGCTTTTTACCGCTTTATGCTTTTTATATTCACTCAAAAATTACAAACAAAATTGACGGAGGTTACTTTATGTGCGGAATAGCAGGATGGATTGACCACTCACAGGATATGAGCGAAAGAATCGATTTGCTCAACAGAATGTCTGAAACACTTGACAGGCGAGGTCCTGACGAAAACGGTTTGTACATTAACCGAGGGGCGGCGCTTATGCACAGGCGGCTTGTTGTAATTGACCGTGAAAACGGCAAACAACCGATGTCGGTTCGTCACAAGGACACGACCTATGTCATTGTCTATAACGGCGAACTCTATAACACAGCCGAGCTTCGTGAGGAGCTGAAGGCATCGGGTTTTCATTTCAGAGGTCACAGCGACACTGAGGTTGTGCTGAAATCGTACATTAAATACGGTGTTGACTGCTGCAAAAAGCTGAACGGAATTTTTGCCTTTGCAATCTACAACACAAGCGACAAATCTCTATTTTTGTGCAGGGACAGAATCGGCGTTAAGCCTCTGTTTTACTATGAATACAACGGTGGCTTGCTGTTTGCGTCAGAAATAAAAGCGTTGCTTGCAAGCAAGGTTGTGAAGCCTCAAATTGACGAACAGGGACTCAATGAAATTTTCTTTTTAGGACCTGCAAGAACGCCCTCGTTCGGAGTTTTCAAGGGAGTATTTGAGCTTAATCCGGGCGAATGTGCAATGTATAGGCACTCAAAGCTTCGCCGAAAAAAATACTACACCGTTGAGGCAAAGGAGCATACAGACAATGAAGTAACTACCATTGAAAAGACGAGATATCTGCTGACTGATGCAATTCAGCGACAGCTTGTGAGTGATGTTCCGCTGTGTTTTTTTCTTTCGGGAGGTCTTGACAGCAGTATAATTGTCAAGACCGCATCAATGTACAACAAGGAACACAAACTCGGCAAAATCAACACCTACTCGGTTGAATACCGTGACAACGAAAAATATTTTCAAAAGAGCAATTTTCAGCCTACTCCTGACTACGAATTTATTTCGATGATGTCAAAAAATGCCGACACAAAGCACAGGGAAATTGTCCTTGACAACACGCTGGTGTGCGACGCACTTTATGAAAGTGTTCAGGCAAGGGATTTGCCGGGGTATGTTGATGTTGACTCGTCACTTTTGCTCTTCTGCAAAGAAATTAAGCAAAACTACACCGTTGCACTTTCGGGAGAATGTGCAGATGAACTTTTCGGCGGATATCCGTGGTATCACAACCATGAAATACTTTTTGAGGATTGTTTTCCGTGGTCAAAAAGTCAGGATATTCGCAGGAGCATTCTCAAGGACGGTGTACTGAAAAACGGCGAGGAGTATGTCAGACAAAGGTATCTTGACACAATAAGCCTTGCCCCAAAGCTTAAAAGCGACACCGACCTTGACAGGCGAATGCGAGAGATGTTCTACCTGAATTTTTATTGGTTTATGCAATGTCTGCTTGAGCGAAAAGACAGATGCTCAATGTTCAGCGGACTTGAGGTAAGAGTGCCGTTCTGCGATTACAGACTTGTTGAATATGCGTACAATATGCCGTGGGAATTAAAGGCATGGGGCAACCGTGAAAAGGGAATTGTGCGAAAGGCTTTTGAGGATATTCTGCCCGAAGAAATTTGCTGGCGAAAGAAAAGCCCGTACCCGAAAACGCACAATCCGATTTACTTCAACGAGTGTGTAAAAAGGGTTAGAAAAATTCTTAAAAAGCGTTCAATTCTAAACGAACTGCTTGACCGAAAAGGGATTGAAGATATCATTGAAAATCCCGATAAAATCACAAATCCGTGGTACGGTCAGCTGATGAAAGCACCGCAGATTCTTGCGTATATAATCGAACTTGACTACTGGTTTGATAAATATAATGTTGAAATAGTGTAACGGTTATGTTAAAATCTGAGTGTAAAAAGCATTGGGAGATGTAGAAAATTAACCGTAAACAATATATTAAACTGACCGATTTCTTCAAAAATAACAAATCCGCAAAAAATGTGTTGAAATTCGTATATAAAATTTTTCCGCTGATAGTATTTGCAAGCTATCCGATTTTGCTTGTATATACATTTTTATGGCAAAAAGATTTGTTTTTAAAGTCGCTGACTGTGCCTGCGGGGGTGTTTTTGGGAATAACACTTCTGCGAATTATCATAAAAGAAGAACGCCCGTATGTGCGGTACGGAGTTGCGCCTGTTTTTGCAAAGAACAGCAAGCCCGACAGTATGCCGAGCCGTCACACCGCAAGCGCATTCATCATTGCAATGGCAATTTTGCGGTTCAATGTGTGGGCAGGAATTGCATACCTCTTCATTGCGGTTATGATTTCCGTGTCAAGAGTGTGTGCAGGAGTGCATTATGTGCGTGATGTCATAGTTGGTGCAGCAATAGCAATCCTCTGCGGAATTGTATTTTTGTTTTTGGTATTTTAATATAAAATTGTACAGACGGTAACAATGTTACGCTCAATCATAATTTTCAATTTAAAAAGCCACAGTAGATTTTAACTTTCTACTGTGGCTTTTTTGTTGGTTGTTAAGTTGTGTAATATCTGTTTATGTAACAGCGATATTATTTTTTGTCGTCTGTTTTTTCTGTAAGGTCGATGATATCGCCTGTGCAATGGGGACATTTTGTGGCTTTGATATCAATATCACTGAAACAGAACGGACACTTTTTTGTTGTGGGAGCTTCTTCGGGTTCAGTTTTTTTGCCGAGTGACATAACCTTGTTGACAAGCTTTACGATAAGGAAGATTACGAAAGCCATAATCAGGAAGTTGATTACCGCTGTGATAAACTTACCGTACATAATTGTTGCACCGTTGATTGTAACCTGAAACTGGTCAAAGTTGACACCGCCGAAGATACCGAGAATCGGCGAAATGATGTCGCTTGTGAGAGAAGTTACAATTGCCTGAAAAGCCGCACCAATGATAACGCCGACTGCGAGATCAAGCACATTTCCACGCATTATGAATTCCTTGAATTCCGAAAAAAACTTTTTCATTTTGCCCTAATCCCCTTTATTTAATTTTCAAAATCAGCCAAGAATTGCCTTATGGTAAACCTTTTTACCCTTTTTGATTACAACATAGCCTTTTTCAAAATCAGACTTTGCAACCTTTGCGTAAACATCTGTTACCTTTTCATCGTCAACAGAAACACCGCCCTGCTGAATAAGTCTTCTGCCCTCACCGTTTGAAGGAATGAGTCCGCACTTCTTCATGAGGTCAAGAATTCCGATTTCGCCGTCTGCAAAATCAGCCTCTGTAAGAGTTGTTGAAGGCATATTGTCAGTATTTGTCTTGTTGCTGAAGATTGCTCTTGCGGCCTCCTGAGCCTTGTCAGCCTCCTCTTTGCCGTGAACAAGCTCTGTAAGCTCATGAGCAAGAATTTCTTTTGCTTTGTTGATTTCACTGCCCTCAAGCTTTGCAAGCTCATCAATTTCTTCAAGCGAAAGGAATGTGAGCATTTTAAGGCACTTGATTACATCGCCGTCATCAACATTTCTCCAATACTGGTAGAAATCGTAGGGGCTTGTCTTTTCGGCTGAAAGCCATACTGCACCCGACTGGGTTTTACCCATTTTCTTACCCTCTGAGTTGAGGAGAAGGTTGATTGTCATTGCGTATGCGTTCTTGCCGAGCTTTCTTCTGATAAGCTCTGTACCGCCGAGCATATTGCTCCACTGGTCATCGCCGCCGAACTGCATATTACAGCCGTACTTCTGATAGAGGGCATAGAAGTCGTATGACTGCATAATCATATAGTTAAATTCAAGGAAGCTGAGTCCCTTTTCCATTCTCTGCTTGTAGCACTCTGCACGAAGCATATTATTAACGCTGAAACAAGCGCCTACATCACGGAGAAGTTCAACATAGTTAAGGTCAAGAAGCCAGTCTGCGTTATTTACAAGAAGAGCCTTGCCCTCTGAAAAGTCGATAAAACGGCTCATCTGCTTTTTGAAGCAATCAACATTGTGCTGAATTGTTTCCTTTGTCATCATCTGACGCATATCTGTTCTGCCTGACGGATCACCGATCATACCTGTGCCGCCGCCTACGAGTGCAATTGGCTTGTTGCCTGCCATCTGAAGTCTTTTCATAAGGCAAAGAGCCATAAAGTGACCTACATGGAGGCTGTCGGCTGTCGGGTCAAAGCCGATATAGAATGTGGCTTTACCGCTGTTTACAAGCTCTCTGATTTCTTCTTCGTCCGTAACCTGAGCGATAAGTCCTCTGGCTACGAGTTCTTCATATACTCCCATATTTAAAAATTCCTTTCGATTTTTGTCAGTTAAACAATAATATTATAACATTATTTAATTTATAGTCAACCTTTCAGGCATGAGTTTTGGTGCAAATCTCGCCGTTTTCGACTGTTATCATAACGGTTTTATCGCTGTCTGTCCGATAAACATTTTTGCACACGCTGTTAAGCAAGGCTGTTATATAGTAATCGGGAAGTGCCGTATCGTCAGCCGAAACGCTTATTACAGCGGCTTCGGGGCTTGCCGTTGCAAGAAAATCTTCACTTGAAGAATACTTACTGCCGTGGTGTGCAACCTTGAGAACATCGCATTTTAATTCTTTGTCGGAATTAACCATTGATTCTTCCCTTTTTGACGAAATGTCGCCTGTAAAAAGAAATCGCTTTTCGTCATATTGAAGCATTGTTACAAGCGAATTATCGTTTGTGTTGCCGAAGTCCTTTTTGGGTTGATAAAATTTAAAGGTCATATTTCCGATTTCAACGGATTTGTCTGAAACCGGAATTACGGTTTTTATATTATTTTCTTTTATAGAATTAACAAGCTTTTCGTATTCGGGTGTTTTGTGGTTGTCGGAATATTTTCCGAAATAAACAACATCCGTACCAAATTCATCTATGATATCGGGCAACGAACCGATGTGGTCGCTGTCGGGGTGTGACACGATTACGGCATCAAGATGAGTTACCGAACTGCGTTTGAGATAGGCAGTAATTTTATCGGTCACAAGATTTGTTCCTCCGTCAATCAGCACGCTTTTATCTCCGCATTTAATCAGCGTACAATCAGCCGAACCGACATTGATAAAGGAAGCAGAAAAATCGGACTCCATATCGGCTGAAATTCCGAAAAATGTATAGACATCGTTCCAATCGGGAATTCCGAGAGGTTTTCCGAATGAAACAAGCAGTACACAGGCAATAAAAAGTACGCATACCGATATTTTCAGTATGAAAAAGATTTTATTTCTTTTTGTTTTTTCGTCTGTACTTTGCGAACTTATCTTTGCCGTTTTTGCCTCTTCCCTTCTGATTCTGCGAATTGCGGTTGTTGTTCTGTTTTGAATAACCGCCCTGTGTTTGTCCCGCCATCGGAGTTACAAGACATTTTTTATCGTTACCGATTAAATCCCGTCTGCCGGCTTTGATGAGTGCTTTGATTACAAGCGGTTTGTTTTCGGGAATGAAATACTGTAGCAACGCCCTTTGCATTGCCTTTTCATTTTCAGACTTCGGAACATAAACCTCTTTTAGAGTGTACGGATCAAGCTCCGTATAGAACATACTCGTTGAAATTGTACCCGGAGTCGGATAGAAGTCCTGAACCTGTTTTGGGTGAATGTTTTCACGCTTGCAGAAAAGTGCAAGTTCTACGGCATCCGAAAGTGTTGAACCTGGGTGTGAGCTCATCAGATACGGCACGACATACTGGTCTTTACTTTCCTTGCCCGTAAAATCGTAGAACATCTTACAAAAACGCTTGTAGCTTTCAATATGCGGCTTGCCCATTTTGTCGAGAACCGCCGCCGAACAATGCTCGGGGGCAACTCTCAGCTGACCGCTGATGTGATACTTTACGAGTTCACGGAAAAATTCGTCATTTTCATCTTCAATAAGGTAATCAAAACGGATTCCGCTGCGGATAAACACCTTTTTAATGCCCTTGAGATTTCTCAGCTTTCGCAGAATATCAAGATATTCCGTGTGCGACACCTGCATATTAGGACAAGGTGTCGGTGCAAGACATCTTCTGTTTTTACAAAGTCCAAGTTTTTTCTGCTTTTCACATGACGGAAGTCTGAAGTTTGCGGTAGGTCCTCCGACATCGCTTATGTAACCCTTGAATCGTGGATTATCAAGAAAACTTTCAGCCTCCTCAATAATACTCTTTTCACTTCTGACGGTTACCGCTCTACCCTGATGAAAAGCAAGTGAGCAGAAATTACAAGCGCCGAAACAACCACGGTTGTGTGTGATTGAAAACAGTACCTCGTTTATACCGGGTACGCCGCCAAGACTTTCATAACACTTTGGATACCAACGCTCATACGGCAGAGAATAGACATAATCAAGCTGTTTTGTGTCAAGCGGCTGCATCGGAGGATTCTGCACAAGAATATACTTTCCGTGCCTTTGAATGAGGGTTTTGCCCCTTACTGCATCAGCCTCCTCAAGCTCCCTGCGTGATGCAATTGCATAGTCACGCTTGTCCTCTTTTACACGCTCGTAGCTTGGAAGTTCGACAACCGACTTTGGCACATAATCGTCTGTACGAATTTTATAGCAAACACCTCTGATGTCGTAAAGAGATTCAACAGGATAGCCCTCGGAAAGTCTTTTTGCAATTTCAATTGTCTGCAGCTCGCCCATTCCGTACACAAGCAAATCTGCCTTGCTGTCGAAAATAATTGAGGGCATTACCTCGTTTTTCCAATAATCATAATGAGCAAATCTTCTGAGCGATGCCTCAAGACCTCCGATTATAATGGGAGAATCGGGATATAATTTTCTGATTATGTTGCAGTAAACTGTGACTGCTCTGTCGGGACGCCTACCGTTTTTACCGCCTGCCGTATAGGCATCATCATGTCTTTTACGCTTTGCAACCGTGTAGTGGGCAACCATACTGTCAATGTTGCCTGCCGACACCATAAAACCGAGCCTTGGTTTTCCGAACTGTGTAAAATCATCATCGTTTTTCCAATTGGGTTGTGCAAGGAATGCTGTTTTGTAACCGCAATCCTCAAGAACTCTCGTGATTATTGCCGCACCGAATGACGGATGGTCAACATAGCTGTCACCGCAAACATATATAAAATCGACTTCGTTCCAGCCTCGATCACGCATTTCTTTTGCGTTCATCGGTAAAAAAGCCATATTGAACCCTCCTTTATTTATTAATCGGCTCTGTTTTCAAGTGCATTTCTGCGTTCGAGCCATTCGTTGTAGGTCATAAGAACATCTCTCGGTTTTGAACCCTGATGAGGGCCTACAACTCCCATTTGTTCCATATCGTCAATCATTCTGCCTGCTCTTGCGTAGCCGACCTTGAGTCTTCTCTGCAAGAGTGAGGTTGATGCCTGTCCTGCTTCAATTACGCACTTGATTGCCTCTTCCATTTTGCTGTCAATATCAAGACCTTCGTCAGATGATGAATCTGAATCACCCGATTTTTTGCCCTGAGCAATTTCTTCTGCAGCAATTCTTTTAATTTTTTCTTCGATTTCAGAATTATACTGAGCCGAATATGCTTTCTTTATGTAGTGGGTTACACCCTCGATTTCTTCATCGGAAGCGTAGCAGCCCTGAACACGAATAGGCTTTGGAGCGCCTACAGGCGAAAACAGCATATCACCTCGGCCGATGAGCTTTTCACCGCCGCCTGTATCAAGAATTGTACGGGAGTCTGTGTTTGAACTTACCTTGAGTGAAATACGGCTCGGTACATTCGCCTTGATAAGACCTGTGATTACATTAACGGTAGGTCTTTGGGTTGCAAGGATAAGGTGCATACCTGCGGCACGGGCCATCTGAGCAAGTCGGCAGATTGAGTCCTCAACCTCGCTCGGAGCCGCCATCATCAAATCGGCAAGCTCGTCAATTGCAATTACAACACGGCTCATTTTTTCTTTGGCAACGGGAAGTCCGTTCACTTCAAGAACAGGCTGAACCTCTTCTCCCTCTTCATTAACAACAGGTGGATTTTTCTCCATATAATTCATATTTTTTTCGATAAGAGAATTATATGAATCAATATCCTTACAATCGTATTCGGAGAAAATTTTATATCTCTGGAGCATTTCGTTTACTGCCCACGCAAGCGCACCAGCCGCCTTTTTGGCATCGGATACTACGGGAATGAGCAAATGCGGAATACCTTTGTATTTTGAAAATTCAACCATTTTCGGGTCGATAAGCAACAGCTTTACTTCATCGGGAGTTGCCTTGTAGAGAATACTCATAAGAATTGAGTTTACACATACGGATTTACCCGAACCGGTTGTACCTGCAATGAGCAAGTGCGGCATTTTGGCAAGGTCGGTAACAACAATTTCACCCGAAATATCTCTGCCGAGAACGGTTGTGAGCTTACTCTTGCTGTTTCTGAACTTGTCCGAATCAATCAATTCACGCATTGTTACCATGCTTACAACCTTGTTCGGAACTTCAATTCCGACTGCCGCCTTACCCGGAATAGGCGCTTCAATACGAACACCGTTTGCGGCAAGGCTGAGTGCGATATCATCGGAGAGATTTGTAATTTTGCTGATTTTAACACCGGGGGCAGGCTGTAACTCATAGCGTGTTACAGACGGACCTCGGCAGATGTTTACAATGCTTGCCTTTACACCAAAGCTTGTGAGGGTATCAATAAGCTTTTTGGCATTATTCTGCATTTCTTCCATTGCATCGCTGTCATCGGAATTTAGCTTTGGTTTGAGCAGCTGAATCGGTGGGAACTGATATTTTTTCTCTTCGCTCTGAGAATTATCAGAACGAACAGCTCTGTCAAGCTGTTCCGCAATTTCATCGCCGGCCTCCTCACTGTTGTCTTTTTTGCTTTTGAGAAGTGCTTTTTTGACGATGTTCTCAGTTTCGGCATCAGGCTTGACCTCTGTCTGTTCAGCCTTAGAAGCTGACTTTTCGTTTGAGATATCCTCTGCAATTGCAGAAACCGTGTTGTCGGCACTTTTGCCCATAGGCTTGCTTGCACGATTGATTATGTTGATGAGATCCTGTGACAGGTCCTTGTCTGCGGCATTTTCTTCCTTTGAATCGGCAATATCCGTGTCAATTCCGTTTACTGCCGACTTTGCTTTCTTGACCGTTGTCTTTTTGTCATCAAGCGGAATGTCAATAAAACTTCCCGAGGACTTTCTGTTTTCACCTTCAAGAGCAATATCGATATCGCCTCTTTCGGCAAGCTTTCTCTCACGGTTTTCTTCTCTGCGTTCTCTGCGGACTCTTGCCCTCTCCTCACCTGCTTCACGGATATGTACGGCTGTCCTTGACGCCGCCGCTGTCATATCTTTAATAGAAATGTTCGCAACAATAAGGATAAGTGCGGCTGTTACAACAAAGCTTGTAAAAAGTGCGGCTGTACTGCCGAACAGGACAACAAGCGGATAGCCGAGCAGTCCGCCGATTATTCCGCAATCGAAAGTCATATACCTTGAGGTGTCGGAGGCATCCTTGAACAGATTGCCAAGACACGCAAAAAAGTTCATATCAGAATATTTTGCACCGCTGCCTGCGTAAATCAACGCCCCGATAAACAGAATTATGACGACACAAAGAAAAAGCTTCAGCTTATAGCGTGCAACCTGTTTCTCCTTTTCGGTCATAACACACAAATAAAAAAGCGTTACGGGAACAAGAAAAATCCCGAATCCGAGAACTCCGAAAAAGAAACTGCGTATCATTGTCCAGACATTTGAACCTTTTATGAAAATTATGCAGACAAAAACAGCCGCAACGGCGGCATAGAGGATTGCTCTTACACGCGGCGAAAGTCCGCTGCTCCTTTTCGGAACAGCGGATGCTTTGGTTCTGCTTGCAGTTTTTGCACCTTTTGATGAGGTTTTTGAAGAAGTCTTTTTCCTTCCCGACGCAGTATTTTTAGTTTTGTCAGCTGTTTTTTTGTTAGCTGCCAATAAAATCACTCCATTTAAAATTTATGCAATTGGCGCACCTGTGAAAAGGTTTACGCCCGTGTTCATTTCGATGATTGAAATTACAATAAATGCAACACCGACAACCGCTGTGTAGATTACGAAAATTTCCATTTTGTCGGATTTCAGGAACCACTTAAAAATTACGATTGCAAGATAGCCTACAACTGCGGAAACTGCCATTCCGATAATCAGCGGAATAAATTCAATATTGCTTAAACCTTCGGGTGACTTGATTGCATCCACACCCTCAAGAAGTGCCGCCGCAAGGATTGACGGGATACCGAGTACGAATGTGTAGTCAAGTGCCTTCTGCTTTGAGATTCCTCTCATCTCACCGACCGAAAGTGTTGAGCCTGAACGGGAAAGTCCCGGAAGGAGTGCGGCACAAACCTGTGTTACACCGACAAGGATTGCGTCAACAACATTAAAATTATCTCTTGTTGCCTTTGCATTGCTCTTTGTTGCAAGATGTTTGTGAGTTGAGGCAACACTCTTGCGGTTACGGATAATACCGATTGTTAAAAGTACGCTTGTGAGAATGAGCGAACAGGCTGTTACTATGAGAACAGGACTTGCGGAAAGCCGGTCTGCAAGGTCCTTGAGTTTCATATCTGTTCCGGGGATTGGCAGAAAAAGCAAGAACAGCGGTATAAGACCGACGATGAGCATTACAACGAGATTACGGTTGTAATTCATTTTGCTCCATTTGAACTTGCCTGTGAAAATATCCTTGAGCATAAGGAAAAATTCTTTGATAAGATCCCACACAAGTTTGTGGTAGAATGCAACAACGGCAACAAGTGTGCCGACATGGAGCATTACATTAAAGAAAAGATTGCTTTCGCCTGTGCCTGCACCGAGAATGTGCTGTGTGATTGCGAGGTGGCCGCTGCTTGATACGGGCAAAAATTCGGTAAGTCCCTGAACAATACCCTGAATAATAGCATCTAAAATTGACATGGTTATGTATTCCCTCCAAAAAATAAGTTTTACGAATCTTCTTTGTTATTTGTACGCTGAAAAGCCGTATGGGTTGGCATAATTAAGATTTCATACAAATCATAAGCGTCACAATATATATGTATTCGGGCAAAACGCCCGAAATTATTTTTCCTGCTTTTTTGAGCGTGATTTTGCGGACTTTGGTTTGCTCTCTTTGTTTTCTTTAATCAAATCATAAAGAGCGTCAATTGCGTCGGAAACTGTTCCGACCTCGTCAATCAAGCCTTCTTCAACAGCCTCTTCTCCCTCAAGAATAGTTCCGATATCCATTACAAGCTCACCCGTGTTAAGCACAAGCTGATTATAACGGTCTTTTGTAATATTGGAATTTTCGGCAACAAAGGTTGTGATTCTGTCCTGCATACGCTGAAAATATTCAAAGGTCTGCGGAACTCCGAGTGTGAGGCCTGTTGTTCTGACGGGATGAACCGTCATTGACGCACTCTTTGCGATAAAGCTTTTCTTTGCCGCAACAGCAAGCGGAATTCCTATTGAATGACCTCCGCCGAGTACGATGGAAACGGTCGGCTTTTTCATTCCCGAAATCACCTCGGCAATTGCAAGACCTGCCTCAACATCTCCGCCGACTGTGTTAATCAGCACAAGCAGTCCGTCAATTCTTTCGTCCTCCTCAACCGAAACAAGCAGAGGGATAACATGCTCGTATTTTGTGGTTTTGTTTTGTTGCGAAAGAATGTAATGACCTTCAATCTGACCGATAATCGTCAGGCAATGCAGCACACAGTCCTTATGAGTTGTGAGAACAGAACCTGTTTCGCCGATTCGGTCTGTTTGTTCTTCACTTATGGGGCTGTCGTTTGCAAGCTTTTGCGGATCGTCATCCGGCGCAGGATTTTTAACATAGTTCCCCTTTTTTGATGAGACTTTTGAAGATTTTGATTTTTGTGGCATTGTATGCACCTCCGAGAATAGTTTCACCGAAATTGCACACAAAATGTATGCATACAAAAAATAAGACGCACAAGCCACACTGTTCAATTGTAAAAAGCCTTTAGTGACTATTATATCATTACAGCAAAATTATTTCAATAATTTTATTTCTTTATTTCTAATAAGTAATAATTATTTAAAAGAATTATAGTAGTATTAAAGAAATATTATTCCGACAGAACCTGTCGGAAGTTGTTATGGAGTGATATTCAGTTGACATCTGACATAATTATGGGTGTTGTCATTTTAGTTCTTATTTTGCTTTCAGCGTTCTTTTCGGCGATTGAAACTGCATTTTCGTTTGTAAACAAGGTGCGTGTTCAGCGTTACAAGGATGACGGCAACAAAAAAGCGGTAGCAGCGCTCTACATAATAGAGCATTTCGACAATGCCCTTACAACAATTCTCATCTGCAACAATGTTGTAAACCTGAGCTGTTCTTCAATTGCGACTGTGCTGTGTATGAATCTTTTCGGTGACGCAGGCTCGGCAATTGCAACAGGTGCAACAACTTTTCTTGTTCTGACATTCGGTGAGATTGTGCCGAAATGTCTTGCAAAGGAACATTGCGATGCCTTTTCACTCAAAACAGCCGGATTGCTCAGAGGACTTATGACACTTCTTACACCGCTTGTGTGGATTTTCACACGATTCAAAATGATTGCCTTAAAGATTGCAGGCAGCAGCGGTGACGCTCCGTCAGTTACTGAAAATGAGCTTAAATATATTGTTGAGAGCATTGAGGAAGAAGGCGTTCTTGAAGAGAGCGAAAGCGAAATGGTTCGCTCAGCACTTGACTTTGACGAAACTACCGCCGAGGAAATTCTCACTCCGAGGGTTGACATCACATTTATCAGCGTTGATGACTCGCCTGAAAAAATCAAGGATATCATCATTGAAAACCGCTATTCAAGAATTCCCGTGTACGAAGGCACGGTTGACCATGTTGTCGGTATTCTTCATACAAGAGATTATCTCGAACGACTTGCAGACGGTAAAGCGCCCGATGTTAAGGAGCTTATGCAGCCGCCTTACTTTGTGTTCAAAACACAACAGCTTTCAAAAATTTTGAATGCATTCAAACGCACAAAAATTCATCTTGCGGTCGTTACGGATGAATACGGCGGAACACTCGGTATTGTTACAATGGAGGATTTGCTTGAAGAAATTGTCGGCGAAATATGGGACGAGGACGAGGAAATTGAGCATAACTACTACAAAATCGGCAAGGGCGAGTTCCTTGTAAACGGCGATATGGAGCTTGAAGATATGCTCGGTCTGTTCGATATGGACGAGGACAGTCTTGAATGCGACAGCGTGACGGTCGGCGGATATATTCTTGAACACGCAGGAACAATCCCCCACAAGCGTGACAACATTGAGGCCGACGGCTTTAAGTTTACCATTATGGAGGTTAAGGATCAGCGTATTTTACGGGTTGTTGTCAAGAAAAGCGACACTTCCGAAGAAAACGAATCCGATGAAAAAAGCGAGAACAAAAAGTCTGAATAAATAAAGCATAACAGGAGCAGTATTTTCCTTACCGCTCCTGTTTTTTTACTGTATTTTTTTGCAGAGAGAAGTGCATAATGCGCTGACGGGGATACAAAGAAATGCCCACAAGGTGCTGTAAAACGGACAAATCTGCCCTTTTAAATTAAGTCGGCAGTTTGAATAATCCCAGACATTAAGCCTGAATTTCAGATTGACAACACAGCCGCAGCAGTATTCAAGTGCGGTAATTATCGCACTTCCCGATATGCATTTTTGCAGCATATTCATTTTTGAAAAGCGCTTGTAAAATCTGAAAAGCGACACAAACGCAGTTCCACCCGTAACCGCCATTGACCAATGAGTTTTTCTCCGCCACAAAATTTCAAGCAGAGCGTAGCCTGCTCCGCCTATTGAAAAGAGAATGCAATCGTTACGCAACCGTAAACTTTTTTTCATAAGAAATCACCTGTTTTAGTTTTTGCCGAAACAGGTGATTTATTTAACCTATGAATTTTTTATTTTGTCAGAGCATTTCTTTTAGTTCTTCAAAAGAATAAAGGCAGTTGATTGCGGTCAAAAATGCGTTTGTTGAAAGATATGACGGCAGACCGAGTTTTTTAAGAATCTTCTTGCGGTTTATTTCTGAATTTTCAGTTCCCGTAAGTCCGAGGACAAATAGATCGGCTTTAGTAATTTTCCTTTCGGGAATATTATTTTCTTCGCCGATTATCTCGGCACCGCTTTTACGGATTGCATTTATTATAACCTCATCGCTGACGCCTTCAACGCCCAAAAGCCCCTCTTTACCGCCTTTTGCCTTGCGTTTTTCCTTGCCTTTGATTTGAGGAATATAGCAATTTTTAATTTTTGAATTATCGACCGAGCCTTTAAGGAAATTCCTTATTACAAAGCCTGCACCGTCGCTGTCGGTCATTATAAGTATTCCCCTTGTTTCGGCAATTTTGCGGATAAGCGACTGCTTTTCTTTGTCGGAAAAAACACGGAAACCGTTGGTTTCGATTATCGGAGCATCTACAATTGATGAAAGCTTTATCTTGTCATATCTGCCCTCAACTATGACAGCCTCACGGATTTTGAGCATTAGATTCTGCCCTCCTTTGCAATCAAAAGCAAACGGGAAATAAGCTGTTCAATTAAAAATCTTTGATTAACAGAAACTGATTTCAGCTTTTCGTCTGTTTCAACAAGCACATCAAGGCTTTTCCGAAGCGCCTCGGTTGAAGTCCTTGAAACTGAAGTTCTCGCCCTGTTTAACACAAACGCACGGTTTTTGTAGGCAAAATCTTTTGCCACGGTTTCTTTACTGACTGAACATTCATCTGCAACACGCATACGATACGCATCGACATAGGCGGATGAAAGTGCATAGAGAATGTTAATCGGTTCTTCCCGCTGACAGAAAAGTGTGTCAAGCTTTCTGAACGCTTTGTCACCTCTGCCGTTAATAACATCGTCAGCCATATCATATGTTCTTGCTTCAAGGTTTACGGTTGACAATAGGTCGATATCACGGTCGGTAATTTCCTCACCCTTTGCATATGCGGCAATTTTGTTGACCTCGTTTTTCAGAAGATTGAGGTCATCACCGACATTTGAAATAATCTTTGACGCATTGAGGTGTGAAATCAGCTTGCCGTTTTCGTTTGCCCACTTTGCAACATACTTTTCGATAATTTGTGAATTGATTTTTTCAAAACAGCAGACGCTGCCGATTTTTTCAACACGCTTTATAAGAGCTGTAAAAGAAGTTTTATTCTTTGACGGAACATAAGTCGGCATTGAAATTATGAGAACCGTACCGTCCCATGCTCTGCTTGTAAGCTCTTTAAGAGTATCAAGCCGATCCTTCACCATATTATCAAAGTAAATGTCGGTCACAACAACACAGTTGCGTTCCGCCATAAACGGCATTATTTGCAGGGATGCGGCAAGTTCCTGAAAATCGATGTCACCGCTGAATGTATGATAATTGAAATCGGACGGGTTTTTGCCTGCAACAGCCTCACAAAGCTTTTTTGTGTAACTTTTGACAAACATCTGCTCCGAACCGTAGATGAGGTACACAGGCGAAAAGCTTTTGTTTTTAATTTGTTTTTTCAGGTCTGCTTCGGTGATGCGCGGCATTTTATCCTCCGTTCAGATTGACCGTTATGTTCCTTTCAGATGTTGAAATAACGGTTGGACTGATTTCTTTAATAGAATCATAATTTTTCTTAAACTGCTTTTCCGATCCCGAAAATATCACGGTATTGCATGATATCAAATCGAAATTTTCGGGGACTTTATCAATCAGCAAACAATCAGGATTGCGATACTTTTCGGGCAGATTTGAAAGGTCTGCATCTGTCGGCACAAACAATACAGTCATATTTTTCCCTTTTATGAACTGAAACATTGTGTTATCAACGCAGATTACCTCATCCGTCACCGTATCGGAAAGATTCAGCGTAAAATGACTGTTTCCGCCGAAAGTCTGTCGGCTGTTACCGTCAAAAGCGTTCAAAAGATTTTGCTTTTTAATGTCATTATCATATACCAAAATATTATTTAAGTCAAATTTTGTGACCGCAAAGCGTTCAAGAGAAGAATATTTATTATTCTGATTTGGAATTATCATATATTCAATATCTGAGTATCTTTCGCTGATATCGGCTGTCACATCATCTGCGCTTGCTCTGTTCCCTCCGCAAGAAATCACGGAACAGCTGTCGGGACAGTTGACTGTTGCAAAAACACCGTTGCCGACATTATAGATTTTCATTTCACCGTTATCGGCTGTTAAAAGCACATTGAGCGACGCTCCGATTACGAGGACTGAAATTGATACCGAAACAGAAATTTTGACATAGAATTTTCGATTTATTACAAACAATCCGCCGATTGCGAGAAGTACGCTGACACCTATCCACACAAACCAATAGAGCGAATGGGTTTTAATTGTGCTGAATGGGAGTTGTGAAAAAGTTGAAACCAACCACAAAATTGCCTTTGAACATAATCCCGAAACGAGTCCAAACGGGTATGCAAAAAATGATATAAACGGGCAAATAAAAAGTACCGAACACAACAGAGAACACACCAAAAGAGCCGAAACAAACGGTTCACATAACAGAGAAACAAGTATGACTGTCGGGGAAATTCTGTTGAATGCAACAGCGGTTATCGGCAAAATCCACAGAAATGCAGATACTGAAACCGACAGCATATTTACGCAGATTTTAAACAGCCTTTTGATATAATAGACAACCGTTCCGACAAAACCGTCCTTACGCTTGTTTTGGTAGTGAAAGAATCTCAGCACAGAGCGTTCAATCGGTCTTGACCACAGAATTATGCCCGTCGTTGCCGAAAATGAAAGCAACATACCGATATCGGCTACCGCATATGGGTTGAAAGCTGTCAGAACAATTGCGGCAAAACCAAGGTTATTCAGCGAGTCGGCTATTCTGAGATTTGACGATGCAAGCGACACAATTATCATCATAATTCCGGCACGGACAACCGAATGTGCAAAGCCCGTTACAGCCATAAAAGCAATAACCGTGAATGTGGTAAAACCTGTTATTAAAAATCTGTTTTTTGTTAATTTTCTTACCAAGAACAATACAAACGAAGTGATTATAACAAGATGCATTCCCGAAACCACTATTAAAAACGAAGTGCCTGTCAATGAAAAATCATCTTTAACGCTTGAATCAAGAGCTGTTTTCTCGCCCAAAAGAACGGCACGGCAGAGCGTTGAATAATCCTCCGGCAACAGCATATCAAGGGAATTTTTCATCGCCCGTCTTATTGAAACCGCAAATGAATAAAAAGTTGTTGCCTTCTCTCCTGTCGCATCAATTTTGAAGCCGTCATGGGAATATGCTTTCAGAAAAATTCCGTGACTGATCTGAGAGTTCACATTATTCTTGTATGTATGAGCCGTGAAGTTGACCTTTTCAAAAGGCTCTGCGTCAACATTTGAGTACGAAATAATCTGAATTTTCGCATCTGACGGCTGACCGTTGATTTTGTCGGTTTTGATTACGAAGCTGCATGATGAATCGGTGGTGATGATTTCATCACAAATATATCCGCTTGCTGTAATTTCTTTATCAGAATAATTATTTATGACCGTGTTGTTAATATATTCGGAATAGGCGATCATATTGCCCGCAGAATATATTACGGCAAAAGCAAATACGCACAGCGACTTGCCAAATGATTTATTTTTCTTTGAAACAATTAAAAATATACCTACTGCAACGGATAACACTCCTAACGAGCCGATTATTGCAAAGACAATTTCGTTAAAATCGGAATAAAAAACGGCTGAAAGGACAAACAGGAAAGTAAATCCTATAAGTCCAAACAGCCGTTTCATAAAAATCAATCCTTATTCAGTAATCATTTTTTTAATATAATTATACACTCGGTTACCATTCAATCCTTTTTTGCAATAAAAAGAATATTTATAATTGTTATCATTATATTCTCCTACTACAATTTTACCTTTTTCATTTACAAAATTCGCACCCTTAATTTCAAAAGTCGCCATTGTGGGAGAAAGTCCGTTTGTATTGACTCCGCTGAGATTTTCACTGTTTTTTACAGCATAGCTGACAGCCTTGCGCAAGGTCACAGTATTGTCAGAGGCAGATTTATCTAACGAACAAACCACTTCGATCGCCGTGTATGGAATAGCTCTTACACTTACAATATTTTTTAAACTTTCGCCAAACTTAATTCCGGAAATTTCTTCTGCTTTATCAATACTCGCTCCGCAATCTTCCCACTTTTTCAAAGTAACATCTACGGAAGGATTCACGGTTTCAGAGGTACTTGGTGCAGGTAAATCAGAGCAGGAACATAGAATACATACCGCTGCCAACACAAAAGCAATGCATAAACATACTTTTTTCATAATGGCATCTCCTTTTATTATTTATTTGGTTATTTTTATTACTTCAAGTATATCATTTTTGGTATTTTTATAATATCATATAGAATTTTATTTGTCAATATAAATATTATTTTTTAAAAATATTTTTATTTTTGTTGATTTTGCTGCTATCTCTTCTCATTAAATTACCTATTCAGCACTGTTTCTATTCAATCATTTATAAGTTAAACAATTTCTACACTTTAATTTTTACACTTTATATCTATGGTATAAAAAAGGAAAACAGCCGTCAAAATATGCGGACGGTATAATCTGCACACTTCAACAGCTGTTTAAATTTGATTTTATAATTACTCAGTATTACTTAAAGAAAAGCGGGAGTTCGCTGAGGAATATAATGTCATCTCTGTCCTTAGCGTCACCTTCGGCAAGGACTGATGCCCTGCCAACGATATTTGCGCCTGTTTTTTCAACGAGCGTTTCAAGAGCGTGAAGACTTTCGCCTGTTGAAATTACATCATCAACAAGAAGAACTCTCTTGCCGTTGAGAAGATTTACATCATCTTCGCCGAGGTAGAGTTTCTGTTCGTTTTTTGTTGTGATTGAATTAACGGTCACTCCGATAGGATTGCCCATATAAACCTTAACGCTTTTTCTTGCGACAACATAGTTTCTGCAGCCCTGACGAGCCATTTCATAGCAAAGCGGAATACCCTTTGCTTCAGCAGTCACAACAACATCGTGTTCGGGAACACGCTTGAGGAGTTCTCTTGCGGCAACCTCTGTCATCTCAATGTCACCAAACATAATAAATGCGGCAATATCAAGCTTATCGTTTACAGGGAATTTTCTGAGTTCTCTGTCAAGTCCTTCAATATTAATCTTATATGTATCCATTATTGCAGTCCCTTCTTATGCCATTGTGCCGTTGAGCTTTTTGCCGCCGAGGATGTGGAAATGCATATGCTTTACGCTCTGACAGCCGTCCTCACCGCAGTTATTTACAATACGGTAGCCGTTTGTAAGTCCGAGTGATTTTGTAATTTCGGGAATTTTAGTGAAAATGTGAGCAATATTGCCGACATTTTCCTCATTAACTGCGTCTGCACAGCAGATGTGTTCCTTTGGAATTACAAGCACATGAACGGGAGCCTGTGGTTCAAGATCATAGAAAGCGAGAATTTTTTCGTCTTCATAAACTTTTTTTGACGGAATTGAACCGTCAACGATTTTGCAGAAAATACAATCTGACATTTTAATTCAACCTCTCAATATAATTTATTTTCCGTATCAGAAATATTTAAAATATAACAAATATCATATCAAAGTTATTGTACAACCAAATCACTTTTCGGTCAATACTGCCGTCATTTTTTGGCTGTAATTTTCTTTTCTTCACCTTTAAGAAGTCTTTTGATGTTTTCTTTGTGCTTTACAAGAACGAAAACGCCGATTAAAAGAGCCGCCGCAGTTGAGAAGATTACATATGTAAGAGAATAATCCTTGTAAATTATGAAGTCAAAGATAAATGTCATTGCAAAGGTGTAAGGCGCATAGAGAATCGCACAGAGAACACTTGCAAGTGATATAATTTTTGAGCAGAGGAAGATAATAAGAAAAGTTACAATAATTGCGATGAACACACGCCAATCCTCTGTCAGCATAAGAGCGGCGGCGGTTACAACACCCTTGCCGCCCTTAAAGTGAAAATACACGGGGTATGAATGTCCGAGAATACAGAAAATACCTGCAACATATTTTCCGCAGTTGATAAGCTCGTTTATAAAAACAGGGCTTTCACCCTGAAATGCAACCGATGCAAACGAGAAGATGAAACCTCCGATAAGCACGGCGATAATACACTTCAGTGCGTCACACACAATGGTGATGATTGCCGGAACTTTACCGACACTGCGCAGTACATTTGTAAAGCCTGCATTGCCGCTGCCCATTTGACGGATATCCTTTTTGCCCTTTGTCACAATGCCTGTGACAAGAACAGCCGTGTTGATACTGCCGAGAAGATACGCAATCAATGCCGAAAGCAGAATCATCCACCAGCAGTTTGCTAAAATTGCCGAAATATGCTCCATTACTTTTCTCCTCTCTCTCTTACCACAATTTTGATCGGCGTACCCTCAAGAGCAAAAGCCTCACGGATTCTGTTTTCAAGATAACGCTGATATGAGAAGTGGAAAAGCTGTGCATTGTTGCAGAAGAAAACGAATGTCGGCGGTTTTACGGAAGCCTGAGTCATATAGAAAATTTTAAGTCGCTTACCCTTGTCCGACGGCGGCTGAACTCTTGTTGTAGCCTGTGCAAGAAGTTCGTTGAGCATACCTGTTCTGATTCTGCGGTTTGCGCTGTCATTACAGCTTATGATATATTCAAACAGCCTGTCGATACGCATACCTGTTTTTGCGGAAATAAATATCTTCGGCGCATATGACATAAACGCAAAATCTGCGTCAAGCTTTTTGCGGAACTCCTGCATTGTCTTATCGTTTTTTTCGACAGCGTCCCACTTGTTTACGGCAATTATACACGCTCTGCCTGCCTCATGCGCAAGACCTGCAACCTTGGTATCCTGTTCTGTAACGCCCTCTGTCGCATCAATCATAATAACGCACACATCACTGCGTTCAATCGCCATTTTTGCACGAATAATACTGTATTTTTCGATATTATCATAGATTTTGCTCTGACGGCGAAGTCCTGCGGTATCGGTAAAGTTGAACTTTCCGTACTTATTTTCAACAAGCGTGTCGATTGTGTCACGGGTTGTGCCTGCTATATCAGACACAATACAGCGTTCCTCGTTTGTGATTTTGTTTACAAGAGATGACTTGCCTGCGTTCGGCTTTCCGATTACCGCAACATTGATGATTGTGTCGTCATCTTCCGCATTTTCATCATAATCAAAGCTTGAAAAAGCCTTGTCCAAAAGGTCGCCCGTACCGTAACCGTGAACGGCTGAAACCTCGATAGGATCGCCTAAACCGAGATTATAAAACTCATAGAATTCAGGTGACGGTTCGCCGAGTGTGTCGCACTTGTTTACACAAAGCACAACGGGCTTGCCCGACTTCTGGAGCATCTGCGCAACATCCATATCCGTTGCAACCATGCCCGACTTGCAGTCTGTTACAAGGATAATAACATTAGCCGTGTCGATTGCAAGCTGAGCCTGACGGCGCATCTGTACAAGAATAATATCATCTGATTTCGGTTCAATACCGCCTGTGTCAACAATAAAGGCAGTTTTTCCGCACCATTCCACCTCACCGTATATTCTGTCACGGGTAACACCGGGAGTATCGTCAACAATTGACAATCTCTGACCGATGAGTTTATTGAAAAGCGTTGACTTTCCCACATTTGGTCTGCCGACAACGGCAATTACGGGTTTGTTCATCTTATCAGTCCTTTCCTGCAATTACAGCCTCTACAAGGTCGTTTCCGTTGTTATTGACGGGAACAAGAGTTACACCGAGTTCCCGTTCAACATCATCTGTTGAAACATCATCAAGAAACAAATCGTTTTCAAAACGGAGCATTGATGACGTGATAATAAGCCTGTCACCAAGGTCATCGCCACGGAGCTGATCAATAAGATCACCGCCTGTGACAAGTCCTGACACATTTACTCCTCCGCCGAAAAAGTTGTTCTTAATCGCCCTTGTATTTATAGTTATATTCGGGAATTTTTCGTTAATCATCGACATAATCCGCTTCATGTACGGAAACACTCCCTCGCCGCAGGCAATTGTTACCTTATGGCAAAGGCTTTCGTCTGCATCAAGCTCTTCAAGCTTCCAGCTGACATCATCGGTCAGATACGCAATCATACCGATTCCGTCCTCAAGAGCGGAAAAGTCCTCATAAAATTCGGGTGACGGGATTTCTCTTTCGGCAAGGAGGTAAAATTCATCACCCGGAAAGAAAATTCGTCTGCCGTGCTTTTTGACGCACTCATCACCCATTTTTTCAATTATATCAATTGTCTGCCCTGCCGTTTCCTTATTATAAGGAACAAGCGGATAAAGGTTTTCACGGTAGCGTGTAAGTCCGACAGGAACAATCGCAGTCATATTAACACCGAGGTTTTCAAGATCGGTCAATGTTCTGACAAGCTCGTCACCGTCATTAATTCCGGGACAGGAAACAATCTGACAGTTAAGCGTTATTCCTGCGTCTGCAAAGCGTTTGAGATATTTCAATGTATCGCCTGCAAAGCGGTTATTCATCATCTTACAACGAAGCTCGGGGTTTGTTGTGTGAACCGACACATTAATCGGGCTTATGTGCATTTTTATAATTCGGTCAATTTCATGCTCTGTAATATTTGTCAGCGTGATATAGTTGCCGAACAAAAACGAAAGTCGGCTGTCGTCATCCTTAAAATAGAGCGACTCACGCATCCCCTTCGGAAGTTGGTCAATAAAGCAGAAAATGCACTTATTACGGCACGAATGCTGTTTATCCATAAGATAGGTTTCAAACTCAAGACCGATTTCCTCATATTCTCCCTTGGTCATTTCTATGGTACGAACATTTTTGTCCTCATCCGCAACCTCAAGAGTCAGCTTGCGGTTTACCTGATAGAATCGGTAATCAAGAACATCGACAATCTCGTTTGAATTGATTGAAAGTAGGGTTTCCCCTTTTTTTATCCCTGCTTTGTCGGCATGACTGCCGGTTGTGACATCAAAAATTTTAACAGCCACACCTTCACCTCGCAAAACATTTTTACATACACTTTTATTCTACACAAAATACCGTTTTTAATCAACAGGTTTGCAAATTGTTTTTGGATATACGGTAAAATTTGCAAAACAAAAGGGCGAACAGATAACTGCCGCCCGTAATGTTTGTAATAAAAATTACTGTTCGTCTTTCTTTACAACAACCTGTCTGCCGTTGTACATACCACAGTTTGTGCAAGCCTTATGAGCTGCTGTTAATTCACCGCAGTTAGGACAAGCAGTAAGTTCAGGAGCATTAATCTTCCATACTGTTGAACGTCTTGAGCTCTTTCTTGCGTGTGATGTTTTGTTCTTGGGTACTGCCATTACAAAAACCTCCTTACAAAATTTATCTTAGTCAATCAACTGTTTAAGTATCTCAAGTCTTGGATCCGTTTGACGCTTATCACAGGAACATTCACCGTTGTTGAGGTTTTGTCCGCAAATCTGACACAGACCTTTGCAATCGTCCCTACAAAGATTCTTTGACGGGAGCGAAAGAAAAATGTCAGAAATTACAACATCATCAAGCTCGAGTGTAAAATCAGGTGTTTCAATATAGTCATCATTTTCCTCATCGGCAAGAGTCTGAATAAGCCTGTGTTCAAAGCTCATATTCATCTCTCTTGTATAAGGCTCACCGCAACGGTCACAGTCACGGCTGTAATCAAAGTGTGCATTGATTACAAGAGTAATCAAACTTGCTCTGTTTGTTGCTTTGGCAGTCACGACAACGGGAGTTTTGAATGGATAAACTCCGTCAACATCAAGACCAGACAAGTCAAGGTTATATTCAACTTGTTTTTCTTCACCGTCATTCTGAAAGACGGATTTAAGCTCAAAAAGCATATCTGCACCTCTTGACAGCATAGACACATATTAAAACGCTGTTTATTATTATACAAAAGGTTTGTCCCTTTGTCAACTAAAAAATACAAGAAAATAGGCTGTTTTTTTCGGGAATTTATGACAATATTCGCTAATTTTCCCATATGGAATTTTGAGCCTGCAAAGTTACTCAAGAAGTTACTTTGCACTTGATTTTTTCTTTTTATTATACCTCTTAAACATATATAATGCAATAATAAATTGCAGTTGACATAAAACGGAATTTGTGATAGCATACTGTGTGGCAGTTCGTAACCATCCTGCCGGAAGGACGCCGATAGGCTGCTCCTTCTATCAAAACTAAGGAGAAAGGCACTGGGCTTTTTACGCCCTTTTTGCACCCTCTTTTGTGTGGGTGCTTTTTTTGTGTCGGAAAGAAAGTATGGAGAGATACAGTATTATTAATGAAAAGAACAATCGGGAGATTGTTCTTCTGCGTGGAAGCGGTTGCGTTTACAGAAAATGCATCTTCTGCGACTACTACACCGACAGGTGCAGTGACGAGGACGAAAACTTTCGTCTTAACAAAGCCGTGCTTGAAAAAGTTACGGGAATTTTCGGTGACCTTGAGGTCATTAACTCAGGCTCGGTTTTTGAGCTTGACAAAAAAACACTTGATTTTATCAAACAGGTGTGCAAAGAAAAAAAGATAAATACCATTCATTTTGAGGCACATTATCTTTATCGGAACAAAATCAGTCAGCTCAGAAAAGATTTTGCGGATTTTGATTTGAAAATGAAGCTCGGTCTTGAAACCTTTGACTACGATTTCAGAGAAAATGTCCTGAAAAAAGGAATCAAAGAGAGCAGTCCCGCTGTTATTGCAGAGAATTTCGACGAAGCTAATTTCCTTTTTGGAATTAAAGGACAGACAGCCGAAACAATGCAAAATGACATTGAACTGGGATTAAAGTATTTTGAACGAATTTGCGTTAACATTATGTGTGACAACACCACGGGAGTCAAACCTGATAAGGCTGTCATAAAAGAGTTTATGCAGAAGGTCTATCCTATATATAAGGATAACAAGAGGACGGATATTTTAATTAACAACACGGATTTCGGAGTAGGTGACTGATATGATAAATGAACTTTTGCTTATATTCTCGGTGGTATTCATATACGGTATGGCAGTTTTAGGCTATGCTCTTTTCGGCAAAGCCGGGCTTTACTGCGTTTCAGCCGTAGCAACAATTCTTGCGAACATTGAGGCTTTAATCCTTGTAAACGCTTTTTCAATGGAACAAACTCTCGGTAATGTGCTTTTTGCGGTAACATTTTTGATTACGGACATTCTCTCGGAATGTGAGGGCAAAAAAGCCGCCAACAAGGCGGTTCTTACGGGAATACTCTCATCGGTATTTTTTCTTGTGCTTTCACAAAGCTGGATGCTTTACAATCCGAGTCCGAATGACACGATTATGCCGTCAATCAAGGCAGTTTTCTCAAACACTCCCCGAATGATTTTTGCATCACTTATTGTATATGCGATAAGTCAGCTGTTTGATGTGTGGCTCTATCACAAGTGGTGGAAGTTCACGGAAAAGAAATTCGGTGACAAGAGAAGATTTTTATGGCTGAGAAACAACGGTTCAACGCTTATCAGTCAAATTCTTAACACAGCCCTTTTCACCGCTTTTGCGTTCTGGGGAACTTATGATTTCGGAACACTCGTTTCAATCTTCCTTTCAAGCTATGTAATCTACATTTTCACAAGTCTGCTCGACACCCCTGCGGTGTATCTTGCAAGACTTATCCACGATAAAAAGGAACAGAAAAAGATTTCGGAATAAAAACAGCTTAATTGAATATTTTCAATAAAAAGACAAGTCGTCGCAATAATTTTTGCGGTGACTTGTTGTGCTTTTTCAGGATTTTGTGAATAAACCATAATATTATGCTTTTTATAATATACAACATTCCGCATTTTTATAGTCATTTTTTAACAATATGTGCGAAAATGGCTGATTTTATCCTGAATCACATAATTTTTTAAGATTTTTATTGACTTTTTCTGTATCAAATAGTATAATGAGGGCAAGTTAAATGCTTAATATTATTTATAAACTTAATTTTGGAGGTAAATATCATGCTTACTAAAAGTGAAGAAGAAATTATGTACTTATTGTGGGACCTCGATGAACCACTCACAAGCTCAGAAATTGTTAAGAAGGCTGTAAACAAAACATGGAAAAAGAGTTACATTAACCTTCTTATCAATTCTCTTCTCAAGAAGGACATGATTAAAGTTGTCGGTGTTAAGCAGATGACTAAGAACTATGCCCGTACTTTTGTTCCTACAATGACAAAGGACGCTTATGCAATCAAGCAGATTTCGGACAGACCGAATTTTGCCGACAGCGATATTCCGACTCTCTTCTCAGAGCTTATTGAGAAAACCGAAAGCTCAGATGTTTTTGATGAGCTTGAAGCTCTCCTTAAAAAGCGCCGTGAAGAACTCGGCAAATAATCTATGCAAATAAGTTTTTATTCATTCTTGTTTTCTATTGCAATAAGCAGCATTTTTATAGTGCTGCTTTACTTTTTCAGAAAAAAGGTTGCTTTTTGTAATTACTGCGGTCTTTATACGATTTTGGGATTGTATGTTGTAACATTTGTAAGAATGGTATTTCCGTTTGAATTCAAATTTACATATACAGTTTCCGATAAAAATGTGTATGCCGCAATAATGGATGTTCTGACTCCCAACAAAGATGTGCTGTTTGTTCCGGAATTCACATGGCTCAACCTGCTTGTAGCAGTATGGATTGCCGGAAGTGTGATATACATTTCACGGGTGATGATTAAGTATTACAAAGCAGTCAAAGCTCTGAAAGCAAATGTTATTGACGGCACACCCGAAATGCAGGCAAAGCTTGACCTCATTTCGCAAAAGTGCGGAATCAGAAGAAAAGTTAAGCTAAAAATTACCGATTGCGTTATCTCCCCTGTTACATACGGATTTTTCAATCTTGTTATTCTTATTCCGAATCGTGAATTTGACGACAGGGATTTTGGATATATCGCAACGCACGAATGCTGTCATATAAAAAACAAGGATATTTGGATTAAATTGCTGACGGAAATTTATTGCGGAATCTTTTGGTGGAATCCGTTTGCCCACCTTTTGAAAAAAGATTTAACCTACTGTCTTGAACTCAGGTGTGACAAGCGTGTTACAAGCAAGCTTAGCGAGAACAGATGTACTGTGTATTACGAAGTACTTGTAACGCAAATGAAAGCCTATAAAGAACAAAAAGAAAGTGAAAAGAGCGACAGGGAAACTGCACTGAAAAGTGCGCTTGTCGGAATGAGTTTTGTAACCAACGATAAGGGCGAAAAAATTATAAGCAGAATGGAAATGATTCTGTACCCGAAGAAAAAACAGACAATTATAAACAATGTTGTTACAGCTTTAATGGCATTGCTTGTTGTCGCTATATTCTTTGCTTCATACTGCTTTTTGATTGTCCCCGGTTGGGACGCCACATACGAGGATTGTGTAGCCGATCTCATTGAATCGGGTGAATACAATGAGAATGTCGAAGTATATGACGAAACAAATATGTATGTTTATGTTGAAAAAGACAAAACCACTCACCTTATTTTTGAGCCTTACGATGAAAAGAAAGGCATTGTCTATACAGACGACAATTCTATTATTATCCCCTATGAGCAAGTTGAGAACGGCGAATATAGTTACTGTCTTGTATTAAAGGAGAAATGACAGATGAAAAAGAAAGCCGCAAAAATTTTTACAGCATTTATTATGACAGCAATTATCGCACAGGGAACCGTTATGGTTGCAAGTGCAGCAGAAACAGATTCAACCCCCGACAGCGTTGCAGTTGTTGAAGTTGCAACTCCTGACAGTTCAGCTTTGGAAAGCGGTGCCGATTCAACTGCTATTCAGCCAAGAGCTGATGTTATAGTAAGAAAATGGCGTCGTGGAAGTCGTGGACAGCTCCAGTACAGAAGATGGAACGATACAAAGCAAGAATGGGTTGACGACGAATGGATTGACTACAAAGGTTGATCTGCAATAACAACAAAGGCGAAACAGACATAAATCTGTTTCGCCTTAATTTTTTGTTTATTCAAAAAGATTCTGTTCTGACAGGGGAACCGATTCAACATCCTTAAGCTGACGCTGAATTTGACGGGTACGAACTCCGACAAGCTTGTCAAGTTCCTTGTTTGCCTGATCCAGTCTTTGCTGTGTCATTACAAGCACATCATTGAACTTGTCGAACTCGGTCTTTACACCGCCGAGTATTTTCCAAACCTCTGCACTTCTCTTCTGAACGGCAAGGGTTTTGAATCCCATTTGCAACGAATTGAGCAGAGCCGCCATTGTACTCGGACCTGCAATATTCACCTTATACTCACGCTGAAGGACTTCAACAAGTCCCATATTGACAACCTCGCTGTAAAGCCCCTCAAAAGGAAGAAACATAATTGCAAATTCCGTTGTGTTCGGCGGATCAATGTACTTATCATGAATATCCTTTGCCTCGCCCTTTATACGCTGAACAAGTGCTTTTTGTGCCGTTTCAATGCGTTGCTTGTCACAGCTTTCAACCGCATCACGGAGAGCAGAATATGTATCGCCCGGAAATTTGGAATCAACAGGCAGATATACTGTACCGGCACCGTCAGCAGGCAGTTTGATTGCAAACTCAACAACATTTTTTGAGCCTTTTTTGGTGGCAATGTTTTCCTCATACTGTTCCTTTGTAAGGATTTCGGAGAGAATTGCACCAAGCTGAATTTCGCCGAGTATGCCCCTTGTTTTGACATTTGAAAGAACCTTTTTCAAATCACCCACACCTACCGCAAGCGTTTGCATTTCGCCGAGTCCCTTATATACCTGTTCAAGTCTTTCGTTGACGAGCGAAAATGACTTATTCATTTTTTCTTCAAGTGTTTTTTGAAGCTTTTCATCAACTGTCTGTCGCATTTCATCAAGCTGACGGAGATTTTCCCGCCTTATACTTTCAAGCTTTTCATCAACCGAGCGTCTGATATTTTCAAGGCTCTGAACATTATCGGCTGAAAAGCTGTGAAGTCTTTGTTCAAGCTGAACCGCTCTGTCATTTTGCGACTGTGCAAAGCTTTGCTGATTGAGCAATATCCTTTGAAGTTCGTCCTCCGTTCTGTTGTTATTATTCTTTTTGAGAACTGTTATTAATGTAACAACGCTGACAATGAGCGTTATTGCACAAAATAAAAGCACAATAATCTCGGATGTCGTAAACTGCATATTAAACCTCCCGAACAATAATTCGATTTTACATTTAAATAATATCATTCGGGAGTTTTTCTGTCAACTCAGGTATTGAATATTGTTTCAACCCGTTTCCGACAATTTTCAGGTGAATATACAAAACGGTCGATACGGTCGCTGTCGCAATAGTATTCGGGGCATTTCGGATTATATTTGTAATCAAAGGTGTCAATAATTATCAGTTTGATTTTCATTTTTTCGGGAATGATACTTTTTATGTAAACGCTTGCCTGCTGACCTGCACGGACTCCCTCTTTTGTTTCTGCAAGTCCTGCAAGATTTGGTGTAAGCTCCACAAAAGCACCGTAGTTTTCCACGCTTCGGATAATTCCCGACACGGTTTCACCGGCACAAAACCTTTCGGCATTTTCTTCCCATGTGCCGAGAAGCTCCTTGTGACTGAGGCTTATACGACCGTTTTCAACAGATTTGATAACGGCTTTGATGTCCATTCCTACAGTAAATCTCTCGGCAGGGTGTTCAATCCTTGAAACCGAAATTGTGTCAATGGGCATAAGTGCAACAATTCCGCAGCCTATGTCTGCGAATGCACCGAAGTTTTCAAGATGAGTTATGCGGGCAGGCACAATATCTCCGCATCGCAACCTTGAAATGTATGCGTCAAGGCATTTGCGTTGTGCTTTTTCTCGGGAGAGCATTACAATCGGTTTGCCGTTTTCGTCCTCGGTTATGTCGGTGACAACGAAACAGACGGGACGGTTCACCCTTGAAATCACGGCTATGTCACGAACAGAGCCGTCCTTAATTCCGATTGCACCCTCCTCCCTCGGAATTATGCCTTTTATGCCTGCAAGGTCAACAATAAGGTTGTGACTGCTGTCGCACACACAAGCCTTTGCCTCAAGAATCTTTTCGCTGTTTTTTGCATCCTCAAGCATCTTTAATGAGTGAAGTATATTTATGTTTTCCTGTTCGGATATAAGTTTTCCTTCGGGTAAATATTCTGACATTTTAAAGCCTCCGTTATATTTAGGTTTACAGAAAATCATATGAAAAAGTTTTCTGTCTTATTACACGGACGCAATTTTTTGCAGAAAAATTTTATTGCATTTGCTACGCTTTCCTTCATAAAAAGCGGCAAACTTGCATTTTTATTTCATTTATGATATAATAAGTACGAAAAGTACGATGAAATCTGAGCTTTTGTTGAGTGCTTATTATACGAATTTATATCCCCCTCAAATTTTGCCATGCAAAATTTTCGATGGGTGATTGTACCATAATGCACTTTGTGATTACGGTACAAAAAATGTGTGTGTTTTAGAATAAAATCCAGATTAGAAGAGCCGAGGTTGTTTTTTGGAAACATTACATAACAACGAGGCTTGACAGGAAGGAAACAAATCTATGAATACTTACAATCTTAAAAAAATGTGTGCCGTATCGGTTGCATCAATTATGTGTGTTTCTGCATTGGCATTTTCGGGTTGCGGTGACAAGAAGGCTGAAGTCTCGCAGACTCCCGACGAAACAACTCATGCAACTACTGCCGTAAGCACGGCTGATGAACCTACCGCACAGAACTATCTTGAAAGCATCGGCATTGATACCGCTACTCTCGGAATCAACCCAAACATTATTCACGATTCAAACCCCGTCGGTTTTCAGCTTGATATGCCGAAGAACGGCGATACAATCGCAGTTGTTCACACCTCATACGGTGACATAACAATGCGGCTTTTCCCCGAACAGGCACCAAAGGCCGTTACAAACTTTGTAAACCTTGCAAAAGCAGGAAAGTATAACAATTCACTTTTCAGCAAAGTGACAAAAGACTTTATGATCAACGGCGGTTACTGCGGTACAAGCTCGTACGGCGAGGCTTTTGAAGATGAATTTTGCGACAGGCTTTTCAATATCAGAGGCGCTGTTGCAATGTCAAACACAGGTGCGGACACAAACGAAAGTGCATTTTTTATCAATCAGAAAACTGCCGAAACATATAAGAATGAAGGCGGCTGGGAACATCTTGCAAGTCAATGGGATTCTATCAAAACCCAGCTTGCAAACTATAAGGATTCAAACCTTCTGACTGCATTCATTGAGAAAAACGGCACAAACTGTTACGATACCGACAGCGTTCCCGACAGCGTTAAAAAGCTGTATGAGGAAAACGGCGGAAACGCCTATCTTGACGGTGCATACAATGCGGTTGACAGAGGCTATACGGTATTTGCACAGGTAATTGACGGAATGGATGTTGTTGACAAAATCGCCTCGGCTAAGGTTGACAAGGACGACATTCCCGTTAAGAACATTGTTATCAAAAGCATTAAGATTACGCAATATAAAGAGAAATCAACAACTCAGGCAGATTCGACATCTGCCAAAAGCGTCACACAGCCGACCACAGTCGGATAAGGAGCGGTTATGAACAGAATGCCCGTTGCAGCGATTATGTATGACTTTGACCGTACCCTATGTACGAAGGATATGCAGGATTACAGCTTTATCCCCCGTCTTAATATGACCGAAGACGAGTTCTGGAAATTTTCAAACGAACTCGGTCAAAGCGAACATATGGACTCAATTCTTGCGTATATGTACGCAATGGTAAAAATGTCCCGTGAAAGGAATATGCCTCTTTTGCGAAATGACCTTGTTGAAATGGGAAAAAATGTTGAGTTTTTTGACGGCGTAAAGGATTGGTTCAAAAGGATTTCCGACTTTGGCGAAAAGCTTGGAATGCAGGTTGAACATTATGTAATTTCCTCGGGTATGAAAGAAATTATTGAAGGTACGGAAATCAGCAAAAACTTCAAAAGCATTTTTGCATGTGAATTTCTTTACGATGAAAACGGCAATGCCATATGGCCTAAAACCGATGTAAATTACACCAACAAAACGCAGTTTGTTTACAGAATCAACAAAGGTGTTCTTGATGTTGCAAATGATGTTGACCTCAACCGTTCAATGCCGGAGGACAGCAAACGGGTTCCGTTCTGCAATATGATTTACATAGGCGACGGTCTTTCAGATGTTCCGTGTATGAAAATGATGAAAGCCTACGGCGGGTATTCAATTGCGGTTTACCGAAAAAAGGACAGTAAGGTTGAGGACTTGCTGATGAAAGACAGAGTTGATTTTATCTATCCTGCCGACTATTCGGAAAACACAGGTCTTGACCTCACCGTTAAAAATATCATCAGAAAAATGGCTGTCTGTGGTCTTTTGTACGATGAAAATCATGAGCAGAAAAAAGAAATTCTCGGAAGATAATTTCGGTTGAATAAAAAAAGTCAAGTATCAAAACGATGCTTGACATTTTTCTTTGTTTGGTTTAATATAATTGTAGAAGAGAGACACCTGCGATAAGCGGATTCTCCACTTGTTGGTTAGAAGCTAACCGCCAAAGGTTCGAATTTTGGGCGGTTAGTTTCTTTTTTATTTAAATGTACATATATGTACGAAGAAACAAAATTACTTTTTATTGCCAAAGACTTGGTAACAAAGAGCGATAACGCTGACGATTAAAGTGCCGAGTAAACATACATCGGAAATTGTCATGGTTATCACCTCCTCTTGTGAGGAGAAACCGCCTACCGTTTAATGCAGGTATCACGGTTTTATTCTAACAGTTTAATTCTTATTTGTCAATTTAATTTTCAGGCGGCAGTTCTTTACGGACTGCCGTTTTTTTGCATATATTCTGCATAACCTAAAAACATATCTTCACATCTGTAGTTGGTCTGTATTTTACGAAAAAGACTTGCAATAAAAAAGCAAATCAAATATAATTTAAAGAGAGCGTTGCTCAGATTCAATTATTGTATAAAAAATATAACAACAAATTTTAACACAAAGGAACAAATAATGAATAAATTTCAACTTATAACCAATGAGGTAAAAAAGGTAATAAACGGTAAAGACAGGGCGGTTGTCACCACTCTGCTTGCGTTGCTCACAGGAGGAAACATTCTTATTGAGGATATTCCGGGTGTGGGAAAAACAACAATGGCGGTTGCGTTTTCAAAGGCGCTCGGTCTTGAATACGGCAGAGTACAGTTCACTCCCGACACTTTGCCGTCAGATATCACGGGCTTTGCGGTCTATAACAAGGATACAGGAAAATTCACTTTCAACAAGGGCGCTGTATTCTGTAATCTTTTTCTTGCAGACGAGTTAAACAGAACTTCAAGCAGAACACAGGCGGCTTTGCTTGAGGCAATGGAAGAACGGCAGGTCACTGTTGAAGGCAACACTTTCAAGCTTGAAAAGCCTTTTTCTGTTATTGCAACGCAAAACCCGACAGGAGCGTCGGGAACACAGCTTTTGCCTGATTCACAGATTGACCGATTCACGGTAAGACTTTCAATGGGATATCCCGACAGCGATGCGGAATGTAAAATGCTGCTTAACAGAAGCGGTAAAAATCCACTTGACTCAGCAAACTGCATTGTGTCCAAGATTGAATTTCTTGAAATGCAGTCGGAGGTTCAGAATGTTTTTGTCAGCGACGATATGGCAAGATATATTGTGTCACTCATTTCGGCAACAAGAAAGCATCCGTTGCTTTCAAGAGGTGCAAGCCCGAGAGCAACGCTTTCACTGACCGATATGGCAAAGGCTGTTGCATTTGCCGAGGGCAGAGATTACATTGTGCCGAGAGATGTGCAGAATATTTTTATCTGCACCGTAAACCACAGGATAATTCTCAACGCAAAAGCCTCTGCATCAAAAAAGAACAGCGAAGAAATTCTGCACGAAATTCTCAGAAAGACTCCAAAGCCGAGGACTTGAAAATGATAAGGAACATAATAATTTATCTTTGTCTGCTGACGGGAACATTTTTGTTCAGCATTTTTTATTACGCCTGGTTCTCATGGTTTTTGTTCCTGACGGTTGTTTCAATTCCGATAATCTCGCTTTTGCTGAGTCTGCCTTTTATGATACGGAGTGTACGCTCCGATATTGAAATTTTTGCAAAAGAAAATGTTTTTATCAAGGATGAGTTTTACATTGCAATATCAGGCAAGAAGAAGAAACCGCTCTTCTGCCCTATGCTCACGCTCAATATAAAATCAACCAACCTTACAGCAAATCTTTGTGAAAACATAAAAATTAGATTTTCGGGTACATTTACAAAGCCGTTAATCAGACAATGCAACAGTCTTACACAGCATTGCGGACAGCTTGACATTGTATGCAAAAACGGTAAAGTTTACGATATGCTCGGCATATTTTTCTTTCCGATCAGGATTAAAAAGCGTAGCTTTGTTCGTGTCCTTCCAAAACAACAAAAACCGAAAATTATCCCCGACAGCAGTAATTTCACGGTTATGGGATACAAGCCTAAGCCTGTCGGTAACAGCGAAATTTATGAGCTTCGTGAATACCGTCACGGTGACAGTCTGCGCAATGTTCATTGGAAGCTTTCGTCAAAAAGCGATGGGCTGATTGTAAAAGAACCGAATGTTCCGATAATCAAGAACTGTCTTATAATGCCTTTTTTCGGAGATAATGCAGACGAAAATGATGTTGTTTTTGCAAAGCTGATGTATGTCTGCCGATATATGATTAAGAGCATAGGCATTTGCTTTGCCTGCGACAGGAACGGCAATCCTTTTGAGATAAGATGCGAAAGCGATATATTAAACTATTTTTCCGCACTCTATCTAAACACGGAAAGCAGCTTTGTTGCCGACACAAACGATTTTCAGCATTATAGTATATTTGCCGATCGTGAGGAGGTTGACTTGTTGTGAAAAACAAAACAAGCTTTACGATTGACATTCTTCTCTGCATAACATTGATTTCAAGCCTGTTTTACTGTCTTGTCACCTCTTTTGATATAAAAACAGAATGGTACATCATAGTAGTGCCTACGGCAATTTTCTGCACAATTTACGGATTGCTTGCCTCCCTTGTCAAAAAGTCGGGCGTGCTGTTTATCAGCGTAGCAATCACTATGATTGTTTTTGTATTCACTCTGCTGTTTTCACTTGAAAGCATACTTGAGCAATTGAGTTATGTTATTACTCAGGTTTTAAAACTGCTTTCGCAATATCTTCCCGTACAGAACAAAATTATTTTGGGAGATGCCCTCGGCACAAGCGCAACAGGACTTTTTGTGTTTATTTCGGCAATACTAAGTGCAGTTTTTACAATCAGCCTGATACGATACAAGCGTATTTTGATTCCGTCATTGCTGTCAATGGTACTGCTTGTCCCTTGCTTCATTCTTGTAAACACTCTGCCGTCGCTCGTTTGTCTTTTTATTGCAATTGCAAGTCTTATTGCCTTGTACATTTCAAAGAACACACGCAAATTCAGACCGTCACAGGGCGGTGTGATTGCGGCAATTTCATTCGGAACAATGCTTGTTGTGATGGCAATTTTGCTTGCATTCAATCCGATTGAAAAATATGAGCGATTTGACTGGCAGGAAAACCTTTTGCAGAGCATTGAAAACGGCTTTAATATTGATGACGGACGAAAAACTACCGCAGAAAAAAACCTTAATGAAATCAAAGGTTCACTTGAAGAAAAAGAAAATCTCAGCGATATTTCTCCGCTGACGCAGACGCATACACCTGTTATGACGGTCACTTCGGCAGTTGGCGGTAATATTTATCTCAAAGGCACAGCATATGCCGACTACAGGGACAATATATGGAGTATTATTTCCGACAATGATGCCGCAAGATATCCGCAGGATTTCGTACCGTTTACGGCAACAATCGGAAACAATGCTTTAACCGATACAAGAGTTCATATGCTGAATAAAAGTAAGATTGCCTATGTTCCCTACTTCTTGGAAAGTCTACCCGACAATCTCAATTCGGTTGCCGATGTGTGCGTAAAAAACAATACTGATAAAAACGAATTTAATTATTCGCACTATCCGTTTTATGCCGAAAACACATACAGATACAATAATTCAGCCGAAGCTGAAAATTACAAAGCATTTGTGTATGACACCTATCTTGAAATTCCGAGAAAAACACAAATTGAATTGCGTAGGATTGCAGACCAAGAGGGCTTTCTCGACTCGGAGCTTACCGTTTCCGAAAAGATTGAAATGGTAAAGAACTATATTTCAGACAGTAAAACCTATTCGTTGAAAACTCCGAAAATGCCGTCGGGCAAAGATTTTGCAACTTGGTTTCTCAACGAGAGCGACACGGGATATTGTGTTCATTTTGCCACGGCAGGCACGCTTATGCTGAGGGCACTCGGGATTCCGGCACGATATGTTACGGGATACTATGCAACCGCATACGCAAATCAGACCGTTACCGTAACAACCGATAACGCCCACGCGTGGGTTGAGTATTACAGCGATACGGCGGGTTGGATTCCGCTTGAATGTACACCGTCATCGTTTCAGCCGTCAAGGTATGTCGGCTCTCAAAGAGCAAGCGGCGGCAGTACGGACACAACTCAGCCAACAACCGTTGAACCGACAACAGCACCGACTTCTCCGACAAACGGCACGGTTTCTCACAGCACAAAATCGAAAAATGACAGTAAATCTTCATTTGAATTTAACGAATTTACAATCGCTATGATGTCATTGGGAATTGTTGCCCTTGCTTTAATCGCAATTTTCTCAAGAAGAATTATCATTATCAAAAAGAGAAAACAAAAATTTGAAACAGGAAGAAACAATAAACGGGCAATCTGCATTTATAAAGAACTTAAAAATCTCACGAAAATTTCACATATTCTGATTACAGATGAAGTGAAATCCGTGTACGAAAAGGCGAGGTTCAGCAATCACACGATAAGCGATGATGAACTGAAAATTATTGAAAACGCTTACTATAATTCCATTGAAGAAATTTACAATAATCTCCCTCGCATCAAAAAGCCATATTACAAGTTTATAAAGGCAATAAAATAAGAAATGCTCCCGTACAATGCGGGAGCGTTTTTACACAACAAAAGGCTCTTGAAAACAACTCAAGAGCCTTAGATTTTGCTTTATACTATTTAAAAAGATTCTTTTTGTCATAATAATCCTTATCGACAAACTCGTCCTTTTCGTCAAGATTGCTGTCACTGCTCTTGAAAAGTCCCGAGCCAAAACGATAATCGTGATTTGCCATTCTGCGAATTCCGTAAGCAAGAATTGCAACACACACCAAAATCCAGAAAACTAACCAAAACATAAACAACACCTCTCAAAAGCAATACAATATTAATATTTTTGTTTAGCTGATTATATCATTATGTTATATTCTTGTCAACAAAAAATTGTAATTTACCGACATAATTTTGCAAGTTAGGGTTCGGTACTGTTAATTTTCTTTTTGATATGGTAAAATGGTTGATGAACGGAGGGAATGCGATGTTTAATGTTACAATCCGTCAGGTTGGGATTGAGGAACGGGAAGAAATTATAATTTGCTGTCATGAAATCAGCGACGAGGTTATGTCGCTTGCAAACAGCATTAAGGGGCAGAAAAGTTTTCTTCTTGCATCAAAAGACGGCGAGATGTTCAAGCTTGACACAAAGGAAATTTTCTACATAGAATCGGTTGACAACAAAACCTTTATATACTGCAAAAACAATGTTTATGAAACCAAACAAAAGCTGTATGAGCTTGAAGAAATTTTAAAAGGAACAAAATTTTTCAGATGTTCAAAGTCGATGATACTGAATATCGGTAAAATCCGTTCCGTGTCACCGTCTGTCAACAGCCGTTTTGAGGCAAAGCTTGTAAACGGTGAAACGGCAATTATTTCAAGGCAGTATGTGCCGACCTTGAAGAAAAAGCTTGGAATGTGAGGTATTGTTATGAATGATTCTTTAAAAGAAATTATAAAGGAAGTCATAAAGGACTTTTTCATAATCACGGTTGCAATGCTTTTTGTTGTAAGCCTTGCAAATTCAATTGCGTTAATCGAATACTATCCCCCCTATTTTCCGTGGGTTGTAATGGGAACAGGTGCGGTAACTTCAATTCCGACTCTGCTTTTTTACTTTAAAGAAGAACCCACCAAACTGCAGGCTCGCATACGAATTGTCATTCATTTCTGCCTTATTCAAGCAATTGTTATGACCGAGGGATTTTTGCTTGGTTGGTACAAGAATTTTCCTATGGCGCTTTTGGTTTTTGCAATGATTACCGCCGTGTATCTGCTGACATTTCTTTTCAGCTACATTACACGGACAAGCACGGCAAAATCAATTAATGAATCGCTCAAAAAATTTAACGCTGACGAGGATTATCAGGACGAATAACTGCATTTTGACATACAAAATCGCAACTTACTCCCCTCTTTTTGCAACACAGCTAAAATTGCTTTTCTTTTGAATTGCAAGGTGCTACTATGTTGACAGAAGGAGGGGATTTTTAATGAGTAACATAATCGAAGTTAAAAATCTTGTAAAGAATTATAAAGATGTTCACGCAGTAAATGATATATCATTCACGGTTGAAGAGGGTTCGTTTTTTGCATTTCTCGGAATTAACGGTGCAGGCAAATCAACCACAATCAACATTCTTTGCACGGTGCTTGAAAAAACATCGGGCAATGTTAAAATCGGCGGATATGACCTTGACAAAGAAAAGAACAAAATCAAGGAGCTTATCGGAATTGTTTTTCAGGGTTCTGTACTTGACAAACCGCTTACCGTTAAAGAAAATCTTGAATCGAGAGCGTCATATTACGGACTCAACAAAAAAGAAATCGCCAAAAGAATTGAAAGCCTTACACAAACCTTTGACCTTTCGGAAATTCTCAAAAGAAAATACGGCACATTGAGCGGTGGCCAGCGCAGACGGGTTGACATTGCAAGGGCGCTTATTAACCGACCGAAGCTCCTGTTCCTTGACGAACCGACAACTGGACTTGACCCGAAAACAAGGCTGCAGGTGTGGGAAATCATCCACAATCTTCGCAAAGAAACAGGACTTACGGTATTCCTCACAACCCACTATATGGAAGAAACAGTTGACTGCGACAATGTGGTGATTATTGATTCGGGAAAAATTGTTGCCAACGATTCTCCGCATAATCTCAAAAAAGATTATTCGTCAAACAGCCTTGTTTGGTACACGGAAGAAAATTCTGAAAACGATAATCTTCTCAAGGCCGATAATCTCGAATTTGAAAGAGTCGGAGATGCGTATAAAATCAAAATCAAGGACAGCAGACAGGCTCTTGAAATCACAAACAAACATACTGAAATTGTCGATTTTGAGATTATCAAAGGCAATATGGACGATGTGTTTCTGACCGTAACGGGTAAAAGGCTGGGTGACTGATATGAAATTTCAAAGAACACTTTGCTCATACAAGGGTATGACAAAACGAAATATAAAGGTATATTTAAAGGACAAAACCGCAATTATCTTCTCAATGATGACACAGATTATCATACTCGGATTATATCTTTTATTTCTCAAACAGAATTATGTAGATTCAATGACTTCAATGCTTGACGGCTTCAACATCAAAACAGAGGACAATTTGATTAACGCACTTGTAAATTCATGGCTTGTATCGGGCGTTATCGGAACATCTGTTGTTACGGTTGCAATGAACTCACTTTCGGTAATGATTTCCGACAAGCAGAACAAGATTGACTACGACTATAACGCTTCTTCCGTAAAGGGCAGTACGGTTGTTCTCTCCTACTTTTCGGGTGCGGTTATAAACACAATTGTAATCAGTGCAATTTTGCTGACGGCAGGCATCGCATTTTCGTGCATATCGGGTTCAAGCTTTCCCGAATTTACAGAGCTTTTAAAATTATACGGACTTGTGATTTTAGGCTCTGTTTCGGCTGTACTTATTCTTATGTTTGTTGCGTCATTCTTCAAAAAGAATTCAACCTATGCCGCATTCAACACACTTATTTCGGTTGCAATCGGTTTTGTAATCGGCGCATACATTCCCGTCAGCCAGTTTTCGGACGGAATTCAGACATTTGTAAATCTTATCCCCGGCTCACACATTGCGGCTATGATAAGAAATGTGCTTGTCAGCCCGTGTATTAACGATATTTCGACCTCACTCGCAGGAGCAGACCACGGAATGTTTGCCGCAGAGGCAGAAAAAGCGTTTGCAACCAACCTCAACCTTTTCGGAAACGAAGTGGATTTCACATTTATGATGATGTACTCAATCGGTGCAATCTTAATTTTCCTTATCCTCAACCTTATATCATACAAATTCAGTTCAAAACGCAAGGACTGATTTATGACAGATAAAAAGCCGACACTCCGAAAAGTGTCGGCTTTTTTATATATAGTTACTTCCAAACTTCTTCTGCAATTTCTTTTACAAGAGCAAGCTTTGCCCACTGCTCTTCCTCGGTAAGCTTATTACCGATTTCGCATGATGCAAAACCGCACTGCGGACTGAGATACAATCTGTCAAGCGGAATATACTTTGCCGCCTCATGAATACGATTGATTACACTCTGCTTATCCTCAAGAACAGGTGACTTTGTTGTGATAAGACCGAGAACAACCTTTTTGTCACCGCTCACATATTTTAACGGTTCAAAACCGCCTGAACGCTCATCGTCAAACTCAAGATAATAAGCGTTGACATTTTCTTCACCGAAAAGTTTCTCTGCAACAGGATCATATGCACCGCTGCTGAAGTATGCAGAATGATAGTTACCTCTGCAAACATGAGTATTGATTACGAGGTCATCGGGTTTACCCTCAATTGCAAGGTTGTTTACCTTGAGAAGTTTCTCACTGATACTCTTTAAATCTGCATTCTCGCCATAGCGAATTACGCTACCCTCCGCAACAAGAACGCCCCATGTGCAGTCGTCAAACTGGATATTTCTGCAACCTGCATCGTAAAGATCTTTGATTACCTTTTTATATCCGTTTGCAATATCGTTGATAAGTTCTTCATCTGTCGAATAGAACTTCCTTGTCGTTTCAATATTTGCAGGAATGATGAACTGCTGGAAAAACTGTGCGGGAGCAGGAATTGTCTGCTTTGCTACTGTGTTTTCATCCTCAAGAGCCTTTACAAATTTGTAATGTTCAACAAACGGATGACTGTCAACCGAGATTTCGCCGGAAAGCCATGTATCGTCAATCAAAGCCTGTTCGCCGTGGAATGCAACACCGTTTTCGGTTTTTTTGTGTTCAACTCCGTTAAATCCCCACATGAAGTCAAGATGCCATGTTGCTCTGCGGAATTCACCGTCGGTAATCGCTTTTATACCGGCTTTTTTCTGTTTTGCAACAAGGTCAAGAATAGCCTTGTCCTCAACTGCGGTAAGCTCTTCTTTTGTGATTTTACCGTTTTCAAAATCAAGTCTTGCTTTTTTAAGATAATCGGGTCTTAAAAAGCTGCCTACTGTTTCAAATCTAAATGGTGTGTGCTGTTTACTCATCTTAAATACCTCCGTGGAAATTTGATGAGTTAATTATATTATGAATTCACAGACTTGTAAAATACTTGTTATCAGCCGTTTGCTATTAGTTTTTCTTATATCAAATATGTTTCTTTAAAGCCTCAATATATGCCTCGGCAAGGTTACTGTGCAAAATCTTTTTATTTTCGATATAACCGATTTTCATATTGCCCTCTTCATCAAGGGGGATTGCGGTTATATTATCACCGTTTAGCTCATTGTCGATTACGCCGCTGCAAACTGTGTAGCCGTTGAGTCCGATTAAAAGGTTGAATAGGGTTGCTCTGTCTGTCACTCTGATATTTTTTGTACGCCCGACCGTGCTGAAAATTTCTTCCGAATAATAAAAAGAATTATGCTCCCCCTGTTCAAACGAGAGATACGGATAATCGGCAAGCTCCTCCATTGTAACGGATTTTTTGTCTGCAAGCGGATGGTCGGTTGATACAAACACATGAGGCTTTGCCGTAAAAAGCTCGGTGAATGTCAGCGACTTTGATTTTATAATTTTCATCAGCGCATCTTTGTTAAAGCTGTTGAGATAAAGAATTCCGATTTCGCTTTTCATCTTTGCAACATCGTCAATAATTTCGTAGGTTTCGGTTTCACGAAGTGAAAAATCGTACTCCTCGCCTGCAAACCGTCGGATAAGATCAACAAATGCATTGACTGCAAACGAGTAGTGCTGGGTTGAAACGCAGAACTGCTGTTTTATCTTTGTTCCCGACTTATACACTCCCTCAAGCAGACTTGCCTGTTCAAGAACCTGTCGTGCATAGCCGAGAAATCTTTCACCCTCGTTTGAAGTTACAACGCCCTTGTTTGTGCGTGTAAAAATCTTTATGCCCATTTCCGTTTCCAACTCACGGATTGATGTTGTAAGTCCCGGTTGGGAAATAAAAAGTTCTTTTGACGCTTCACTCATTGAGCCTGTGCGGGCAACGGTGACAACATATTTCAACTGTTGCAAAGTCAACCTTGTTCAATCCTTTCAAAAACAAATTCCCTCATTCAACATAGAAAACACGGTTTTCTCTTCTCGGTGAAGTTTTGGGATATTCACCGTTCACATAACCGATAACGCAGTGACCGATACCCTCATAGTCACCCTCAATACCGAGTGATTCGAGAATTTCTTTGCCCTCTTTGCTTTCAAATTCTTCCTTTGCACGGTGAATCCAACAGCTTCCGAGTCCCTCATCATGGGCGGCAAGCATAAGATTTTCCATCACAAGAGTACCGTCATACAGATATGTAGGAGCAGCTTTGTCGGCAAGCACAATCAGCACAACGGGAGCGTTATAGAACGGATCAACATCTTTTCCCATAATTTCGGCATTCATTCTTGAAAGCCTGTCACGCATTTCTTTGTTTGTAACGGCAACGATAATAACCGGCTGTCTGTTCATTCCTGACGGTGCATACAGACCTGCGGAAATGATTTCGTCAATAACTTCCTTTGGCGGCATTTCAGACTTAAAGCTGCGAACGCTTCTTCTTGATTTCAGTTTTTCGATAAATTCACTCATTATGTAAACCTCTCAGTCCTCATAAAATTTTGCAAAATCCTCAACAGATTTTCTCTTTGGTCTTACGATTTCGGAATCAGTGTAACCAACTGCGATAACGCTGACAACAGCCTCTGTTTCGGGAATGTCAAATTCTTTTCTGAGCTTTTCACCGTCACGGATACCCATAACAAGGGTTGAAATGCCGAGTTCGGTTGCCTTTAGCAAAAGTGCCATATTGTTAAGGCCGAGATCGTAATATCCCCAGCCGTTGCCGATTTCAGTAACGGCAGTACCGTCTTTGTCAAAACCCGAACGGTTGAGAACAACTGTTGTCACGATATATGCAGACGCATTTTCTGAATTTTTTCTGTTAAATTCGGGGAGTGCCTCTCTTACGGCATTCTTACTTTTCTCGCCTGTTGCAACATAAAAGCGCGGCGTCTGCGAGTTCTTCCACGAAGGAGCAAGATTTGCCGCCGACAGCATTTCATCAAGCAGGCTTTTTTCAATCTTTTTATCTATATAATGTCTTGTGCTTTTTCTGTTATTTAAAGCCTCAGATAATTCCATAATCAAACCTCCAAAATTTTTATACCTATATTGTACCAATGGAGTGGGAATTATTCAAGGGTTAAAGCAGAATATAGAACAAAATCGGTATTGTAAAAACTGCCGTCAGCTGTGACACAAGCGCCATACTTGCACCATCATCGGGACTTTTTCCGTAGGCTGACGGAATGATTACCGTGTTAAGTCCAAGCGGCATTGCATTTGCGCAAAGTGTTGCAACAACTGCCTCCTGAGGTGCGTTAAAAAGCTTTAACACAAGCACCGAAACCGTTGGCAGAAACACAAGGCGGATTCCTGCAACAACATAGGTCTGCCATTTGCCGAAAAGATTTGCAAAGCTGTAGCCGCCTATTACAAAGCCTGTCAGAATCATTGCAATCGGAGACATACAGGCGGCGGTTGAATTGATTATTGTTGTGACAAGTCTGAATTTCGGAATCGGCAATAAACCGAGAATTGCTCCGATAAAAATTGAAACAAAAATCGGATTGACAAAATTTTTCATTGAAAATTTGCCGTGTCCGTTCGGCACAAGCCACGCAATTCCTATTGAATAAGTAAACAGATTAAGCGGTAAAGTGAACATAAGATAGTCGAAAAGCTCCATGCTTTCTGCGCCGTATATTCCCGACACCATTGCAGTTCCGACAAATCCGAAATTTGAAACGGAAATTGAATAGCGGTACACCTTTTTCAGATATTCCGTCTTACCAAGAAATCTTGAAACGGCAAATCCCGTTGCAATGCAAAATAGCAGAACCCCCGTGCTGTAGGCAATGAACACCCATTTTTCGCTTATGTTTTTTACTGTACAATTGGTGCGGAATGTGTTAATTACAACGGCTGGCATAAGAATCCTGTTCTCAAGCTTTGAAAAAATTTCGGCTGAATTTTCCGGCAAAAATCCGCCCTGTCGGATTGTAAAACCGATAAATATAAACGAAAACAAAACCGCAATCTGAAAAATCACCGATGAAAAAATCTCCACAAATTCATCCCCTTTTAAAGCCAAAACACCCCCAGTCCGAGGGGCTGAGGGTGTAAGCTTCAAATCAAATTACTTGCAGCTGCACTTTGCTTCAAAGCTCTGGCAGTCCGTACACTGACAAACAGTCGGATTTGCCTCGTGAGTTCCGACCTTGATTGCTTCAAGCGAACAGTAGTCCTTTGTGCTGTTGTGATGCTTACAGTTTGTTACCGAGCACATAATGCTTTGGTTACAATATGCATTGTTTTCCATAGTATTCATTCTCCTCATTCATTTTTGCGGATTAGCCGCTTTTTATATTGTTTCTGCATTTTGCGGATTTATACCGCACACTTTGAAACATCTGCAATAAAATGTATTGAGGTGAATTACATGAATGTTGTATCGGCTGTTTTTCTTGTTGTTTTTGCCGTAATCGGAATTTGTGCATTTGTCCGTGAATTAACATTTTTTATCTTTCGTAACAGAAAAAATAATACCGTTATGTTTGTTGCTCCCGTCAGCGGAAAATGTGAAAATGCCGAATATATTTTGCGAAGTGCTGCCGCAAAGGTAAAATGGATAAGCAGAGGAAGAAATGACTGTGTAATTTGCCTTGACTGCGGTATGGACGATGAAACAAAAAGAATTTGCCAAAAAATATGTCGTGACTACGGCTTTGCAAAGCTTTTGACAAAACAGGAATTTTTAAAAATGATAAAGTAAAAATCCAAACGAAATTTAAACAAAAATACTGCCACAGAATATGCCGAGGTTTTATAAGGCAGTATGATAAAACTTAATAAACCCAAGACATTGCCATGGCAGTATGAGGCTTTGACTGTAAAAGGTCAAAGCCTTTTTCTTATCAAAAGTCTGTGAGTGCATTTTTGCATAAATAAATGACAGAAGGGAGCAGAACAATGGAAGCATTATGGTTTGTGCTTGGATTTGCTGTGACAACAACAGTTGTACTTGCAATGGAAAAACTTATCATCAAAAACTAAAATCGGAGGTAAAAATGTTTGGACTTATAATGACATTGACTGCAAAAGTCGCAGTAGAAATGTTTGCAAAAGGTGCAGGAACGGCTATTACACTTCTCTGCGCAGGAACAAAGCTGAGGAAAAGAAAATGATTGAAATATTCTTATTATATCATAATCACAAGGTGCATTATGATATAATCACCCATCGAGAATTTTGCAAGGCAAAATTTGAGGGGAACATAAATTCATATAATAAGCACTCACAAACACTTTAGATTATAACTATAATTTCCGTGCTTATTATATCATAAATCCGTTAGCATTAACAGACAAAATTCATAAGCAAAACACCTGCAATGTGCATAACAAAATTTACACATAGTAAAAGCATACAAATAACCATAGTAAAACTTGATGATTATGCTGATTTATTATCTACAGTATTGTATTCGTATAACGATAATGTTACAATTATGTCAGAGCAATAATAACCGGTTTGAACTTAAAAACAATTATTAACAGAAAGGTATGAATTATATGAAGCTTGATTATATTAACGAAGAAAATAAATTTAATGAAGATGAATTTGAAGAACTCACCGAAGATGAGATTTATCTTAACAAAGGTGCAGATGCGTATCAGGCGGGCGATTATGAAACAGCAATCAGGCTTTATCAAAAGTCTGCCGATATGGGAAATATAACCGCACTGAGCAATCTTGGCTACTGCTATTACTACGGAAGAAGCATTCCTGTTGATAAAACCAAAGCTAAAGAATGTTGGGAAAAGGCGGCTATTTTCGGCGATATTCCGTCTGTTTACAAGCTTGGTGATATGTACAGGTACGGCGATTTACCGCAAAATCTCGATTATTCACACGCTTTGTACAAAAGGGCATTTTTGTTAGCTCTTGACAATATGGACAACTACTATGTTGCTCCCGATGCATTTTTAAGAATGCTAAAGTATTACCCCGAGGAAATTTTCGACTTTGGCTATTCACCTATCGACATAGCCGCCCATTGCGTTATCGGAATAAAAGATCGCATTGCAAGAGGTGACAATTATTCGGGAAAAGTTTTAAGTGGTGCAAAAGCCGTACTCATAAAATTACTTGATGAATAATTTTTTTAATTAACAGTTTGGAGAAAATTATGTTTAAAAAACTTCAGGAAAGAAAACAACAACAATACGAAGAATATGTAAGAATGAGAAATGCAGAAAGAGAACGATTGTATTCGCTACCGGAAAAAGAATTGATGGTGGAAACTCTTTTGGAAATAAGAGATTTGAATAACAAAATAGATGATTTAAAAAGAACCGTTATACTTTACAGTAATCTTAACGGCAATTAAATATTAACTTAACAAAAAGGACAAATTCACTCACGGGATTTTCGCTTAACAGCGTGCCTGTTATGATGTGTGAATTTGTCTTTTTTATTGAACCAAAATTATTACTGTGATATAATTTTAACTATAAAACTACTTACGATTTATTCGGAGAAAATTTAAACGGTTCGGCAATACTTGCAGGATTGCTAAGTTTCCCCTCGTGCATTTTCTTCGCAATAGGCGTAATCGGAATGATTTTGATGACCGTTCTCACATTCAAAGCTGACTCCTCAAACCCAAAAATGAACCGGACAGAACAAATCATCAACACCACCGCACAGTTATGCTTCTTTGTAGGATTGATGTTAGTTTAATAATATTTCAGCGTGATTTCATCATTCATATTTTAATAATCACTTTACACAACCACCCGATTTTGGGTGGTTTTTATTTTGCATTACTTTACGCAAATTCGCTCTAATAATTTTTAATTAAATTTTCGAAAAATTGCATTATTCTATGCATTTTTCTTCAAATTAGGGGGGTATAAGTGGAGGGGGGTTCTTCTTTAGTTACAACAGGAGTGATTATATGAGCGGTTGCAAATACATAACAATTTCATACAACATACTCTCGGACAAGAGATTGAATTCTACGGACAAGCTTGTTTACGGTATTATTGAATCGGCTTGCAGAATGTATGACAGTTGTTGCACTATGAGTAATGACACGATTGCTAAGATACTAAATACCACCACAAGAACAATTCAAAGCTCAATTTCTAAACTTGTAAAATACAAATTCATATATCGTAAGATTGAAAATGCAAACGAATCTTACATCAAACTAAGGAGTATGACTGTAATTCAGGACACGGACACTACGAAGAATACTTCATACCCCCATGAAGAAAATTTCACTCCCCCCATGAAGAAAACTTCACATAAATATAATAATAAAAATAATAATAAATATATTGTCGAAATCAAGGAGATTATCGACTATTTGAATTTGAGAGCAAGAAAGAATTTTCGCAGTTTAACCGCTGCAACACAAAGTCTTATTAAAGCAAGACTTAACGAAGGCTTTACTGTTGAAGATTTTAAGAAAGTAATTGACATCAAGTGCAGTGAGTGGCTTGGGAGTGATTACGCACAATACCTCAGACCGCAAACGCTGTTCGGGACAAAGTTTGAAAGCTATCTGAATTCTATTGACACCGTTAAGCCAAAGAAAGATTTTGACATTCTGTCAACCTATGAAACATTATAAATTACGGAGGTTATATGAAAGATACAACAGAAATTGAAAACCGACTCATCGGTCATATTATCAACTTTGACGAGGGCAAAAGCATCATCAGCGAATTGTCGGACGATTTGTTCACAGATGAAACCAACCGTTCCCTATTCGCAATTATCCGCAAAGAATTCAAAAGCGGAAATCCGGATACAGGTATTTTGCTTTCTAAATGCTCAAATGAACAGAAACAGCGTATTCTTGAATGTGCCGACAGTTCGTTCAGAACGGACAATGTGAATGAATATATTAAAATTCTGATTGATGAATCTGCAAAAAGATTTATGAAATCAAGCCTTGAAAGCTCAATCATTGACGGCAGTATTTCACCTTCAAAGCTGAGGAGCATTGCCGATACAGCCGATGAAATCGCTCACAATGACACATTTAGGCAGAATGAGAAAATGCTCAATGATTACATTTCGCACATTGGCAAGGCTCACAAGGGCATTAAAACATACTTTCCAAAGCTTGACCGCTTTACTTCGGGATTGAAGAAAGGCACACTCGCAATACTTGCGGCAAGACCGTCTGTCGGCAAGACTACGCTTGCACTCAACATTGCGGTAAATTGTGCCTTACACGGTCAAAAGGTTATGTTCTTTTCGCTTGAAATGACCTACGATATGATTTTGGACAAGGTGTTTTCTTCTCAATGCAATATTCCTTATGAGAATTTCAGAAACAGTCAGAATGCCGAACAGCTGCAATCCACAGCAAGAAATTTTGCTTTAAGTACGAACATTGCAAGTTATCTTATTGTCGGGGACAAAACGAGAAATGTTGAGGCAATCACCTCTGAAATTGCCAAAGAAAAGCCTCAGCTTGTAATTGTTGACTATGTTCAGATTGTTTCAACGCTGAAGAAATTCGGTGAGAGCAAGCGACTTCAGATTGATTACATAACAGGCGAACTCAAAGCGATTGCAAAGCAGACAGGCTGTTGCATTATTCTGCTTTCACAGCTCAGACGAGCCGATACAAACCATATTCCGACAATGGAAGATTTGAAAGAAAGCGGAGGTCTTGAACAGGACGGTGACTATGTTTTTCTCCTTGACAGAGAATATGTCCGCAACCGTGACTCAGGCACTCCTCCTGAAGATGCCGTGCTGATAATCGCCAAGAATAAGTTTGGCAAAACCGCAAAAATAGAGCTTAACTTTGACGGCAAATATCAGAATTTTACGGAATCAAAGAAAACAAATTTTCCGCCTTATAAAACACCGAAAGCACCCATAATGCTTGATATTTCCGAATCACTCATTTCCTCTGAAATTCAGAATTCATTTGAAACTCACGAACTTGATAACTAATGCCCCGCATAGAAAAAGTCACGACTGCATATGCAATCGTGACCGAGTTGGTGGAGCAGGCGACGTCATAGTCGAACACTGCTCCGTGCAGGTTTTATCGGTGTTAAAGGCTTCTTCAATTTCCTCTAACGGTATATTATCAACACTCACAGGCTTCTTGCTGGCGTTGATTATCAGTGTAAAGTGGTCATCGTAAAGATACACGGAATGTACGAGGATATTGATGATGGCACGGCGTTTGTTGACATCATCCAGCGGCATTTCGCAGACAAAGTTGAGGAAAGCGAGTATCTGTGCTTCTGAAAGACAGATACGCTTGTTTTCTTCAATGGCGAGTTGTTCTTCTAAGGCATCCTTTCCAGCCTGACGTTTATTGAGCCGTTCTGTTAGCATTGGAACAGATTGACCTTGCTCAATACCTCGCCATAGATTTTCTATAGCAGTATCCGCTTCTCGGATAGCTTTCTTTAGTTGCTTGACCGTAAGATTATCAGGGCTTTTGTTACATTCCTCGGCTACCTTTTGGGCAATAAACTTAATGTTATCATCGGTAAGCAATTTCAAACATTCTGCAATGACTCTGTCCTCAATTTTCTTTTTGCTGACGATTGTTTTATCACAGCGTTTCTTTCGGGCTTCTTTGCAGATGTAATAATGATACTGTTTGCCAGTTTTACTTGTACCGCCATAGCCGACCATCATATTCTTGCAGTGACCGCAAAACAGCTTTGTTGTCAACAGATACTCACCCTCACCGTGCGTTCTGGCAGGAGCCTTTTTGTTTTTGTCCAGTATTTCCTGAACCTTGTAAAATAAATCGTCGTCTAAAATTCTCGGCATTCTGTCCGGCGTTTCCTGCCCATTATACATATAAACTCCTATATATCTTTTATTGCTCAACATACGGCTTAGACTGTTGTAAGTAAAATCATTACCTAAAGATGTTTTGATTTTTCTGCGTTTTAAATCCTTAACGATTTCAGCTTTTGTTTCGCCGCTTGCGTATCGCTCAAATATTTCACGCACGATTTTGGCTTCTTCCTCGTCCACATAGAATCGCCTGTCTTTATCCACCTTGAAGCCAAGACCGGGATTGCTGCCATTGGACAAACACTTTTGTGCGTTGATCTCCATTCCTCGGTGGATCTTCTGCGAAAGCTCAGCGGAATAATACTCCGCCATACTCTCTAACACACCTTCTACGAGAATACCTGATGCGTCGTCTGTGATGTTTTCTCTTGCCGACAACACCCTGACGCCGTTCTTTTTTAGCTTTGCTTTGTAGATTGCACTGTCGTAGCGGTTACGGGCAAATCGATCAAGCTGATACACCAATACGCCCTCAAAGGTGTGTTTATCGCTGTCGGAAATCATACGCTGAAACTCTGCACGATTATCGTATTTACCGCTCATAGCCCTGTCTATGTACTCACCGACAACTGTATAATGATTCTGCTCCGCATACTCGTAGCACACCTTCAACTGACCTTCAATTGATTGCTCAGTTTGGCTATGGCTCGAAAAGCGGGCGTAGATTACTACATTCATTTTGACCTCCTTTGCTCTCCGCCGAAACGACGGAGAGCTGTATTTATATATTACAGAATTTGAAGAAAACAATCGAATGTGTCAAATTTACGCAATCATTTTCTCATCCTGATATTCGGGGTGAGCCTTTAGCCAATTTTCATAATATTGCTTACCGAACTTGCTGTTGTAAAAATTGATAATTTCCGGAACAAATGCTTTTGCGAGGAGCGTTAACGCTTCCTCCGAATATTCCGCAGTTTGTAATTCAATGCTCAATAGGTTCACCTCATCTTTCACGGTCTCGCTGTCGCTTGAGATAGCGTTGGTAGTAATCGCAGGCTTTGAGGATAAAACCTTCAAGCTGATTGTCGGTTGCTTTCGGTGCAAACTTTCTTACCTTATCCATCGGGATTTTCAGCGTTTCACGCTGGTTTGCTTTATCCTCTGACATAATATTTTCGATTAATCGTGGTGAAATCAAGCCGTCACGGACAGCCTTGTGCATACGAAACGCCTGAGAATAGGACGGCGTGCAATCGTCACGCTCGATAATATCCAGCAGGTTGTGCTGTAAATTCTTGTCAAGATAAGAAAGCTCAACGCCAACAGAAAAAGCGATTTTGCCCTCGTCCATCAAATTGAGCAGTTCGGGGATAAGCTTTGTCAGACGAATATAGCGACGAATCTGTGTTTTGCTCTCGTCAGATTGTTCGGCTATAATATCTGCTGTTTCCAACCTCCGACCAACTTGGTTGGAAGTTAAGTCGGATCGATAACCCTGTCTGCTCATAGCTTCAAGTTTCAACTTGTACGCAAACGCCTTCTCCGACGGAAGCAGATGCTCCCTGTGTAGATTACTGTCCACCACCATAATCGCCGCTTCGTCACGGCTGACGGGACGAATAAAGGCAGGGACTTCTGTTAGCCCTGCCTTCTGTGCCGCACGAAAGCGGCGGTGTCCGGATATGATTTCATACTCATCTGTTGTACCTTCAAGCGGTCGTACAATCAGCGGCGTCATAATGCCCTGCTGCTGAACGCTCTCGATTAAGCTGTTCATCTCGTCATTGTCGAGCACCTGATACGGGTGGTCTTTGAATTCGTGTAGTTTGTTGATTGATATATTGGTCATCTTTCATAACTCCTTTGTTTTGATTTTGTTTTAGGTTTCCGTCCTCTTGCGAGGTTTTGCGCTTGTATTTCACAGCGGATATTTTCGTTGATCTTCGGTTCGTCCTCAATGATCGTGAGGGCGATTTTCTTTTCCTTGCGGAGCTGCCGCAAGAGCGTTGTGCAATCGTCACGGCTCTTTTTCAGCTCCCTGATTCTGTCGTCGTCATCGCAGTAGCGCAGCTTGTTATATACCTTCTCTCGCAGCTCGGTAACTTCCTTAATCTCCTTGTCGGTATCGGTGATAAAGGCTTTTACATCATCAAGCGTGTGCAGCTTTTTATTTGAAACCAACGTCACTTGGAGTGAATACCTGTCCAAATGCCGCCACGCTTCACGCATTTCGGGCGTTAGCGGTCTGCGATGATTCCACTTCGGTAACTTACCCATCAGGAAAAGATAGTGTAGATATTTGGCGTATAAACCGCCGAAGGATTTGAGCTTTTTGAAGCTGCCACGGAACACAAATACCCTCGGCTTAAAGCGCTTCCTCTGCTTGCGGCTGTACTCATACTCAGCGGCGTTTCGCCAATGCTGCGTATTGTTTTCGTGGATTCTGCGGCGGATTGCTTCGTTGTTGTACTCGTCGCCTAAGCGGTACATTCGCACCGATTTCTTGCTGTTGGCAGAGCGAATTGTCCAGTAACGGTGCTTCGGATTCAGGCACATAATATAGCCCATATCCTTCATAATCCACTTGAAATACTCGAAGCTGCGTGAGTGCTCAATACCGTAATCAATCGCTTCTCTCAGCACATTGAACATCGTCGGCTCGCCGTTTTTCTCCGCAAAGTAAATGCTCCTCGGCGTTTTGCCTGTCGGATTTTTGATAACGGTCAGATTATGTTCGGCACAAAGCTCGTCCGACAAAGCACGGAATTTCCAGTAGGTTCCCTCGTTGCAATCAAACTTTTTGCCTGTCCACATATTAGTGCTGCAAACGACAAAGTGATTATGCAGGGTGCCTGTGTTCAGGTGCGTCGCAACCAACACCTGATACTCATTGCCCCACATTTTCTTGGCAAGCTTAACGCCGATTTCGTGACAAAGCTTCGGTGTAATCTCGCCTGTTTTAAAGCTCTGATAAGCGTGATAGGCGACGTTGCCGCCTGTTTTTCCGAAGCGCTCCTGCACGGCGCTCATCTCATCAAAGGCGGTTTCGGCGTTGCAATTCACGCCTGTCACATAGCAACGGCTCTCCGTTTTTGCTTCGTCACCGGCGTAGTGAATCACCTTTTTCAAATCGGAATCAACCGTCTTTTCAGGGTTGGCGGCGTAGTTCACCGTGCGCTCCAAGTTGTCCTTAACCGCCCAAATTTTCGTTGTCGCCACCGCTGTCATCCTCCTTTCGTTCGTGATATGCGGAAAGAATTTTTGTTCGATTTCCGAGAGCTTTCTCTCCAAAATTCTTCCGTCGAGCGGATACAAATTGCTCCGCAAATCGTTCACCGAAGCGTACACTTCATAGAGCTTTTGGCTCGGCTTTTCAGTCAGATTTTTGCTCAAACCGACCTTTCTCAGATACTCCGAGAGCGAAATTCCGTAGTGCTTTGCGGCTCTTTTCAGCCGCTTTTTCTCGCCCTCGGTTACTCTGACATTGATGTTAAAATTGCGCTTTCGCATAGTTAATCTTCCTTTCTGAATTGGGGTTACAGGGGATCTTTCCCATTTCGGCTTTTCAGCCGCCGGTTTTGGCATTACAAAACCTATGCTCGCTACACCATAAGACTAACGTCCTGTGTAGAGCCGTGTAGCCACGCTACACATTTTCAATGACTTCCACCTTCTCGAGATAGATTTTGTTCAGACTACTTTCCGAATAAAAAAGTCGGAGCTTCGTGCCGATCGGCATATAGTAAAAGCCGAGGTAAGTCTGCCACCAGAAAATCGGTGTGATGATTTTTCTTCCGTCGTCGAGGGTGAGGAAAATACGGATGGATTTCTTGTGTCCCTGCGCTTTCATTTCAAGTATTCCGGTAAACTCTCCTGCTTCTTCCATCATCTGATAGTCCGAGGTGTCGATCATCATTTCTCTCATCTCAATTAGCGAAAAAACCTTTGCGTTGTCGTTCATTTGGTTCTCCTTTCCACTTCCCGAAAAAGAAATGTTTTCGCCGCCCATATAGGTAGGTGTGTTAAGATAAACTTCTTCTTTTTCGGTTAGTTATTTTTTTATTTGTCTATTTAGTTATTTATATATAGGAGCTGCTTCTGCCGCTCACGCTGACGGCGCTTGCGTTCTACTGCCTTCTGCCGTTTGATTATGTCGGCATATTTGTCGCAGTAGCGTTTGTTTCGAGCCTTGGAATAAAAGCGTGAGCCGCAGCTTTGACAACGCTTGTAATCGTTGTCGCAGATTAGCACCCGATACAGTTCCTTGTCGAGAGGAAGCACAGCGTCCTTGAAATGGTTGCAGAAGATGTGGTATTTGGAAATCAACTGCACACAGGTATGCGTTTCTCCGTCGTCGAGCAACAGACAGTTGCCGTCCATACAGTTGCAGCACTCCCGCCTGACCAAGCGGCTGACCTTCCGAAACTGTCCTGCCTTAATTTCAATGAGCATTTGACCTCCTTTCCTGTCACGCTTAATAAGTCTGAAAATGCGATGGGGAATATAATTACTCTCCTTCGTGCGTTTCGTCGCTCAGAGGTCGCATTTTGAGCGGCTCGTGAGCCTTAAAAAGCGTGACATCAAACTGTATGTTATGTGTCACACTGCCAAAGCGTACTTTCCTGACAGGCAATCCTGCTCGACGCTGTGTCGTCAGCCTTCCGGCTGCGCTCACTCCGTAGAGGTCGTGGCGGTTTATCCTTCGCTTGGCAGCTATTCAGTTGTAGTGAAAGAATTACCCTTTCACCCTTCACGCAAAAACACTTGTTTTCTGTCATAAAAGTGTCATTGCGACAGTGAAATCGGATTAACCCTTTCACCCGTTCCCAAGGACACTTCTTTTTTGTCATAAACCTGTCATAAGCATAAAGACAAAAAAATAAACACCTGTCAAAAAGACAAGTGTTTACTAATCAAATTATTCAGTTGTTTTTATGCGAACCTTTCCGTCGGCTTGATCACGTTCATACAATAATGCCGATAGCTTTTTATACATCTTCTGCTGTATATTTTCAACGCTGCCACGATTCATATTGTGAGCTTCTGCATATTTTCTGATGGACAACCGTTTTATAAACCTTTCATTGAAAAACTCACCATAATCCCGAAGTACCGTTTGGAAGCACGTTTTTATAAACTTCAAATCCTCGTAAACTATTTCCATTTCTTTCTTAGATAGAGCTATGAAATCATCATAATAGTTTTTTGAGAATTTATACTTTCTCAAATCAACTAAATAGTTCACGCATAAATCTTTTGCGTAATCATAGTAGTTTGTAGCAGTACGATATTCTCTGTATTTTTCTTCATCAGGTCTCGGAACTCGTTTTCGCTTTGGTGTCGGAAGAAGATCATTCTCTAATGAATCAATAAAATCCTGCTCAATTCTCATCTGCGTTTGCCGCTTATACCGAGCTCTTAGCTTTCCGTCAACCATAACAGGCTCACAAAATTGCTTTTTGCTTATTGTTAAATAGTTCTCATCATTCCTTATAGAGTACGGCATATAGATTACCATATCTTCGCCTGTCACTCCGTCCTTCGCCATAGTAACGACATAGAAAAGTTTTCCGTCGTAGCGCTTGTAATATCCGGCGTAGACGCGTTTATCATATTTGCTGTTTGACATTACAATTCTTTATTCCTTTACAATTATAATCATAAAAAATCATACTAAGTCCAATAGCCTAGTTTTTTAATGACTTCTTTACATTCTTCTAAATCCTTTCCCAGATTATAAGTAACTAATGATTGTAAACGTTCTTCGATTATCCTCTTTATTCTCGCAAAACAATGCGATTCTATTATACATTTTTCTACTGTACTACCGTGAATCCACGAATGATATTCCGCCTGTATGCAAAGATAATTATATGCTTTTTTCCAAGAATTCAAATTCTCATATATGTCCTCTAATGCATAACACAACTCTATTTCGACATCTAATTTCGTTTTGCCTATCTTTTCTCCAGCACTAATTGTTTTTTCTAATTGCTTATCCCAAAAATCTTCTCCACATTTGATAACATATTCCCTTTTACAGTGGGCATCCTCAATGGTTCGTGCTAAATTGTTATAATACTCTTGGTTTACTCTTTGTTCTTTTTTCTTTAAGCGTTCTGCCTCTTGTTTTTGCCTGCTTGATTCTTTATCGAGTTCGGATTCTTTTTTTGATAAATCCGTTTGCTTTTTCTTTAACTCTTGCGATAATATCGTCAATTCCTTAATTTGCTTTTCATAATTATCAATATTTGTCAAAATGGTTTCATTTATTTGAACTCCAACAGAAGAATGCACTATATCTGTTCCGAGACAAATAGCTTCGTTATCTGTTTCTATATCCATATAATTCTGCTGTGAAACGAAGCAGCTATAGATTACCTCGCCTTTGATTTTTTGAGTCAATCTCCAATTTGCGTTATCAGTTATGTTGCTATATGTTTTCTTATCTATTACAATCTCACCAGCATTGGCTACTCCACAATATTTACTTGCATAATTAGTACAAGAACCAATCCAAATTATACCTGTTTCATTTTCAACATCCGGTTTTCCTTCGTTACCTCTCATTCCAACCTTTGTCGCTAATACGGTTCCGGTACAGATACCTATTCCACAACCAATTATCCGATTAAACTTTTCTTTCAGTTTTGGATTCAAACAATAATCAATCAACGTACAAATCATTTTACCTGCCGAAACAGCTTGTTCTGCAGATGAAACCATAACTCCATCGATTTCTTTATCAGAGAAGACCGCCAGAACTCCGTCTCCCATAAAATCACGGACATTACCATTAAAGAATCTAATTGCGCTGGTTATTGTTTTAATATAACTTCTATAGACTTTCACTACCGTTTTTGCAGTATTATCATCAGTGAATTTGGTAGAATTCCTCATATCTGCAAAAAGCACACTAACGTTCCCTTTGTAAACTTTATTCGAGTCAGTTATATCGGCATCGAGTGGGATATTACTATCAAAAGAGATGTTTTCAACCGGAACATCAATAATCTTATCAATGAATTCATTTGTTTTTTCAACTGTTTTTTTGTCTATTGTATTATTCACTAAATCCACCTATTTTTCAGTTAATTTATACCCTTCGCCGTCAGCTATAAAAGAGATTTTTCCGCCTTTTCCTTTAGGCCAATGTTCTTTTACTTTCTTACTTACCTTAACATATCCATCTACATTAGAGTATTTTGAAGCTTTATTTATACAATCTCCAAAAGCTTTAACATCAAAAACATTTTCAATTCCAATTTTTGTGATAACAGTCTTTCCATAGTCAACTCCAACACCGCACTTAATCTTATATGTAATTCCGTCTTCTTGAAGGATTTTATTAACCACTTGATCCACAACTGTTAACATATCTCTACCGCACAATCCAGCGTGCTTGATTGCAATTTCGTTTGTAAAGCCCTCATCTTTTCCGTAAAAGAATACCATTATTCCATCGCCCATTATGTCTATAACGTGCCCTTTATAATGATCAACCACTAATAATAATGCCGGAATGTAAGCGTGCATAGATAAAAAAGTTTTTTCAGCACCGATAATCTCACATCTCTTAGTTGAATTTCTCATATCAACAAATAGCACAGCAAAATTATCTTCTATATACGCACCAAACTCCAGTAATTCGGATTTATAATTTGGTATAACATCCGACAAAGCACTATGAGCAAAAACCGAACTGCGTTTTTCAAACAATGCTAGTTCATCTTTTGCTTTTTGATAGCATTTCCTCGTTTTTTCTTCAATATCTTTTATGTTTACCATAATTCCACTCACGCCACTAAATAAAATACGGCAACCATCATCATTAACACAGAAATAATACCACAAGAAATTGAAAAGAATACAATAGTCTTTTTTCCTTCATTCATTTTTTTATTATTAATCTTGTTTAGTTTATATACCTCTGAAGCTAATGAATTAAGAATCGTATCATCCGTTGATTTTATTGCTTTCTCAATATAGTTCTTTTCAGATATACCACCATATTCTTCAGTTCTAAAAAACCATAATGATTTTGTTTTGCTTTTTCCAAATCTAATCATCACGCAGCGAACACCAAATACAAATGTTAGTATAATACTTACAATGCACGCAAATGATAAAAACAAGAACAAGGCTTTCCATACACAAGTATTAGAATAAAAGTCATATGCTCTTAGAATACTACTTTTGCAAGCTACTACTAATCCTAAAACAACTCCAACGGTTGCCAAAATAATAGATATTTTTGTATCTACAAGAGCTAAATTCCCTGCTAAATCCGAAATAGCAGATTTCAAAAAGTCACTATTATGTTCATAATTATCGTTTTTCTGATGTCCCAAGATTTATCCTCCTTTTTATTATCAAAAACTCTCCGGCACAAGAGCAAGCTTATTTATCGATTCATGTGCTCTTGCTAAAGAATCATAGACTACTAATACGTCATCTGAATCCCACGTTCTTAATGACTTAGCTTCAATAACGCCCTCGCTCTCACGGATGATTTTAGCGAGCTGTTCTTCATCGGCAACAGCAACAACCGCCTGCACAGCGGCATTGCTCTGCGCCTTCTTCAAATTGAGTATCAGGCTGTCTATTGAACCCTTTGACTGTACCTCAAAGACATAAATAGCCTTACCCATATTGCCGATCTTAGCTTCCCATACAGCGTCAACTACCGCACCGGTTGCGATCTTGACTTCGGAACGGCTTTCAAATCCGAGAAGTTCACCGATTGCAACCAGCTTTTCTTTGATTTCATCGTGTATGGATTTTGAATCATTTTTGGATCTGACAACAGGAGCTGCCGGCGCTTGATTCTCAGGTTCCTTTTTCTCAACAAGAGGTAGAACTTCATCCCAAAGGAAATAGTCAACAGCTAACAGATCGCAATCCTTTTCTCCTGCTTCTTTGAGCTCTGCTGCAATCTCTTTTGCGATTCCGCATACTTCAATATACTTTTTGCCTGTATATTGATAGTTGTATTTCGGCATATCGGGAACATCGAGATACGAAAAGCAGAGAACGGATGTCTTGTTAAAGATAACGTATTCCTGCGGATTAACGTATGTAAGCAATTCGCTGATAGACGCAGGTCCCAAACCTTTAACAGACTTCAAAAAAGAGTTCCAGCGTTTTTCTGTTGAAGCGCTGCCATAAAGCAGATCTACCAATTGCTTTTTCAGGTTATCAAAGCCGTTGTCGGCAATCATTTTATCAACAACATACTTTTTGTTGCCCCAAATAAGCATAGCCCAAAGCTTGCTCATATACTCTAAGAAATCTTCTTCGGTCATATCTAAGATTTTTTCTTTGGTAAAGGATTGATAAAACGCACGGCGTTCCATTCGTTCTTTCCAGTTATCGTCATAATAAGCAGCATTTGCCTTTTTGTTTTTTACAAATGATGTTATTGCTGATTTTAGTTTGTCTTTATTCATCATTCATCACCTTTTGCAATCGCATCCTCAATAATACAATCAATTTGATTTCTTAAATCCGCTATTTGTTTCTTTATATCCTCTTGCTTAGCAATCTCGGAATGAATTTCATCTACAATACGCTGCTGCTCATCTAATGAAATATCTATCAATGGAAAATCTTGAATAACAATAGGAAAGATATTCGTGTTATTGCCAAGTCCTTTTTTATATATTTCAATAAGATATTGAAAATAGCTTGTCCTGAAATAATAATATGCGAATTCGGGATTATAGTCTTTCAAACGAATCCGCATTGTAAAGTCAGCAAAAACTCCGTTTACATTATCATCATCGATAAGAGCGACCTTTCCTATTGTGCCTTCTCCAGAACGAGCGAGAATAATATCATTCTTGCGAACTGTTTTAGCTACTTTTGAATCAGAGTATTCTTTAGAAACATAGTTAGCGCTTTCGGAATCAAACATCCAATTCTTTATTGTTGCCATTGAGATGTACTGGTAGTCTCCATCTTCCGAGTAATCACCAGGTGATATGCTTGCGCCCAAAACAATGGGTTCATCCAGATAATGCTTAATCTTTTTGTCGGATATATCTGTTAACTGCTTCATAACAAAACTACCAGCATCCCGATGGAACTTTGCACTAAATCGCAAATCAGGATTATTTGAGAAAGCAGAATAATAACTGTATAATGTGTGAACGCTTTTTAAATCATTAAACTTTTTATAATCGAAATTAAACTCATTTTGAAAAGTTCTATCAATGATTTTTTGTGGGGTCTGTAAATGTTTTCTTAAATCTTCAATATGTTTCTCGTTAGGATTAATATCACACAATACTCTTTCAACTGTTTTGTCGGAAAATCTGGGGATTCTAATATTTTCTAAATCGTATATTTGTAAATTAGGCTGCGCCTTTTGTGATACAACGCCAAAAAGATAATTAATGAAATAGTCTGTCTGAAAAAGTTTTTCAAAAAAAGCGGTATTTGTTCTTTTATCTTTTGCTCTCAGAATCACCGTATTATTCGAACAGGTCCCACCTTCGCAACGCTTTGCCATTCCTATCTTTCCAACTGTCGCCCCAATTGTTGCAAGTATCAAATCATCTTTTTTTAGGATTCTCTCTTCTTTCACATCGCAAATGCTATCTAGATAGATAACATCTTCAGTATTGATCCCATATTTATAATCAATATTACTAATTCGAATATAGGGAAAGCCGGTAACCTCATCAGTATAATGGGATGTTTGAACGCTTCCGTTAATTATTTCAAACATCTCCGATAACAATCTATATTTTGAAAATGCAACTTCTTCCTGCGTAATCCAATATTTTGAATCAATCCGTGCATATTGATGAGAGTTTATCTCACTAATCATTTTTGATAATACTTTCATTTTAGTTCCTCAGTCCCAATTTATTTCTCTCAACAAATCAAGAATGGTGCCATCTTTTCCGTCATCGATAATTATTCTATCATTATTATCAGTACGATATAATTCATTAGGCATTACTTTTTCGCCACGCTTTGATCTCTTATATCCAATATTATCAGCTTCCACCATCGTAACAGGGTAGTCGATCTTGTGTGACACTTCACTAAATACCCACCAAGTATTAACAAAACCAAAGAAATCCTTTGTATCCTTATCATACGCACAAAGAGATTCAAGTTCAGAACGATATTTATCAATCAATTCGTTCGCAGATAAATTATCATCTCTTACTACGATATATGGCTTTAGCATCTGACGAACAATACTAGTTTCTTCTTCTCTAGTTAAATCTTTAATAGATGGTAGTTTTGATTTTATCTTTGTTCCATCGTGCACAGAAATCAGGTTTACTACCCTTGTTTTTAATGACTGCCATTCTGAACTTGCAATATCCCATACCTCATTCCATCTGTCAATTTCATCTTTTGTTTTTTTCTGTGCAAAAAGAATACTTGTTTTGGTTGATGTATAAGGTTCAAATGCAAGTTGAGGTAATGAAACAATAGCCTTAATCTTAAAATATTTAAACAAGAAAAGCCGGATATATTTGTTTTCGGTTGTATCAAATACGCTCTCGGGAAGTACAGCAGCCAATCGTCCGTTTTCCCTTAAAAGCTGATACCAACGCTCTACAAATAAATTCTCGGAGTTCTTTTTCTCTCCAAACATAAAGTCTTTTTTTAGCGTTTTTTTCGTATCATTATCCAGTTCAACGCTAAAAGGAGGATTTGTTAGTATGAGGTCAAACTGTCCGTTGATATCCAAATCTCCATTATTATTCCTATACCTAGAATCCTGTTCACTACCATAAAGTGCATTAGGACCAGTAGCTTTTTCATATTTTGAAAACGGAAGTAAACCATCCTTTACAAAAATATTAGTTGAACCGTCTCCGTGAAGAATCATATTTACTTTTGTTGCAGTACCCAAATTGAAATTGATCTCCGCACCATAAATATATGTCTGAGCCCACTTGTTCTCACGGTGATCCGGATAGAACCAGTCCGAAAGCACTTTGTCTTTTACCGCTCTTGCTGTACCGAGGTCAGCGTTATATCCGTGCGCATTTCTATTACGATACTTCATATTCTCGGTAATAAACTTCATATATTCGATTAAGAATGTACCGCTTCCTGCTGATGGATCGATCATATACGGAATTTCTTTGTCTTCTTTAATTCGCTTTATTGCTAATTTGTCGGTTTGGAGAGCATACAGCATAAAACGAACAATATTAATATGAGTAAAGAATTGCCCTTTGCTCTGCTTAAATCCGTTTCTGATAATCCCTTCAAAGAAATCGCCCAGAATGTCTTTACCACTTAAACTGTTTTTGCCATCAACGAATGATAATCCTTCGAGCTTTTGAACAGCATATTTAAGTTTGGATAAAGAGAATTTCTTGGTATCAATAACATATGATTTGTTCAGCTCATTCTCATCAAGGATATAAAGCTTTGATTTGAGCGCACGACGATAAAGCTCATTGATTCTATCAAAGAGCTGTTCATTAGTTTCAAATTCTTCATCACCATCTTTAGCAAAAGTCAGCGACTGGAAATCATAAGTGTCACCATCTTCTTTCTCATCTTCATCCTGAATCTTTGAAAGAATAAGGTTAGTCAAAGATGAGAACACCTCATTATCATCGGTTCCGCCCCCGCCCCAAAGGACGTTATGCAGATCTGATTGCAACTGATTCAACATTTCATTGGTGAAATCAGTTTCCAAATCCTTTGCAGACGCTTTAACATAAGGAGTCTTTTGTGCCTTACCATAACGTGCAGGAATTGTATTTGTGAAATCTCTGGATGTTTCCCAATCTGCGTAAGTAGGATACTTTTCATTATCAATAATGATGCACTCATCAGCAATTGCACCTGTTGTATCATTGGTAGTATACAATACAAGATACTTAACATTATGTCCTTCTGTGCGCTCCATACCGGCAACTTTGAAAAGCTGCTCCTCAATTACGCTGTCTTTATCAATAGTAGCGTACTCATCCTGATTCTTTACTTCAATAAACAGGAAAGCATCGCCGTTGGAATCTCTTACTATAACATCAATACGGCTTGTATTGGTATGCGGACGACCTGCTGTGTATTGACGCTCAATCTCAATTCTGTCAGGTGCATATCCCAACTCATTAGCAAGCTTTGTCAATAAATAAGCACGACAAAGTTCTTCGGATTTAGCGTCGGTACGTTTTTGAAGCTGATTTATTTTATCATATTCAAGCTTCTCTTTGTCTAAATCAAGCTTAGATACCACCTTAACAGGATTGGTATCGATATAATCTTTAATTAGGCTTTTGTTCATAACATCCTCCAAATCAAGACAGATTCTATTACCACCCATCATATTGTATCATTCTACCAAGTAAAAATCAATGTATTGTGGTTTTCTTTCGACAAAAAATGAAGTGTTTAATTAATAGTTTTGCATATTAAGAACAACACATTTTTATTTCTTGACTAATGTTATCATATATGATAACATATAATAAAAGAAGGTGATTAATATGACAGACAGCAATAACATAATCCGCAAGCGGCAGGAAATCGTTTCCAAACTGACGCAGGCACGGCTTGAAAAAGGTTTGTCACAGGCGCAACTTGCCGAAATGGTCGGTACGCAGCGGTCAAATATTTGCCGCATTGAAAACGGTGGTCAGAACCTTTCCCTCGATTTATTGATCAAGATTGCAGACGCTCTCGGTAAGGATGTAAGCGTTTTATTGGAAGAAAAGAGTGTTGAAATGAGCAACGTATATAACCTAAAACTGTATGACGATATCCTTGTGACCTTCTCCCTTGAAGAAAAAGGCTTGGAGGGTTTAGTTGTTGAAATTCTGTCATTTGATGAAAACAAAAAACAATTTCTGCCAATCAATATGGAACTGACAGCAAAAGGTATTATCAAGTGGCTTTCCAACCGTGTTATCCCGAAGAATAGAGCCTTTGTTGACGAGATACTAAAGACGTTTGGATTGAGCGTAAACGACACAAAGGGCATTATTGATATTTGCCTTGGCTTGTCACTTAACGACAGCTATTGGGTTACTCCTGTTGAATTTGACGGCAAATTTGCAGATTACAACCTGTTTGAAAAACCATTTTCGGAAGCGTTGTCGCTTGTTGCCTATACGGGCGTGGGTAGCGCAGAAAAAGCGTTCTCAACCTCTCCGGAGTTCACAACAAACGGTATGCTCCGCAAGGCTTGGCGGCACATCGAAAACGACGGTATCTATCTCTACAAAGGTGGCACAGAAGGCGCTGCAAACACCGGAAATGAGCCGTACAGCGAGTTTTACGCCTGTCAGGTCGCTATGGCTATGGGCTTGAATTGCGTTGAATATGACCTTGAAAATTGGAAAGGTATCCTCGCTTCAAAATGCCGTTTGTTTACGGATATCAATACCGCTTTTGTACCGATCAGCAGGCTGATAAAAGACAGAACACTGAAAAACGCCCTCGATTATTACGCCGGGCTTGGCAAAGAGTTTTATGACGAGCTTTGCAGTATGCTGGTGTTCGATGCTGTGATTTACAACGAGGACAGACATTTCGGAAACTTCGGTATTTTGCGTGACAATCACACAGGAAAGATCATAAAGCCCGCTCCGATTTTCGACAATGGCTTATCGCTGTTCAATTTTGCGATGACGGAAGATTTAGAAAACCTCAGCGAATACGCAAAAACAAGAACACCGCCCTACGGCGTATCGTTCGACGAGGTATGCAAGGCTGTTATGGGTAGTAAGCAAAAATCTCAGCTCCGCAAACTATTGAATTTCACTTTCACAAGACACCCATCAATCAATCTGCCCGAAGAGCGACTGACGGCGATCGAAGCACAAATTCAAACAAGAGCACGAGAATTGATGTCGATTCCAAACTCTAAATAGTGATAAAGAGCGTGTAAACGGACAACATCTGCTTACACGCTCGTTTTTCTTTTTCATTGAGAACTTTACTAACAAATAAGTGAAGTTCTCAATGGAGTTGTTGATAAAAGTCCTTAATTGTATATCATCTCGGCATTTATAACCTCTCTCGCTCGTTGGGCAGCGTTATTCATCTTGCGTACCCATAACATTTGATTGGCGGCTTTGAGTTGTTCGGTGCAGCCTTCTTCCTTTGCGAAAGCCTGCACAAGCTCGTCGTACATCTTCTGTGCCTGTTCATCAATGTCGGCAAGGTATTCGTTCAGCCTACATTTTGTGAGCAGGTTGGTATAAAGAATCGGGCGACTTCGTTTTATATAGCGAAGGTGTTGTTGTCCCCACAAGCCGATCGGACGGCTATCCTGTTCGGGCAGTGTTAAGTTCGGCAGCAAATAGTCGCCCTGCATTGTATATGTAATCTCCATTATTAGACCTCCTTAATCTTGATTTTCTTGACTTTAGCTTTAGTGAACTTGATTATGAGTTCATCTATGATGTCGGTGTATTTGCCCCGTGAGATGAGGTCGTTCCTCAAATCAATCAGGCTGTTGATGACCGTACGCCGTTCATCGTGCGTTAGATAAATGTGATACTTTGGATTTCTCATTGTATTACCTCCGTTCCATTTGATGATTTCATTATAAACAGAGAAGTATGATAAATCGAATGTGCGGATCAAAAAAGTCTTAAAAACAGAAAAACGCCGTTCCAGCTTTTACACTGAAACGGCGTTCTGTGTTGTATCAGAGAACACACCTGACGGCAAATCCGCCGCTGAAAAAGTAGGTGTTCATCCAATACTTGTTTGGTGGAGATGAGGGGAATCGAACCCCTGTCCGAAAAAATCTTGCCAAGGGTTTCTCCGAGCGCAGTTGGTGTTTTAAATCTCCCTCGGTGCATCGCCCATCAACAGGCTATGCACTTTGGCAGCTCCTAAACTGTGACAGGGTTCGGAGCGCTCCCCTGTTCACATTTACCTCTAATCGACGCCCCTTACACAGCCGAGGTACTCTGTGCAGGAACGAGCAGCACTCAGGCTGCTAAAGCAACTGTTTTGTTGTCAGTTAATTTTAAAGTTGCGGATTTTATGGCGGTTCCGCACCGCCGCTCGCTTACCAAGGTTTGAAATCCCCGTCGAAACCTTTACATCCCCATATTCAATTTAAAAATTTTATATTGAAAACCTGTATTCGGTAACAGGCTTATCAAGTATTTTTTCACAGCAGACAAGACAACATTCAATATGCTTTGTGTTCTGCTCAATCGGTGAATATATCACAGCCGTTTTCAAATTGCTTTTGTTCGACTCATCCATTGCAAAAGCAACAACGCCGTCATCGGTTGCCAATCCGCCCATACCCTTGAAAGGTTTGTCAAGCTCATCAAAAAGGCAGAATATCACTGAGATTTCATCGTCACACGAATACTCAACATACGGAAACACAATATCATTTTTGAAAAATTCCTTCATTTCGGAATCTTCGGCTGAATTCAAAAGTTTAAGATTTTTAATCACAATCTGATTTTCGCCGTCAAAAATTTCAATCGGAATATTTACTTCCTTGCCAACTTCAAGGCTGAGTTTTGCTAACGGATAATCTGTCTTTTGATATTTTGAAAATATTATTTCAACATTCTTTGTCAAATCAAGCAAAGACAAATCATCAATCTTATTCTCAAGTTCAATGAAGTTTATGAACAGAGAATCAAGAGGAGCGTCGAAAAGCCTGTCGCTCTTCCAACCGAGTTTCATAAACTCTGAGATGATATATGACCTTGTTAATTCGCAACATTCAAGCGTTTCACCGCATACTGAGTCAAAGTCAAAACGCTGTCCGTCAATTACAATTGCAGAAAAATCATCGGACAAATCAGAATTATTTTTCTTTTCGAGAATGATATTTTCTCTCAAAGTCAAATCTTCACAGCAAATATCATCTTTGGAACAATTGAAATTCAACAGAACAAGCTCGGTTTTATCGGACGAATTTGCAAAACCAAGCACGGAATAATCGGTATCAAAGGCGGAAAAATCCCGTCCTATCAAAGCAAAATCGCTGTATTCCGAAATATTTTCGTACAAGCTACGCAAACTCATAATAACACCAAACTATCTTCTCTGTTCTTTAATGGCACGCTCCATATCACGCTTTGCGGAGCGTTCTGCCATATCGGCACGCTTATCATATAGCTTTTTACCTTTGCAGAGTCCAACCTGAAGTTTTACCTTGCTGTCCTTGAAATACAGACTAATCGGGATAAGTGAATATCCCGTCTGCTTAACCGTGCCGTAGAGCTTTAAAATCTCTTTTTTGTGCATAAGAAGCCTTCTCACACGCATCGGATCACGGTTAAAGATGTTTCCCTGTTCGTAAGGAGAAATGTGCATTCCGTTGACAAAAATTTCGCCGTCAACAATTGAACACCAGCTGTCCTTGAGATTTACTCTGCCGGCACGCAAGGATTTTACTTCCGTACCACAAAGCTCAATTCCGGCTTCATAGGTTTCCTCGACAAAATAATCGTGTCTTGCCTTTTTGTTCTGAGCAATCGTTTTCATATTTGCCACTGCACATCCTCCTTTCTACTGTGGAATACAAGATTATACTACTGTTTTAACAATTTGTCAATAGTTTAAATCAAGAAATTAAATTTCATTTCTGCCCTCAAGAGCCTTTGCAAGCGTGTATTCATCGGCATATTCAAGGTCACCGCCAACGGGGATACCGTAGGCAAGTCTTGTCACCTTTACACCAAGCGGTTTTAAGAGCTTTGAAATGTACAGAGCCGTTGCATCGCCCTCAACGGTCGGGTTGGTTGCCATAATGACCTCCTCAACCGATTCCTCGTTAAGCCTTGCAAGCAGTTCTTTTATTGTAATGTTGTCGGGACCGATATCGTTAAGCGGTGAGATTGAACCATGGAGAACATGATAAACACCCTTAAATTCGTGGGTATTTTCAATAGCCGTAGCATCTCTCGGAGTTTCAACAACGCAGATAACGGAATGATCCCTTGCGGGATTTGCACACACGGGACAAAGGTCTTTGTCTGTAAGATTACAGCATTTACTGCAATAGTGAATCTTTGTGTGGGCATCCATCACCGCACCCGCAAGCTGTTCCGCTTCTGTTTTTGACAGATTGAGAACATAATATGCAAGTCTTTGAGCGGTTTTGTTACCGATTCCCGGCATTCTTTCAAACTGCTCCACCAAATTTTCAAGCGGAGCAACATTATATACCGACATAATCAGAACATTCCCGGAATGTTAAGTCCGCCTGAGATTGTTTCCATTTTGTCCTCTTTTTCCTTAGCGGCTGCTCTGATTGCCTCATTTGCGGCTGCCATAACGAGGTCTGAGAGCATTTCTACATCCTCGGGATCAACAACTTCCGGTGAAATCTCAACCTTTGTGAGTTCCATTTTGCCTGTTACTGTAACCTTAACTGCACCGCCGCCGGCTGTTGCCTCATACTCTTTTGTTTCGAGTTCCTTTGATGCGGCCTCCATATCATCCTGAAGTTTCTGAGCCTGACGGGCAAGCTGCTGAATGTTGTTTGCTCCGCCGCTGCCGTAACCCTTTGGTAATCTTGCTTTCATAATTTTATCTTCCTTTCGGTTATTCTTGTGTTATTATTACATCGCTTCCCTGCAAGCTTTCAATAAGCTTGTCAACGGGATCGGTTTTTTCTTCCTGTTTTGCACTCGGTCTTTTATACGGACCGAGATTATAGTGCTGACCTGTTGTTTCTAAAATAAGCTGACGGATTTCCTGTCGTCTTTCATTATTTTTGAGGAGTTCAAAAGCCATTTCATTATCTGTGTCAATCAGCAAATATTTTCCGCTTGTGTAAGCGGCAGAATTTGCAAATGCCGCCGCAATTGCCCTTGAAACAGGTTTCATATTGTTGACTACCTCTGCCCAATCGGGAAAAGGCTGTGCATTATTATAGATTGCATCAAGGTCAACGCTCTGTCTTTGAGCTGTTTTCTTAGGCTTTTGCTGTGCAGAAACGGGTTGTTCCTGTATTGGCTGAACGGGCTGTTTCGGTGTCGGCATCTCAACAGGAGGCGTCGGAATTACCGGCTCGTCCTTGATTTTTTCCGAAACAGGTTTTGTTTCCTGTGACTTTTCGGGGTCTGCATTTTGAACCTCGGGTTTTGGAGTTTCATTCTGAACAGACTGCGGTACAGTTTGCACCTGTTCGGGAACATAATTCACCTTTATTCCCTTTTTAACAGCCTTTTCAAGGGCGGTTACCCTTGCGGTCAAAGCCTCAATTGTACCGTCAAGCTCAGCCGATGACAGCTTTACAACCGCCATTTCAAGCTCTGTTCTGTCACCTGTTCCCCTGCCCATATTCTGATATGCCTTTGAAAGCACATCCATATAATAAACAATGTCGGCAAGTGAGAGGTAATCCGACTGCGTTTGAGCCTGTTCAAACTCATCGTCAGCCATAATCACGATATCCCTCGGATTTTTTACCGACTTTATGAGCATAAGCGTTCTGAAATGCGAAAGCAATTCATCGCAAAGCCTTGCCATATCCTTGGACTCACCGTAAAGCCTGTCAACAATTTCAAGTGCCTTTGCTGTGTTCTTATTGATTACACAGTTAGAAAGCTCAAAAAGATATGTCTTTCTCGCAAGTCCTGCGGCACTGCGAACAACATCTTCATCAATTTCCGAGCTGATTGCAATGCATCTGTCAAGAAGCGAAAGAGCATCTCGCAACGCACCGTCTGCAACAGATGCGGCAAGCATTGCGGCACTGTCGCTCAGTGTCACACCCTCCTGATTTGCAACATAGAGCAGTCTGTCTGCTATTGCACGGGGTGGGATTCTGTGAAAATCGAAACGCTGACAGCGTGACAGAATTGTCTGCGGAAGCTTGTGAACTTCGGTAGTTGCCAGAATGAATATGACATGTTCTGGAGGTTCTTCAAGCGTTTTGAGCAAGGCATTGAACGCCTCAGTTGTGAGCATATGAACCTCGTCAATGATGTAAACCCTGTATTTGCACTTTGCGGGCTTGAACTGAACCTCGTCAATAATCTGACGGATATCATCAATTTTTCTGTTGGATGCGGCATCCATTTCGACAATGTCGAGGATACTGCCGTCGTCAATTCCCTTGCAGATTTCACATTCACCGCAGGGATTTCCGTTTACGGGATGAAGGCAATTGACTGCCTTCGCAAGAATTTTTGCACAGGTAGTTTTGCCCGTACCTCTTGAACCCGTAAAAAGATATGCATGGTTAAGACGGTTGGTGCTGATTTCGTTTAAAAGAGTTGTGGTTATGTGTTCCTGTCCCGAAACATCGGCAAATGTTTTCGGTCGCCACTTTCTATAGAGTACCTGATACAAAAATTCACCCCGCAATCAACAAAAAATGCAAGCCGTCAGCCGAAATAACGGCAATCGTACAAATGAGTGAACGACAGACTTACTGCATCGCATCGGCAATACTGCTTAATGCTGCTCGGTTCCCCGCCTGACATGATTCACAGACCCCAATCGTACAGGGCCTGTCGCTCACTTAATTGCACGCTTTTTGACTTCTTGCAATTCTGAACTAAATTATTCATTTCTTTGTTCGTAAAAAGAAATATATTGTACAAAAGAACACCATTGCAAGACAAGCTGATTGTTCAGTCTGCTTCACAACGAGCTTATTATACCATAACCGATTAATAAAATCAATAGGTTTTGGTTATTTTTATTGTTTGCAGTCGCAGAAAGATATCGTCTGTTTTGCAGCGGCAAACCTTGTTCACCGCTGCAAATGAATACACATTTTTGATTAAATCATAAGTTATGTGAATAAACAAAATGTTACATCAATGCGGGCGTCCAATGAACGCCCCTACAGCATAGACTGCATAAACACTTGCAATTTTGCGCTCGGGCATAATATGCTGTTTATTATGCAATCTATCTTCACGAATTGGGGACGGCGGCTCGCCGTCAATTTTTAATTTGCTAAGATTTCCCTTGCAACGAATACACCGCCGGCGCTGGCATGAGAAAGTGAATGTGTAACGCCGCTACCATCACCGATGATATAAAGTCCCTTGTGGGGCGACTCAAGGTGCTCGTCAACATCAACTTCCATATTATAGAACTTGACCTCAACACCGTAGAGAAGTGTGTCATCGTTGGCTGTGCCGGGGGCAATTTTGTCAAGAGCATAAATCATTTCGATGATACCGTCAAGGATTCTCTTTGGAAGCACAAGACTCAAATCGCCCGGTGTTGCGTCAAGAGTCGGAACAACAAGTCCTTCTTTGATTCTGCTAGGATTGCTTCGGCGACCTCGAATCAAATCACCGAAACGCTGAACAATTACACCTCCGCCCAGCATATTGCTAAGACGGGCAATGCTTTCACCATAACCGTTGCTGTCCTTGAAAGGCTCTGAAAAATGCTTGCTGACGAGGAGTGCAAAGTTTGTGTTCTCTGTCTGCTTTGCCTTGTCCTCATAGCTGTGACCATTTACTGTGATAATGCCGTTTGTGTTTTCGTTTACAACGCAACCCTTCGGATTCATGCAGAATGTACGCACATTGTCCTCGAACTGTTCTGTGCGGTAAACAATCTTGCTTTCGTAGAGTTCGTCTGTGAGGTGTGAAAAGATTGCGGCAGGAAGCTCCACACGAACACCGATGTCAACACGGTTCGACTTTGTGGGAATGTTAAGGTTATGACAAACATGTTCCATCCACTTGCTGCCGCTTCTGCCGACTGAAACAATGCACTTTTTGCACTCATAATTTTCATCGGCTGTGTCAACAAGGTATCCTTCCTTATCATTGCCGTTCTTGAGTTCAACATTTTCAACAGGTGTATCAAAGTAGAAATCAACCTTGTTTTCAAGGTAATCATAAAGATTTTTAAGCACAATGTAGTTGATGTCCGTACCAAGATGACGAACTGATGCGTCAAGAAGATTAAGCTTATTCTGTAAACAAAGTTTCTTAAAGCTTGTGCCTGCTGTGGAATAAAGCTTTGTACCCTCTCCGCCGAACTTCATATTGATTTTGTCAACATATTCCATAAGCTCAATAGCTTTTTTCTTGCCGATATGTTCGTAGAGCGTGCCTCCGAAATCGTTTGTTATGTTGTACTTGCCGTCCGAAAACGCACCCGCACCGCCGAAACCGCTCATAATGGAACAAGTTTTGCATGAAATGCAATTTTTAACTTTGTCACCGTCAATCGGACATTTTCTCTTTTCAAGAAGATGACCTTTTTCAAATACGGCAACCTTTATTTCAGAGTTGTTTGTTACAAGCTCATATGCAGAAAAAATTCCGCCCGGACCTGCTCCTACAATAATAACATCGTACTTTTTCATTATCATTTTCTCCTTTATTTGTTGTGGGTAACATTTAAGGGCAATAAAAAAACCGCCAAAACATAATACTACGCCCCTTAACGGGGATTATAGTAAACTGTTTAAGGCAGTTTGTAGAAACACCCGTCCGTATTACGGGCTTATACAATCCAACTTCTGCACACGGCAGAAAATTGTTCTGATTAAAGTCATCAAAACCTTGGCTATTGTAGCAAATAATATCACAATTGTCAACAGAAAAATCGCAAAAATTTAAAATAATTTATTTTTCCTTTATCGCATAAAAATCGGGCAACAATTATGTTACCCGACAAATGCTTAAATATTATTCGTACTTTTCTGCAACCTCACCAAGACGCTTGTAAATGCTGTTTTCGGGAACATAACCTCTTACAAACGAAAGCGGATAGATGTTGGTGTTTCTGCCGATTACCGAACCGGGGTTAAGAACGCTGTTGCAGCCTACCTCTACATGGTCACCAAGCATTGCGCCGAACTTTTTAACATTTGTGTCAACCTTATCGCCGTCGCAAAGAACAGTTACAAGGCTCTTGTCACTCTTGAGGTTTGATGTGATTACACCTGCGCCTGTGTGTGACTTGTAGCCGAGAATACTGTCACCGATGTAGTTATAGTGCGGAGTCTGAACACCGTCAAAAAGAATTGAATTTTTAAGCTCTGTTGAGTTGCCTACAACTGCACCTCTGCCGACAATTGCATTGCCTCTGATAAAAGCACACTGTCTGATTTCGGCATCTTCGCAGATAATGAGCGGTCCGCCGAGATATGCGGAGTCAAAAACCTTTGCACTTTTTGCAACCCACACATTTTCTCCCCTCTGCTCGTAGATTTCGGGATCAAGAGTTTTTCCGAGTTCAATAATAAATTCGCTGATTTTCGGAAGAGCCTCCCACGGATAATCAACGGTTTCAAGTAAGGGCTTTGCAATAGTCCTGCTGTAATCAAACAGATTTTTTGCCAATAATTTTTCGTTTTCCATTTTTAACATTTACTCCCAATATATATTATTCTTTTAAAGAATTTTACAGTTTTATACCTCAACAAAGAACAGCCAGTAACCGCTTGCGTCCTTTCCCGCAACAAACTCAACTCCTCCGCTTATGTACTTTGAAAATACATAGCTTTTGCCGTTCTGAGGATTTGTCACGGTGGCACAACTGCCCTCATGAATCCAACGCTCGTTGAAAACATTAATTCCCTTGATGAGAAAAGACTCTTTTGAGGTTTTGCCGACAAATCTGTAATTTTTCATAAAATCAGCCTTCTTTAACCTTTTGCGGTGACAGCCTGTTGTCAAGACCTGTCTTTTTAAACACAAGCACAACGACAACGGCACAAATCACGCCGAGTAACATTCCGCAGAGAACATCTGACGGATAATGAACATAGTTATAAAGTCTTGAGAATACAATCAAAAGCGCAAGTACAAGTGCAGGAATTCCGAATCGTTTGTCCTTGATAAGCATAACGGTTGCCGCCGCAAGTGACGAACAGCTGTGTCCCGACGGAAAGCTGCTGCCTGACGGAATGGCTATGTTAAGCCCAAAGTCGGGATTCAACTCAGACGGTCTTGCTGAATAATCGATATTCACCATAAACGGCCGTGGTCGGTTTATAAGATTTTTTATTCCGATTTCACCGACAAGAAAGCCGATTGCCATTGCAACAAGCATCATAACTCCCATTGAGCGAGTTTTTTTAAAAATTATAAACACAATACCGACTGCAATCCAGAAAAGTCCCATTTCACCCATATAGCTGAAAAAAGCCATAATCGGATCAAGAAAAGAGCATTTAAATGTGTTCTGAATAAATTCAAGAACCGAGGTGTCAAATGATTGAATCATATCAAAGAATGACATATCATTTTCCTTTCATAATATCATTATAACAACCAAAAAACAGAATGTCAAATTAAATAAATTTTAAGTTATTCACATTCATATTTTGCAAGTTTAGCATAAAGTGCTTCGTCAACAACAGCCTCAACCGAAAGTCCTTCGGCAACATATTCTTCATAAATGAGAGTGCCTTTGTTGCGGATTTCGTTTGCAAGACCTGCCTGTGCAAACGGCAGAAGAATTTTTACTCTTTTCATTCTGACAGGAAGATTGTTCTCAATTGCATTAAGAAGTTCGTCTATACCCGTGCCGTTCTTTGCGCTTATGCGAACACAGGCTTTAAAGTCCTGTGCAAGCATAGTTTCGTCAAGCAAATCGCACTTATTGAGAACGGTTATAATCGGTGTATCACCGCAACCGAGGGATTCAAGCAAGTCAGTTGTAACCTGCATATGTGTTCTTGCCTCGTCGCTTGATGCGTCGCATACATTTAGAATAATATCCGACTGTGCCGCCTCTTCAAGGGTTGAGCGGAATGCTTCAACAAGGTGGTGCGGAAGTCTGCGAACAAGTCCTACCGTGTCAATCATCATAACGGTTACACCGCTCGGAAGCTTCAACGCTCTTGAGGTGGGATCAAGCGTTGCAAAAAGCTTGTCCTGTGCAAGCACACCTGCGTCCGTAAGGCAGTTCATAAGAGTTGACTTGCCTGCGTTTGTGTAGCCGACAATCGCACAGGTTATTACACCGTCCTTTTTTCTGCGTGAACGCAACATCTGACGATGCTTTTCAAGGTCGGAAAGCTCTTCTTTCAGGCTTTCAATTCTTCTGCGGATATGTCGTCTGTCGGTTTCGAGCTTTGTTTCACCCGGACCTCTTGTGCCGATACCGCCGCCGAGTCTTGACATTGCGATACCTTTGCCCGTAAGTCTTGGAAGCATATATTTAAGCTGTGCAAGCTCAACCTGAAGCTTACCCTCTTTTGACCTTGCTCTCTGGGCAAAAATATCGAGAATGAGCGTTGTTCGGTCAATTACTCTGACATCTGTTTCAGCCTCTATATTTTTAATCTGTGTCGGAGAAAGCTCGCTGTCGAACACAAGCAAATCTATCTCCTGCGATTCGCAGATTTCGGCAATCTCGGCAAGCTTGCCTGTGCCGACAAAAGTACCCTTTTCAATTTTTTGCAGATTCTGCGTTACCGACAAAACGGGATCTGCTCCCGCACTTTTTACAAGTTCAAAAAGTTCGTCAAGTGACGCCTGTGCGTCATATTCGCCCGTGTCAACACTGACGAGCAATGCACGGGTAATTTTTTCTTCGTTACTTTTAAGCTCCATAAAATCCTCACTTGAAGTTATTTATTCATACTTTTGTCAAAACAGGTTTTCATATCCTCATCCGTGATTTTTCGGATAGGCTTGCACGGATTCCCCACGGCTACGCAGTCGGACGGAATATCCTTTACAACAACGCTTCCGCCGCCGATTACAACATTACTTCCGATTGTGACGCCCGGCATAACCTGAACTCCTCCGCCAATCCACACATTGTCGCCGACGATAATCGGATAGGCATATTCAAAGCCTGCATTTCTTCTCGGATAATCAACAGGATGACCTGCCGTGTAAAATCCGCAGTTTGGTGCAACAAAAACATTGTCGCCGAATTTCACCTTTGCACAGTCGAGAATCACCATATTGTGGTTTGAATAGAAATTCTCACCGAGTTCGATATTGTAGCCGTAGTCGCACCAAAACGGAGCGGTAATGTAGAAATTTTCCTTTGTACTGCCGACAATTTTCTTTATAAGAATTTTTTGAGTCTCTTCATCTTCAAACGGAAGATTGTTGTACTCTCTGCAAAGATTTTTAACCGAACAGCGTTCATTGCGAAGCTGTTTGTCGCCCATTGGATTATACATCTGCGAATTAAGCATTTTTTCTTTTTCAGTCATAATTTTCTCCGTTAATAAATCACATAACAAAATTTATATAACAACGCTTATTATATTATAATCTCACCTTCAATACAAGTAAATCAAAAAATTAATTTACTTTTCAACTGACAACAAAATTCAATTTTAAAATTCATAGGGAGGATAATGGGACAGCAGGCTTTTGTATAATATAGTTACATTGAAAATATCAATGGAATTTGCAGAAAAAACGATTAAATTATGAGATTCCGTTTTGATTTGAGGAGGAATTATTATGGAAGAAAAAAGAAAAACCGTCACATCAACCGAAGTAAAACGCAATACAATCAAAAAGTTTACAGTCAAATTTCATTTTCCGCCCCAAAGGAACTTGTTGAGGAATTCAGAGGGATATGCAGAAATATCGGAATTTCACAGGCAAGTGTTTTCAAAAAGTTTATCGCCGATTTTGTTGAAAAGTACAGATAAAATCAAAACCACTCGTTGAACGGATGGTTGCACTCTGCAGAAAAGCCCGAAATTCAAGCTGACCGAATTTCGGGCTTTTTATTTTTTGATTTTAAAATTTTTTCAACCTGCTGTTTCAATTTGCAAAAAATTTTAAGAATATATATTCAAAGAAATAAAATTGTGGTATAATGATGAAGAATATATACTAGGTATGTAGAGGCAACACAGGTTGTCTTTAATTAAGGAAGTGGCAAAATGAAAAAACTATTTACTATTATTGTGTGCAAGGTTCTGAAATTTGTCGGAGGATTGCTCGGCAAGGGCAGCAGTCTGCCGGGACAGATTGCGCTTAAGCTCTGCCCCGATATTCTCGGACGAATTGAGCTGCCGAAATATATTGTTGCCGTAACAGGCAGTAACGGCAAGACATCTACCGTTGAGATGATTGCACATATTCTTTGTGAAAGCGGCAAAAAAGTTGCCTGGAACAAAGAGGGTTCTAACCAGATTGAGGGTGTTACAACTCTTATTCTCGGCAGTTGTACTCTTTCGGGCAAGGTTAAATCGGATATTCTTCTCATTGAAAGTGACGAACGCTTTGCAAAATATACCTTCAAATACATCACACCTACTCATTATGTTATCACAAACCTTTACCGTGACCAGCTCACACGAAACGGTCATCCGGAATGGGTTTACAATGCCGTAAAGGATAGTATTCATCCCGAAACTCAACTTATTCTTAATGCCGACGATCCGCTTGTTTCGTGCTTTGGCTACGGCAGGGATAATGTTGTATGGTTTGGTGCAGGCAATCTTCCTACCGATACAAAGGAGTTTGTCGGTGTTTATAATGACGGTGCATATTGCCCTCACTGCAAATCTCCGATGACATATTCAAGCTATCACTACGACCACATAGGCAACTATGAATGCCCTAACTGCGGTCTTAAAAGACAGGATACAAGCTACACAGTTACATCTGCCGATCTTGAAAAAGGCGAAATTACAATCAACAATAAGTACAAGATTGAACTTACGCTCAAATCGCTTTATAATGTTTACAATTTGCTTGCGGCATTTACCGTTGCGTCAATCACAGGTGTTGACGGCAACACAATTGCAAAGAGCCTGAGCAATTATGTTCTTAAAAACTTCCGTGTTGTAACATTCACGCTCGGAAACAGAAAAGGTACGCTTGTTACATCAAAACATGAAAACAGCATTTCGTACAATCAGTCACTCAAGCTTGCCGCATCCGACAAGGATAAGTGCGATGTTTTGATTATTGTTGACGCAGTCAGCAGAAAGTATTTTACAAGCGATGTTTCATGGCTTTGGGACATCAACTTCGACCTTCTCAAAAGCGACAATGTAAAGAACATTGTGCTTGCAGGAACATATTGCAACGACCTTGCAACAAGATTTTCTTTCTCAAAAGTTGACAGGAACAAAATCAAGGTTATCAAAGACATTGAAGAAGCCGTTGATTATCTTGACAATGACCGCAAAGAAAAGATTTATGTAATTACCTGTTTCTCAGACAAGGGTAAATTTCTTGAAAAGGTAAAGGTGGACTGATTATGAAAATTCTTCATTTGTATCACGATATAATGAACCTGTACGGAGAATATGCCAATGTTTCTGCGCTTGAAAGAATGCTTGAAAATAGCGGTGTAAAATTTACAACCGACAGGCTTACCCTGTTTGACAATGCCGACCTGGGCGATTACGATTTTATCTACATCGGTTCGGGTACAGAAAAAAATCAGAAGCTTGTTTTGCAGGATTTTAAAAAGTACAAGGATTTTCTTGTTGAATACATCAACAGCGGCAAGGTAATTCTTATGACGGGCAACTCGTTTGAAATGCTCGGAAAAACAATTACAGACTCTGACGGTAAGGTTTTTGACGGACTCGGAATTTATGATTTTACAGTTACCGAGCAGAACAAACGCAGAATTACAGGCGATATTGTTTATACATCTGACATTCTCACAAAACCGATTGTCGGCTTTGTAAACAAGTGCAGTGAAATTAAAGGTATTGAAAATCATCTTTTCACTGTTAAACACGGACTCGGTGACTACGAAAACGCTAAAACGGAGGGCTTGAAGGACAAGAACCTTTTTGCTACTCATGTTACAGGTCCTATTATGATTAAAAATCCGCATTTTCTTGAATACATTGCTTTGCAGATTTCAAAAAATACGGATGGCTTCAAGCCGTGTACGGATTACCTTGACTACGAAAGAGCGGGCTACGAAATTACTCTCGGCGAACTCACAAAAAGATTTGAGGAGTAAGTTTTAATGAACAACGACAATCTTCTTCAGCTTGAGGGAGCAATTGAAAGCGTGGTTTTCCGAAACGATGAAAACGGCTACACGGTAATTGAGCTTGCTGACGGTGACGACTATTTGACCGCTGTCGGAATTATGCCGCAGGTGTCGTCGGGTGATGTTGTAAAGCTTACCGGCAAATATACAAATCATCCGAGCTACGGCAGACAGTTTGCCGTGCAGATTTGCGAAATCAGCAGACCTACCGAGGCGGCTGATATTCTGCGTTATCTGTCATCCGGAGCTATCAAGGGAATCGGCACTCAGACCGCACAAAGGCTTGTAAAGGAATTTGGCGAGACAACGCTTGATGTGCTTGAAAATCAGCCCGAAAGAGTTGCAATGCTGAAAGGAATTTCTTCGCAAAAAGCCGAGGATTTTTCAAAGCAGTTAAAGCAGAACACAGGCGTGCGAACACTCATGCTTTTTCTCGGCGAGTACGGAATTTCAAACACCGCATCGGTCAAAATTTTCAACGCTTACGGCCCGAGCTGTGTCGATTTAATCAAGAAAAATCCGTACATTCTCTGTCAGGGTGATTTTGGGGTATCGTTTGAGAGTGCGGATTTTATTGCTAAAAAAGAAAAATTAGAACCCGATTCAAATGTCCGTATGCGTGCAGGAATCGTATACATTCTTCATCACAATGAGCGAAACGGTCACACCTGTCTGCCAAAGGAAAAGCTGCTGAAGGTTTCAACCGATTTTCTCGGAATTGACGGTGAAAAGGTTTCGGAGTGCATGGAAGAAATGCTGTTTGACCGTTCGCTTATCGAAGATAAGATTGACGGCAAAAAATTTGTGTTTCCCCCCAATGTTCACCTCTGCGAAATGTACATAGCGTCAAGAATAAAAATGTTGCTTAAATTTCCGTCAGAGAAAATTAAAAACATTGACAAGGCGATTGAAAAATGTGAAAAAGAGGACGGAATCGAATATGCCGATTTGCAAAAGAAAGCAATCACTATGGCACTTACCGAGGGTATGCTCGTTCTGACGGGCGGTCCCGGTACAGGAAAAACGACAACCCTCAATGCTATAATAAAAATAATGAAAGCAAACGGCAAAACTGTTTTGCTTTCTGCCCCCACAGGCAGAGCGGCTCAACGAATGAGCGAGCTCACGGGCGATGAGGCAAAAACTCTGCACAGACTGCTTGAGGTCAGCTGGGATAAACATGACAACCCCGTTTTCAACAAGAACGAACGCAATCAGCTTAAATGCGACGCATTGATTGTTGACGAGGTTTCAATGGTGGACGCATTCATTATGGAAAGCGTTATGAGAGCGCTTTCCACAGGCTGCAGACTTATTCTTGTAGGCGACTCCGACCAGCTCCCCTCCGTAGGTCCGGGTAATGTGCTCGGCGATCTTATCGAAAGCGGACTTATTCCCGTTGTACGGTTGAATGAAATTTTCCGTCAGGCACAGCAGAGCCTTATTGTCACAAACGCACATAAGATTGTGAACGGTGAAATACCCATTCTTAATTCCGCCGACAAGGACTTTTTCTTTCTTCAAAGGAACAATAAATCAGAAGTTTCAGCGGTAATAGCTGACCTTTGTGCAAATCGTCTGCCAAAGGCATACGGATATTCTCCGTTTGAAAACATTCAGGTGCTTGCTCCATCCAAAAAGGGTGAACTCGGAACTACCGAGCTTAACCACAAATTGCAGGTGGCGCTAAATCCGAAGGATGACGATAAGGCGGAAATCACAATCGGTTCAAAAACCTTTCGTACAGGCGACAAGGTTATGCAGATAAAAAACAACTATGATATTCGCTGGTTTCGTGAAAACGGCGAAACGAGCGAAGGAATTTTCAACGGTGACATAGGAATCATCACAAGGATTGACAGAAAGACAAAATCGCTTGTCGTTAAATTTTTTGACAAGATTGCAAGATACACCTTTGAATTTGCGGGCGATCTTGATTTTGCCTACGCAATCACGGTGCATAAAAGTCAGGGCAATGAATTTGACGCAGTTATTATACCGATGTTTTCAGGCCCTCCTCAGCTTTACTACAGAAATCTGCTCTACACCGCTGTTACAAGGGCGAAGAAAACGCTTGTGCTTGTCGGCAATCCGTCAACCGTTGAATATATGGTAAACAATAACCGCCGTACAAAAAGGTACAGCGGTCTTAAAGAATTTTTACTGAGAGATGACACACTTTATTAAGAAAGTTTTCGGCACGATAAAAGGATTTTTCTTTACGGTTCGTTGTCCGTACTGCGGAAGGGTTATTGAACCGAACAAAAGCTGTTGTGACAAATGCAGAAAAGAATTCCCCGAAATGCCACTTGTACGATATGCAACGGGAGGGTACATCTGCACCTCTCCTTTCCCCTATGACGGAATTTTTCGCAGGGCAGTTCTTAACTTTAAATTTCACAACTGCGGTGCATATGCCGAATTGCTTTCACACGAAATGGTTCGTTCAATAAAAGATGTTTACCGTGACAGGGAATTTGACCTTGTCACCTGTGTGCCGATGCACAAGGATACTCTCAGAGAGCGTGGATACAATCAGGCTGAGTTGCTCGCAAAGGAATGTGCAAGGCTTCTCGGCATTGATTATGCCGACCTGCTTGTCAAAACAAAGAAAAATAAAACCCAGCACAGCATAAAGGCGGCTGAAAGAGCAAAAAATGTTATAGGCGTTTACTCGCCGATTGACAAGAATTTAATCAAAGGCAAGCGAATACTGATTATTGACGACATTATTACTACAGGCAGTACGCTTGGTGAATGTGCAAGAATACTTAACAAGTGCAAATGCGGCGAGATTTGTTGCTGTACGCTTTGCACATCTCTGCTGATATAGCATTGGAGTGATTAAAATGGATATAGCTGTTGATCTCGGTTCTGACAGAACAAGAGTTTTTATTGAAAATAAAGGAATAGTGCTTGATGAGGCAAGCGTTGTTGCGTTTGATGTTGACACCTACGACATTGTCGGCGTCGGCAACGAGGCTTATAAGATGATTGGCAAAACGCCTGCAGGCATACGAGCAATGCACCCGATTGATGACGGTGTTATTTCACGCTCTGAACTTGTTGAGGATATGGTTTCAATTCTTATAAAAGAGGTCAGTCCGTCAAAGGTGACTATGCCGAGAGTTGTTGCTTCAATCCCGAGTGAGGTTACCGAGGTTGAAAAAAGAGCTGTTGTAAACGCAGTAAGCTCAATCGGTGTTCGCAAGGTGTATCTTATTGAAGCACCAAAAGCGGCAGCAATGGGCTGTTCGCTCGACATAACAAGTCCTCACGGCATTCTGATTGCAGATGTCGGCAGCGGTACGGCAGATATTGCCGTGCTTTCTCTCGGCGGAATTTCGGTTTCCAAGTGCATAAAGTCGGCAGGCTGTGCAATGGACGAAGAAATCGTTAAATACATCAGAAAAGAGCATAACCTGATTATCGGCACAAACATGGCAGAGGCCTGCAAAAAGGCTGTTGGCTGTGTAAAAATTCCGAAAGAGCCTAAGCTTTTCAGAGTTAAAGGCAGAGATGCCGTAAGCGGTCTGCCCAAATTTATTGATGTTGGCTATGCCGAAATCAAGCCTGTAATCGAGGATATTGCGCTTAACATTATCAGAGCAATTAAAGATGTGCTTGAACAGACTCCGCCCGAGCTTGTCGGTGACATCTACACGGACGGTATAATTTTGACAGGCGGTCTTGCCAAGCTGACGGGATTTGCAAGGCTTCTCAGCGAATCCACAAAGCTGAAAGTAAGAGTTCACAAAGCCGCCGCTGACTGCGTTATCAACGGTTGCGGCAAGGCAATCGAATATATTGACCATCCCGAAAAAATACAGCCGGGTGCAGTCAATCCGCTTATAGAGGCATTTTAATTATAATTTTAAACATTTTATCCGCAGATTTTACCGTCTGCGGATTTTTTGTAACATGGTATTGTAAAATCCGAAAAGATGATTTAACAGTTGTCTTTATCCCGTTTCAGTACCGTACTTTTTTCTTCTTTTTACATAAAAATCTCCCCTTAAAGCATTCCCTGAAAACTATGTTTTTTCAAGAGTCTGCTTTAAGGGGATTATATCAGTTAATAATTATTCTCCGCTTTTGTTTTATAGTTCATTATTCTTTCAAGAAATAACTGTACTTTTTCTTTGGCTATCTCTCCGCTGTTTTCAATTTCGGTATCGCCAATGTAAAACTTGTGTTCAGCGGATTTCTTCAAAATATCAAGCAATTTTTTCTGTTCATCCGCTTTGTTAATGAAAACGGACACGGCACAATCACAGGCTATTGAAAATTCTGCCGGTGTTTTTGAAACAAGTGCGTCGTAAAACCTTTCTTTTACGCTTTCAAATTTATTTTCCGTGTCAATCGGCAAAAGCTTTGTAATCATCTTCCAAGTATTCCACGCAAGAAAGCCGTTGCAGTTGTCAAGACCTCTGGCAACAAATTCAAAGAACGGATAGACAAGTTTCGGATTTACTTCGCAAATATACTCAAGAACCTGTTCCGCCCAGTGAGCATTTGCGTAATCATCGTCAAGAAAAATCTCAATAAGCAAAGGAACAGTCAGAATTTCTTTGCTTGCAAGCTGTGCATAATATTCTTTTTCAAGCCTTTGTTCAAATTCCTGAAAAATCTGCTCTGTTTTCATAAATTCCCGTCCATAAATTCACTTAAATTTCGGTTTAATACTCCTAATATAATACTGTATATTACATTCTTTTTCAAGTAAAATCATATTAAAAGTAACATTCCCCCCGAATTTTATCGGAGGGAATGCTTTACTGTTAGCAGAATATTAAGAAAAGGTTGTTCTGTAGTTCTGTTATTCTGAATAGCTTACCCAGACACCGCCGGACTTTGAACCCGGATTTGCACGGAAACAGTTCTTACCGTCAGCAACTGTCAAGTCGTTTGTCTGTGTTTTCCATGTTGATTCTGTGTCCTTAAAGAGGAAACAGTTTGAACCGGGGCTGAGCGGTGTGTCAAAATCGTAGTACCAGATATCTGTACCTGCAATCTTATTCATGTGAGCTGCTGCGTTACCGAGTCCGCTCTCTGCCCAACCGTAGATATAAACATCAGTATAGTGTGCCTTTGAGTTATCAAAGTAAACTCTTGAAAGTGTGAATGCAGGCTTCTGCTCTGGAACATACGGAGCTGTTGAAACAGCTTCGTCATTGCTGAGTGTGATGCAGTTGTTTGTCTTTGAAACTGTTGCATCCCAGCAATTGTAAACATTACCGTCATCACCGCCTACAGGCTTTTCGTCAACCTCTGAAAGAGAACGATAAACGCTGACATTTGAAACTGTTGCAGGAACTTCAACTGTGTAAACATTCGGGTAAGCGTCTGTATCCTGCTCAAACTGATAGCTTGCACCTGTGTCAAGGTCATAAGCAAAGAGTGAAACACCGTCAGATGTCATCCAGCCAAGTTTAGTCTTGAAGTAAAGAGTGTATGTGTCAGCAGGCTTTGTTGTAGGCTGTGCAGTTGGCTTTACGGTTGTAGGCTCAGCGGTAGTCGGCTCAGGTGTTGTAGGCTGTTCTGCCTGATAAACATCACCCGTGCGGCCCCAGTCTTTGAGCTGAACAATGTACTTTTGAATCAATGTTGCGTCAACAACAGAGATTGTATTATCCCCATTAACATCAGCAAGAATCTGCTTGTCAGCCGAAAGTGTTTCAAGCTGAACGACATGTTTCTGAACGAGTGTAGCGTCAACGACTGTAATGTCACCGTCACCGTTTACTTCACCGTAAACAGCATTGCCCGAAGGCTCTGTTGCGGGCTGTGCGGTTGTAGGCTGAGTTGACGGAACAGGCTTTGTTGTAGGTTCTGCTGCAGAACCCTTTGTAACATCAGTAGCCTCAATCTCAACCTTTGTAGGTGTAAGAGTTGTATCCTCCCATGTACCTGCCTTTGTAAGCGAGAATGCCTTTGATGAACCGTTGAGGCTGATAGGTGTACCTGTTCTGCCCGGATACTGCTCGCCGCCTTTTTCAGAGATGATTACTCTTGTGTTGGCTGAAGTTGAAAGGTCAAAATCCGACGCAGCCTGATTTTCATCATCCTCATCAGCTGAAATACTTGATGACTTCGGAACTTCGTAGTAATAGTAACCTGTTGCAGGATCAAGAGTCATTGCTTCGCCCGGCCAGTTTGCATTCTTGTAAACAGTACCCTTGTTTGTGGTTTCATCAAAGATGTAAACCTGGTAAGGTGCTGACCAGCCCTTCTTGTTAGCAGGGTTGAAGAATACATACACTCCCGATTCCTGAGCGGTACTCTTTGCGTACTTATAAACCATTGAAGAAGTCTTTACACCGTCGGTTGCCGTAACTGTGAGATTGATTGTTTCGCCCGGCTTATAATCTGAACCGATGCGGATTGATGTTGTACCCGTAAACTTAACAGGAGTTGAATCATCAAGACAGTAAGTACCCGATGTTGCGTTTTCAAGACTGAGTGTAAGGGTCATTGTGTCGCCCCTGAACGAACCGCTTTCAACAGAGTTTATTGCCTTCGGGGTTGTTGTACCGTTGTAAACAACAGCAACACCCGTGTTGCCGATTGAACCTGTGAGAACGCCGTTTGCAACCGTAAACTCAGCACCTGAAACCGTATCCGTATATTTGCCGTCTGCAAGACCTGTGCCGGAAATACTTACGCTTGCGTTTGTACCTTTACAATTTGAAAGAACGATACCGCTTGTGCCTCTTGCAACATAAGCAATGTCGCCTGAAGAACCGAGCTTTTCCGACTGACCTACAAAAAGGTTGTGGAACTTGTTAATTTCGGAAACAGCTGTGCTCTTGTAAGTTGAATCCGTTGAAATGTTACCCATGAGAGCTGTTCCCGGACGGGCAAAGAAAAGTGCTGTTGAATCTTTTCTTGATGCAACGATTGCCCATGCCTTTACAACATTTTCATCCGAAACATCGGCAGTGTTTGAGAATCCCGATGAACCCGAGCTGCCCTCGTATGTATCGTGGCTTTCTGCCCAGAGAACTGCATTTGACGCTGCAACACCTGATTTGTATTTCGCATTGGTAGCTGTGCTTGCCTTACCCTTTGTGACATTGTAAAGCACTGCGTCGCCCGTTTTGTTGTCAGTAACATTGATATACTTGGTGTATGAGGAGTAGCTTCTGTCTGCACCGCAGTTGTTAAGAATTTCACCGTAGATGTAGAGGTCATCGCCTGTTTTCTGTGTGTAGTAAGAAGAAGCCGAGGTTGTTACATTCTTCCAGTAGTCTGACGCATACTCGCCGTCATCCTCTGTTTCAATATGCTTTGCGGCATCAAAACGGAAACCGTCAACACCGCAGTCGATGCATTCCTTGAGGAGGTTGATAATGTATCCCTGAACAGCAGTATCGTTTGTTACAAGGTCAGGACACTTTGAAACATGACCCTGAACAACTGCCTGAACCGAACTGTCGTTTGCATCGCCTTTGTACATACGGGTGTAGGTTTTTCTTTTCTTATAGAACTCAGGCTCGTACTTTTTAACCTGATTGCTCACAGTCTCCGGCCTAGCTTCATCGGCATTTGCAATATGGTTTGAAACGATATCGCAGATGATTTTGATGCCGTATTTGTCAGCCTCATCACAAAGTGATTTAAGATCATCCTTTGTGCCGAGCCATGACTCCTCTGCAATATGGAAGCTGATCGGCTGATAAAGCTTCCACCACTGACCTGTTACATCGCCTGAGGTTGAGTAGTCCTTTGGCTGCTGAACGGGAGAAGTCTGAACTGTTGTGTATCCTGCCGCTGCAATTGCGGGAAGGTTTTCTTTGATTGTATTGTAAGACCAGTTGAATGCGTGGAGCATAACACCGTCGCCGACCTTATCACGAAGGGTACTGTCGGCAGATGCAGTCTGTGTGGAATCAACCTCGGCAGCATTTACGGAGGTAATTGCCGCAAAAGAAGATGTCAGAAGCGCAGACGCAACAACAAGACTTGCAATCTTTTTTGCTTTCTTCATAGGGAAAACATCCTTTCATAAAATTTTCGATTTCATTATAACAAATTTCACCAAAAAAGTATATACTTTATGTTACAAATTCGAGGGCTGTTTTTTGTGCAGATTACACGGTTGTAAAATTTTTTTAACAATAATTTTGCACCAAAAAGCATTATATTTAACCTTTTCTGACTCTGTATGAGCTTTACTTCTTTAAAAGAATATTAGTGATGCAAATTTGATTTTCTTTTTACACGATATTGATTGACATTTTTGTGCATTTAGAATATAATCAAAGAGCAGTTGTCCCCTGATGCTTATGTGACGGGTGACATTTCGGAAAATTTAAATTGTATTGCGTGCAATCGCTTTTAAGCGGTTAATAAGGATTTTATGTGAAGAAAAAGGACGGGGCGACACAGCCGTCTTATTTTTCTGTTCAAAAATTCTGAGCATCATGGTTATGTCTTTGCAGAAACGGCAGAGCGGACTGTGTTCGCCTGCATTTTTCAGGCTGACACAATCCGCTTTATTTTTTACGGATTTTACTGTTATCACAACGGAACAGGGGTGCATAAATGGAACAGACATCAAAGAAAACAATAGTTTCACTCAAGGATATTTTCATCAAATTTGACGGTGAGGTAATTCTTAACCACATCAACCTTGACATAAATGAAAAGGAATTTGTAACTATTCTCGGTCCGTCAGGCTGCGGTAAAACCACAACCTTGCGCATCATCGGCGGTTTTGTTGAACCCGACAGCGGCGATGTCATTTTCGGCGGCAAAAGAATTAACGGAACTCCTCCGAATAAAAGAAATGTAAACACGGTATTCCAGAAATATTCTTTGTTTCCCCACCTCAATGTTTTTGATAATGTGGCTTTCGGACTCAAGCTTAAAAAGATGCCGAAAGATGAAATAAAAAAGCGTGTAACCGATATGCTTGCAACCGTTGACCTCAAGGGTTATGAAAAGCGTTCCGTTGCAAAGCTTTCGGGCGGTCAGCAGCAGCGTGTTGCAATTGCAAGGGCGCTTGTGTGCGATCCCGAAATCATTCTGCTTGACGAGCCTCTCGGTGCTCTTGACCTTAAACTGCGTAAGAGTATGCAGCTTGAGCTTAAGGAAATCCAGCAGAAAACTCAGAAAACATTTATATATGTTACTCACGATCAGGAAGAGGCTCTGACCATGAGCGACCGTGTTGTTGTTATGAACAACGGTGTAATCGAGCAGATTGGTTCTCCCGAGGATATATACAACGAGCCTGTGAACGCATTTGTTGCAGACTTTATCGGTGAGGCAAATATTCTCAACGGAATTATGCTTGATGACTGCAGAATTCAAATTCTCGGCAAAGAGCTTGAATGTGTTGACAAGGGATTCGGCAGGAATACTCCTGTTGATGTTGTCATCCGTCCCGAGGATATTGAAGTTACCTCTCCCGAGGACGGTCAGCTTGTCGGAACTGTTGAGAACACAACCTTCAAGGGTGTTCACTATGAGATGAGCGTAAGATGCGGAAAGTGTGAAATTCTTATCCACTCCACCGAATCGGCTGAAATCGGAAGCAAAATCGGTATGAGGGTGATCCCGTTCAACATTCAGATTATGAACAAGCTTCTTCCGTTTTACGATAATGTTATTGAGACAACCGTTACATACGCAAATCAGAACGACAATTCCTTTGAATTTGAGCTTGAGGGCGAAACCGTTACCGTTCCCGATAAATACTATGAAGAAGGTACAAAGCTAAAAATCACTCTGCCGCCCGACGCTCTTTCGCTTGCAGGCGACGGCGTGGGCGATTTAAAGGATTTGTACATTGAATCCGTAGTTTACAAGGGTGAACACAACGAAATCATTCTTGAATCGGACGAAAGAAAGTGGCTTATGCTCAGCGATACGGACGAGCAGGTCGCAACCTATGTTCCGCTTTCATTCAACTTTTCAAAGGCTCGGTTTGAGGTAATCTCAGAGTTTTCGGAAAAGGAGGGCTGATAAATGAAATCACGCAAGCCCTCTATTCCCTACATAATCTGGATGGTTGTTTTCACAATGATTCCGATTATTATGATCGGCTTTACCGCCTTTACCGACAAGAACGGTAATTTTTCGCTTCAGGCATTTACAAATGCGTTTTACTACACAAACATTTTTGTAAAATCACTTTGGATTGCGCTTATTTCAACGGCAATCTGTCTTGTACTTGCATATCCGCTTGCATACCTTCTCACGAGAATGAAAGAATCAACCCAGAACACGCTCATTATGTTGCTTATGATTCCTATGTGGATGAACTTTCTGCTAAGAATCTACGCATGGGTAACGCTTTTGCAGGACAACGGTCCGATTGATATGATGCTCTCGCTTTTGGGTATTCATTCAACCTACATCGGCAACACGGGTGCGGTAATTCTCGGAATGGTGTATGAATATCTTCCGTTTATGGTTCTGCCGATTTACACTGTTATGAGCAAGATTGACAACGGTCTTATTGAGGCGGCGCAGGATCTCGGTTCAAACAACTTTACCGTATTCAGAAAGGTTGTCGCACCGCTCAGCATTCCCGGAATTATTTCGGGTGTGACAATGGTATTTGTTCCGAGTGCAAGCACATTCCTGGTTGCACAGTATCTCGGCGGTCCGGACGACATTATGATTGGTGATGTCATTGAAAAAATATTCTGGACAGACCAAAACACGGGTTCGGCAATTTCATTGATATTAATGATTTTTATTTTCGTGTTCCTGATAATCATGAACTTGTTCGGTGATGAGGAGGCGATTGCATAATGAAAAAGAAAACAGGTATTCTTTCAAAAATTTACATTGCAATCCTGCTTATTTTCCTTTATTCGCCCATTGCCGTACTTATCTTCTATTCCTTCAACAACGGCAAAACTACCGTCTGGAAAGGATTTACATTCAAATGGTATGTACAGCTTTTTCGTGACGACAATATTATGAACGCATTGTGGAACACTGTTATTATTGCCGTTCTTGCATCTGTTTTTGCAACAATCCTCGGAACTGCCGCCGCAATCGGCATCAGCAATTTCAAGGGTAAAAAAAGAATGCTTATTCAGAATGCGTCAAACATTCCGATCATCAGTCCTGACATAGTAATGGGTGTTTCTCTCATGCTTTTGTTTACGACTCTCGGAGTTATCTTTAACTTTGAAATGGGATTTTTCACGGTTTTAATTTCGCACATATGCTTTTGTGTTCCGTTTGTTGTGCTTAATGTTATGCCGAGAATCAAACGAATGGATCAGAGCATTTACGATGCCGCCCTTGACCTTGGCTGTAACCAATGGCAGGCATTTTACAAGGTAATTATTCACGAGCTTATGCCGGGTATTTTCTCGGGTCTGCTCATGAGTTTTACATATTCTCTTGACGATTTCATCATAACATATTTCACAAGAGGTGCAAAATTCCAGAACCTCTCTATTGAAATTTACTCGATGACTCACAGGAGAATTTCACCGAAAATCAACGCTCTTTCCGCGCTGCTTTTCCTTGCTGTACTCATTGTTATGGTTATTATTAATCTGCGTGACAGACACGAAGAAAAGGTGCAGAAAAAGAGAACTTGATTTTAAAAATTTTATTAAAGGGAGATTGAGAAATGAAAAAAATCATCAGCATTGTCCTTGCATCTGCAATGACGGCAACATGTGCGGCTTGCCTTTCAGGCTGCGGCGGAGGTGCTTCGGCTGACTCAGCTGACGCAGGAGAAGTTAATGTTTACAACTGGGGCGAGTACATTTCAAACGGCGAAGATGACTCTCTCGACATTATCGAGGAGTTTGAAAAACGCACCAACATCAAGGTAAACTACACAACCTATGAAACCAACGAAGAGCTTTACAATATGCTGAAAAACAGTAATGTAAGCTATGATGTTGTCATTCCGTCCGAATATATGATCAGCAGAATGATTGATGAGGATATGCTGTTGGAGCTTAACTTTGACAATATTCCTAACTACGACAATCTTATGGATCGTTTCAAAAAGCTTGCCTGCGATCCCGAAGGTAAATATACCGTATGTTACAGCTGGGGCGTAACAGGTATGGTTTATGACAAAACAAAGGTTAAAACAAAGCCCGATTCATGGGACGCACTTTGGAACAAAGACCTTTCAGGTCAAATTCTTATGTTTAACAACAGCCGTGACGCAATGGCAATTGCAATGCAGCTTGAGGGCATTAATCCTGCTAACTGCACCAAGGAAGATGTTGACAAAGCCGCCGCTAAACTTAAAGAGCAGAAGCCTCTCCTTAAAAAATATGTCATGGATCAGGTATTTACTGAAATGGAAAACAGCCAGTCGGCAATTGCTCCGTACTACGCAGGCGACATTATGACAATGATTGATAACAACGAGGATCTTGACTACGCAATGCCAAAGGACGGCTCAAACCTTTTCTATGACGCAATGTGTATTCCGAAATGCAGTAAAAACAAGGAAAATGCAGAGAAGTTCATCAACTTTATGCAGGATCCTGAAATTGCCGCAGCAAACTTTGAATATCTCAACTATGCAACACCCAATCAGGTTGCATATGACGATTACATTGATGAAGACGCAAAGAAAAACGAATTTATCTTCCCAAGTGACGAGTATCTTGACAAATGCTATGTATTTTCAAATGTTTCCGATGAGGTTTATTCCTATATGCAGGAACAGTTTGTAAAAATCCAGGCAGACTGATAAGCAATAAAATTAATCCCGAGCAAAGCTTTTAAAGGCTCTGTTCGGGATTTTAATTTTGGTAAATTTTTAAAATTAATCATCCCCTCGTTTTATACAGCCTTTAAATTTTATGTTATCTTAAAAGTATTATTCCTTATTTTAAAGGGTTTCCGTGACAGGTTGTCATATTCGCTCTGCGAACACTCAAAATACACAGAATTAACGGGGATTCGCTCAATCTTACAAATAGATTTCAATTGCCTTGTTTTGATTGACAAATTAGGAAAAAGTAATATAATATATACTGTTAAAGAGTGCATAATACATTTTTCGATTTTATTCACTTGCAGGCGGGCGCCTGTGCATCACAAAAGAGATAGGATGGTATAATAATTGTTTACAATTTTAAAAGAACATCGTGGCTTTGGAAAGCAGATTTTGCTCCTTGCCAAAAACGAACTTATTAAAACTTACAAAGGCGCCGTAATCGGTCCTCTTTGGGCTGTTGTTAAGCCTGCGTTTACAATTTTTGTTTACTGGTTCGCTTTTTCCTGCGGTATCAAACAGCTTAAAACACTTCACCTTGACATCGGCGGAGCACAGCCTTTTTCCATTGACTTCTTTACTTTTATGTTCATCGGTATCATTCCGTGGTTCTTTATTCAGGACAGCATAACGCAGGGTGCAAAGGAACTGAGAATCAACCGTCAATTTATTACAAAGGTTAAGTTCCCCGTTTCAACAATCCTTACTTATACAGAGGTTTCAAGGCTTTTTGTTCACCTGATTCTTATGGCATTTATGTACGCATATGTACTTTTCACAATCGGACCGAGCTGGTACAATCTGCAATTTTTCCTGTACTGTCCGTTGATGTTTATCTTCTTCCTTGCGCTCACATGGTCAACAGCCCCGATGTCTGCGTTCAGTAAGGACTTTGAAAGCCTGATTGTTTCCGTTATGTCAGGTATTTTCTGGTTATCTGGTATTATGTACAACTCCTACGGCTTTGATTCGCCGTTTCTCAACAAGCTTATGCTTATCAATCCGATTAACTTTTTCGTAAACGGCTACCGCAACTGTTTTCTCTACAACAGACCGTTCTATGCAAACAAAACGGAATGTCTTGTGTTTGCAATTGAATTTGTTGTAATTTTCGTCCTTGGTATTTTCAACTACAACAGACTCAGGAAAAAACTTCCTGATGTACTTTAAGGAGGTAATATTATGGCTGAAACAAAAGTATCCGATCCGATTATTACCTTTAAAAATGTCAGCAAAACCTACACACTCTACAAAGATGACAAGGCAAGATTCAAGGCTCTTTTCTTTAAGCCGAGAAATGCAAAAACGAACAAGGCACTTAACAATGTTTCAATGGTAATAAATCGTGGCGAATCGGTTGGTATTGTCGGCGATAACGGTGCAGGCAAGTCAACTCTGCTCAAGATGATTACGGGCGTTGCATTTCCCGACGAAGGCGAAATCACCGTTGACGGCAAGGTTGCCGCATTGCTTGAGCTCACTGCAGGCTTTTCCATGGAAATGACAGGCAGAGAAAACATTTATCTGAAGGGTTATGTTCTCGGTCTTGAGGACAGCTACATTAAGCAGATTGAGGAGAAAATCATCGACTTTGCAGAGCTTGGAGATTACATTGACCAGCCTGTAAGAACATACTCAAGCGGTATGAAAATGCGTCTTGGTTTTGCTATCAATGTCAACATTGAACCCGATGTTCTTGTTGTTGATGAGGCGCTCTCGGTCGGTGACGCAACCTTCAAAAAGAAGTGTAAAAATAAAATTAAAGAGATTATCGAAAGCGGTGTAACCGTACTTTATGTAAGTCACAATGCCGCTTCGGTTAAAGAAATCTGCGCGCGTTCAATCTTCCTGAAAAAAGGAACTGTTATGTTTGACGGCCCGACAGATGAAACCCTCAGAGTTTATGAGGAATCAAAAAAGAAAAAATAATTCCGTTTCGGAATAAAGCAAAAGCTCCACAATTGCGGAGCTTTTCTGATTTATCTGAGAGGTAAACCCATATGGACTGTACCGTAAAAGGCAATCTGCCCTCCGAAATTTTTGAGGACATTAAAAAAATTGCAGACAACAGGATAAATTTTCGACAGTTAAAAAGCAAGACTGTTTTCGTGTCAGACTGTCACGGACTCATTGCATATTACATTATATGCACATTGCTTGAGGGCAATGATTTTTTTGAAAACAACACAAGGGTAATCACCCTTGCAAAAAGCCGTGAAGATGCCGAAAAGCAGTTCGGCAGCCTTACTCTCCGAAAAGATTTTGTTGTTGAAATCGGAGAGTCAAAGAACTTTCCGGAGATTGAAAGAGCCGACTTTGTAATATACTGCAACTGCCCGTGTGAGGTTGCAGAGGAAGATTGCAGTAATCCCGAAATTGCGGATACAATCACTTCGGGCTTTGCAAATGTGCTTGAATATGCAAAAGAGTCAAATGCCGAATCGGTTCTGCTCGTATCTTCATATATGGTTTACGGGGAGGTTTTCAGCGGTAAAAATAACATTTGCGAAAACGACCTCGGCTATCTCGACCCGACCGATGCCGACAGTGCATACGCACAAAGTATGCGTTCAGCCGAAACACTTGCTGTTTGCTATGCTGAAAAGTTCGGTATGGATGTAAAAATCGCCCGTCCCTGCCCCACACTCGGAGGTGTCAGAATGAGCGATGAAAGAAAATGGGCAAAGCTGATTGTCAGTGCGGCAAAAAATCAGAGCATTATGCTTACAGATAACGGTGGTGAAAAGTTCAGCTTTTGCTATGTGACGGACACGGTTTCTGCATTGATTGATATTTTGCTTAACGGAAAAAGCGGTGAGGCATACAACATTTCAAACGATAACGCAAATGTGACAATGCGGGAATTTGCACAGCTTGTAAAATCGGCAAATCCCGAAAAGAATCTCTCCGTAGTGTTCGTTCACAGAAAAGACGAAGAAGAACCTGAATTTTCTCCGTCATCCCCCACACCGTATGTTTTGTGCAACGATAAAATAAAATCACTCGGCTTTAGTCCGAAAACCACGCTTAAAGACGGAATAAAACACAGTATAAGAGCAACAGAACTGCGTGCAGAATTACGAAGGATAAAGTAATGCGTATTAAAGATTTTTTAAACGAATTTGAGGCCGACAGGGCGGCATTGCCCGGAGTTGAAAAAGAAACTCTTGCAAAGCTCAGGAACAAAACAATTGTCATCTCGGGCGGTGAACTTGCAAGGTGTCTTTGCTATGCCTTTCTGTACAATAACGATGCTAAAAGGCTCGGAATAAAAGTTATCCTTCTCGGCAAATCACGCAACGCAATGGCATCATACCACAGTGAACTCTTGTTAAGAGATGATTTTGATTTTGTTGATTATAATTCCGCATCGGAAATTTCAAGTGCCGACTATGTAATTACAACAGGAATCTGCGGTGAACATACAGACAACAACCCACAGATTATGATTGACGGCATTGCAGAGATAAATGCCTGTGCCAAAATTGCAAAAGCCACAGGCGCAAGGGTTGTCGTTGTGAACGACAGCAGAATTTACGGCAAAGCCAAACCACACAGAGTTTATTCTGAAAACGAGTATGCAGAACTTGACACAACCTCTCCCTCATCGCTTGCAGGTCAGCTTATGAGAACGAGAGAAACCACCTTGCACTCGGTTTTGAAGAACAGCGAATCAACCGTTACAACGCTCAGAACGGGCATAATTTTGGGAGCGTCAAGCAACTTTACAAGCGTGCTTGATCCTGTTTTTGACGATATAGCCAACCGCCGTGACACAGTTGTTCCGGCAACAAGGGATCGCTGCACCTTTGTTTATATCAACGATGTTTTAAAGGCGATTGTTTTCGCAATGACAAATCTTGAAGAAAACGCAGTTTATAATGTCGGCGGCAAAAACAGCAACGCATCGCTGATTATGATTGCGGCTGTTCTCAACGGTATTTACGGCAGTCGCTGTACAATTGAGTCGGGCGATTTTACGGAGCTTGACGGCTGTGCAATTAATTCAAACAAAATTTCCGTAAACGAATGCACTCCCGACATTGACCTTGAAACCATGCTGAAAATCTGCATAATGGACAAGATGAAGTCCGAAAAAGTTCTGCGTATCCCCCACTCACACGAGCGCAGACTTGATTCAATTCACGAAATTCAGCTTGCATTTCTGCTTGAAACCGACAGAATTTGTCGAAAGCACAACATAAAATATTTTCTCGGCGGCGGAACACTTCTCGGTGCAATCCGTCACAAAGGCTTCATTCCGTGGGATGATGATGCCGATATTATGATGTTGCGTGAAGATTTTGACCGCTTTTGCGAGATTGCGCCAAAGGAACTTCCGTGCAATATGACTTTTCAATCGTACCATACGGACAAGGCTTGTTTCTATGAATTTGCCAAGGTCAGACTTGACGACACTTTCTTTGCAACCGACTTTGCAAAAGACCATCACGCAATGCACAACGGAATTGCGTTTGATATTTTCTGTCATGATAACACAGCCAATTCAGCAATCGGACGAAAAATTCATATGGCTGTGACTCTGTTCACAAGAGCGCTGGTGTTCAATAAATGGAACAGTCGTAAGGCTGAAAACGGCAGTAAAATCCAGAGCATTGTAACAAATTTCTGCAAGAAAATATTTCCGCTCAGATTCAGTATGTGGCTTGAAGTCCGTACTTTAAAATTCTTTAAAAACAAAAAGAACGCAAAATATCTCTATGACGGAATGGGCAGAAATATTTATAACGGTGCTTTTCCAAAGGAATATCTTGACGATGTTGCTTATGCCGACTTTGAGGGTTACAAGTTCCCCGTGCCAAAGGAATATGACAAGTACCTTACTTTCCTCTACGGCGACTATATGGAGCTTGCACCGCTGTCAACGAGAATGGGTTGCCACGAAATTGCCCTCTGCGACATCGGAAAATATGACGGTTTCAAAATCCGCAAACCCGATTCTGAAAAATAATCAGCGTAAAACAGACCGATAAAGTAAATGTCACTTGACACTTACCTGTCGGTCTGCTATAATAATATAGCGCATTTTGGGTGCTGTTGCGAAATCAGCTGAAGAGTAAGATTCATCTGAAAGTAAGCTCCGCCTCGGTTTCCCCACCGTGTAAAAATCAAGGGAATTTAAATTGATTATGTAAAAGTTGACACAATCATTTTCAACTTTCCATTTTCAATTTTCAATTTTCAATTTAATAAGCAGGTATGGCGGAATTGGCAGACGCGCATGGTTCAGGTCCATGTGAAAGCAATTTCATGCAGGTTCAAGTCCTGTTACCTGCACCATAGCTTTTTACCCCAGTAAATACGATATTTACTGGGGTTTTGCTATACTTAAATCACTCTAAAACACGGAAAAATACATATCGTAGCTAACACACAGCTAACAAGTAGCTAACAAATCTACAAATAACAAACTCCCATCACTCGCTTTTTTACAGCGGATGAGGGGAATATTTTTGCAATTATGTGTTTGTCAAGACATTAAGAATGTCCTTTAGGTTTTAATTAGCCGAGTGCCTTTTTTGCGTTGGTGATTTTGGTGTCTTTGGCTTTGATACCGTCATTGATGAGATGATAGATAGCATTGATGGTCTTCTCGCCAACGATACCGTCAACTGTGACTTTACCTGCTCTCTGTGCCTCTTTTACAGCTTTCAAAGTGCCGTCACCGAAACCGTTTGAATTATCGACTTTCGTCTTGATGATTCTCATATTGTATAAAGTAATCAACTGCTTCTTAAACGCAAGTGTTGCTGTATTGTGTGCGCCGTATTTAATCATTTCCTCATTCTCCTTATTTGATGTTTTACCGCACAGCTCGGCGGTTACTTCGTCTGCAAGATTGCCGAGCCTGTTATAGAGCCAATCGCCTGGACAGGACTTATTTGCAAACCACCTATGTACAGTCAAGACCATTTCGCCTGTTTTGGGCGAATAGTTCAAAGTCTTGTCCTCATTGCCAAACCAAAGCAGTTTAGTCTTGCCGTTACGCTTGCAAATGTCAACGCAGAGTGCAACGAGTTTGTTATACACCTTACTGTTCATGGTGTACGGAGCTACCGTGTCGCTTGCACATTCGATTGTGACTGCCCTCTGATCATTTGCGTTTGATGAACTACACCAAGAACGATTACCTTCATCAACGCAGAGCAACACTCTGCCGTCATAGCCGATTCCGTAGTTACAGCTTGCCTCACAGGCTGTATTCATAAAGATGTTGCCGAGGGTTTCGACACTGCACTGACCTACAACACAGTGCGGAGTAATGCGGTCAATACTGTGTGTGCGTTTACCACTGTGGTTTGGGCTTAATTTTGTGTAATTAACAAGTTTTGAATTACTCATAATTATTCCTCACTTTCGCAAATAATTTTTTTGTTTTCAAACTTTTTGTATGCGTCAAGATACATTTCGTTTTTATCGCCGTTGTAGGTGCATTCGTAATACATCCCGTCGTGTAATGTTGTGCTGATAAGGCATTTATGGTTTTGCAAAGTTTTACACGACCACACTACAAAAGTGTCAAAATCAGGTGTATCATCTGACTTATCTATGTGATTTAACACATACTTGTTTACCTCTGATACTGCAAGTTTAATAAAATTTGCATTTGTCATAATTATTCCTCACTTTCGTTTTTATTTTATGCACTCCCCACTTTTACTACATTTTTTAATATGGTATAATTCATAATAGAAGGGAGGTGAATCATATGGAGTTGATTTTAAAAGAAATTGAACGGGCATTAGACGCTAAACTATACTATTTAGCGTTGCAAGCTTCTCTAACATTACCTGATATTTGTGGAGCACTGCAGTCGAATGACGGCGTAGCAAAAAAACATAAATATATTGCTTGGTATGACACTTACGCAAAAGAACCGGGCAATCTATCTATTTCCGGCGAGGATTGTTACTATTTTCGTTGTTCATATGTGCATCAAGCACAAACCACACACGAAAATTCTACATATTCACGAATTATATTTTTAGCTCCAGCTTGTCATGGCATAACTATGCATAACAATGTTATAAATGATGCCTTAAATATTGATGTTAAGCTTTTTTGCAATAATATTCTTAATGCAGTACGCAAATGGCAGAAATCAATCAAAAATAATGAAAACTATAAAAGAAATTACAAAAATCTCATTAAACTTTACCCAGATGGACTTCCACCATATATAACCGGCATACCAGTAATTTCGTAACAATAATCTAAAAAATATAGATAGTCCAGAAGAAATTTAATTTTCAACTGGGCTATCCTTTTATTTTAGTTAGTTTTCCGAAACTTCGGGCAAACCTGCAATGCTTGTCAGCACAGACAATACACCTGCCAAAAGGCTTGCCGAGCCTACTGCAACCCAGTTTACGTCTGTCATAACGGCTGACACGCCGATTGTTGCAACAGCAGTCTGTGCGACTGTTTTAATCGCTCTGACTGCTGTAGCTTTTGCCCACTGTTTTGTAAAAATTTTTTTCATCATCAATCTTTTCCTTTCACTGATTTTTTTCTAAGTCATCAATTCTGTGATTTGCGACCTTAATTTCCTCATCAACAACCGCATTGTGTTGTTCAATCGCATATGTACGCTCGATGAGGCTGTTATGCTTGTCAACCTTTTTTTCGAGCTGTTCAATGCGATAATTCGACATTCGACTGTTAATCACGATACCCCCAAGAGTACCCACCGCAGAACCTGCAAGCGTGATTAAAGCAATAATGATTTCAGTTACCACTTATTACACCTCGCTTTCTATCGGCTCATCAACGGTTGGGCCTGTTCCCCAAACTGCCATAACGGCATTGTAATATTCGTCTGACAGCACCGTTTTGAGCTGTTCTCTGCCCGATTTGCTGTTCATGTAGGCATTGCGGATGTTACCGCCTACCTGCATTTCTTCACCGTTAAAGGTCAAAAACTGCTGTCTGAGTACCGACACGCTGTCCTTTGTGAGCATATCGAGTGTGATTTTTTCTTTAAGTTCCATTATTTTTACCTCCGTTATTTAATTTTGTACAAGCAAATCACATTAATTTGCTCGCCGTCTGCGAATGTATATGCGGTCTTATCCTGAGTCGAAAACTGTAGCCAAGTGTTATTTTTCGGAATGGCAAATTTAAAAAGCTTGCCAAGGTTTGAAATACCGACACAAAAAACATTGTCCTCGGAAATACATTTGTACGGCAAATCAATCAGCGGACACATGCTATTGCCGCCAAGAGATACTGCGTTCATTTTGACCGTTGCACTGACGATTACGATGTCACCAATCGTCTTATATGTACAGTTTGCACTTTTGATTTTATCGGTGACGGTTGAATACGGTGTGAGTGTTGATGTACCACTTTCAATATTTGACGAATCGTATTTAGTCGCCAAGGCGGTTTTATCTGCTTTCACAAGCAGAGCGTTGTAAATTGCTCCGCTTGTGAGATAACACGGGCTGTTATTTTTGGGTTCGCTGTCGAACGGCATTGAATCAAGCTTTCGGGCAATACTCTTGTCTGTTTTATCAAGCCTTGCTCCAAGCGAATTTTGACCGCCTCTTGCCGTGGCTATTTCGGTTTCAAGTGCAATTGCTCCGTCTGTTGCCCGTTCAATCCCCTCGTCCATATGGTTGAGGTTGTCGGCATTGAGGGGCGGAGCAGAGCCGTTCACAAAGACAATTTTATTGTATTTGTTCATTTTCTTTTACTTCCTTTCCTAATCGTTTTTCGCCCTTTGATGTGAGGGCAGTTATAAAACCGTCCATTTTCTTATTGAACACAAATGTTTCGATTGTCGGCAAATCTTCAAACGGAGTTTTAATTGTGTACTTATCGCCTGCCTCAAGCCACCAATACGAAAACAGCTTAATTTTTGTCGGGCGGTATTTATATACATCACCAAAAAAATTAACAGAATTATATTTTGTGCCGATATCACTTGCTGTTGTTCTGCACCTCATCAAAATGTTATCGGAAACATACCACGAAAAATCGTTACTGTTGCCATACAAATACGCTTTTTTATCAGCAAACTTAGCACTGTACATACGGATAGGCTCAAGTTCGTAATCTTCAAAGGATAAATCTTTGTACGAATCGATTGTTTCAACGGAAGATTGAGAATACAGCCTTTTAAAACGCATTTTTCCGTCGGCATCTATAACGGCAAAGCTCAAAGTTAATTCTGCATAAGCTTGGATTAAATCTGACAAGGTAATGTCCTTTATAACCTTTTCCACGCAGGTATCATCAAATTTCAGCGGTACACTAAAGATAGATAAGCTCGGCGGTGAAACCCCTGTAATTGCATAATCTTTGGCAAATTCTGCGATTATTGAATAAAAGCTCTTAAAATTATCGTCTTTTTGATAGTGCGCATAACCATAAACAAAACTGCCGTCCTCGTTCTCTTTGCCTGCAAACCACAAAGACATATCCACCTTTGACATATCATAAAAAGCGTCATAGGCTGTGATTTTGACGATGTTACGCTGTTTTTTATCTCTTTGAGCCGACTGAATTTTACCGTAGAAAACAGGACATTCAACCGTTCCTGTTTCGGCAGGACAAATAAGAGTATTTGACGGGTACAAATCATCTGACGGATACAGCTCTGATTCAAGATATGTTGCCGTTATGATGACCTGTACCGTCTTTCCTATCAAAGCCGAGCAATCATAATCAATGAGTTTCACGCTCATTTCAGAGGCTATGCAACCGCCGAATTTCAATTCTTTTTCAACGATTTCATTTTCAAGCGAAAAGCTGTCAAGCACGATACTTTCACCTGTTATATCCTCAAAACTGCCGTCAGGAGAATGAAGGGCAACGGTGTTGTAAAGTGTGTTTGTTTTCAGCTTATCAGCAATTTCTTTAGATACAAGCATTTTTAAGAATCACCCCTTAATACTCAATCAGTTCAACAGTAATCGGCTGATAGGTTATATCATTCTTTTCGGCATTCATTACGGTATATTCAATATCAGGAATATAAAAATAAGAGGTGTAATAGCTGTTCGTTTCATCGTTCCAATAAGTTACCCTGCACTTTCTCTGTAACTTATTCGCCATTGAGAGGTTGATAATCGACTGAAAATCAATCTTTTCGTCAAGATGAAGAATGTGAGTTGAAAACGAAATTTTTGTTTTGTAATTTGGCAGCGTTGCCCTTTGAAGCGTACCGTTCTGATCTCGTTCCGCAGAAGTTTCAAGTCGCTGATTCGGAGTTGATGAAAATGCGGTAATGTACTTATTCGGCATTATGTTGTTGCCGAATTTAAGCAAATAGCCGTTATAATTTGACATATCATCCCCCCCCTTTATGCAAATGCGGATTTACCGTTGTGTCTGCGTCTGTAAAGCTCATCCTGTCTTATCATTTCTTCAAAAAGCGTTGAACCCTCAAGCTCGGCAGTAAACGAATAAGTGTTGCCACCGTTATTGCGAAAGATAATGAACATTTCATAAATGCGTTTAAGCAGGTCAAGAATTTGTGTGAGAATCACTGTATCCTGACCGCCCGAATTGTCGAGCATACCCTGTAACTTGTTAAGAGGAGAAATAACCTCAGGGTTACCGCTGTTAGCACCTGCGTTATCGCCGACAACCGCAAGTGTCGGAGCTTTAACAATACCGCCTTTTGCAAATTTTCGTGCCGGTGATTCCGTGGGTTCTTCAAATCTCGGAATGAGAGGCGGATTTTCAGGCATTGAAAAACTCCAATCCTGTCCAAAAGCCGCTCCGATAATACCGGCTATTCCGCCGATTGAATTAACAACGCCAGAAACAAAGTTATAAATACCTGTCCACAACGCATTTATGCCGTCAATGATTGCGTTTATAATAAACTTAAACACGGCACAAATGCCGTCCCAAATGCCTTTGAAGAAATCATAGATACCCTGCCATGCTTTGTTCCAATCGCCTGAGAAAACACCTGTAATGAAGTCAATAAGACCGCCGAATGTTTTCTGTATAGAGGTAACCAACCCACCGATAAATGTAAACACATTATCAAACACTCTTTTTACGGCATTGAAAACATTCTGAAATATAGGTCCCCAAAAGCTGACAAGCCAGTTTACAAACGGTGACAGGAAGTTATTCCACACGGTTGAAACACAGTCTGCAACCTTGCCGAAGAAGTTTATTGCACCTTCAAAAACAGGCTTCAGCCAGTTTTCCCAAGCTGATTTTACGATTGCTACGATAAAATCCCACGCAGGCTTAATCCATTGATTGTAAACATTCATCAGGGTTGTGCCGATATTGGTAAACATATTGCAGATATTCTGAAAAATCTGCTGTCCGTTGCCGTTCCACCATTCGCTGATAATTGTTCCGATATTTCCGAAAATCTGACCGATAAAGTCAAACACATCTGCAAACTGCAATTGTAAATTTTCAAGAAATTCTGTGATTGTTGCACCGTCATTTTCAGTCCATTCAACAAGGCTTTCGGTTGCAATTGAAAACGCACCCGAAACGACTTCGCCGACTGAACCCGCAAAGGTTGTAAGATCGCTTAAAAGATTGGAAATTGATTCTTCCATTTGAGGGCGAACATTGTCAATTGCATTGCCTGCAAGTGTACCGAAATTATCAAAAAAGGCTGAAAGGTTGTTATAGCCGTTTGTAAGATTGTTGCCTATGGTGTCGATAAAGCCGATAATCTTTTCCCTGTCTTTTGAGATCCACTTAGCAACACCGCCTGAAATGGTCTGAAACGACTTTCCGCCGATTGTCGCAACCGCTCCGAATGCAGAGCCGATTGTCCCGAGTTTTGCAGAACCGACCTTTTGCATTGTGCCGAATGCCTTTTGAACTATGGGAACAGCATTATCAAAAACGGTCTTGCAGTTCTTGCCTATAGCTGACCAGTCAACCTTGTTAATACCTTTCTGTACATTCTCGACAAAGCCTTTGAATCCGCTTTTTTCGTATAGATTTTTGAATGCCCCCGAAAGGTTTTTGCTTGTGTCCTTGACAACATTCTTTGCAACATTTCCGCCCGATGAACCGCCCGATGAGCTTTTTGATGAAGATGTATCTGACTTTGAAGAACTATCGGTACTTGAAAGCACATTCAGCTTATCAAAGCCCGCAACACTTCTCTTTGCTTTTTCGGAACTTTTCTGAACATTATCAAGTGACTTTGAACTGTCATCTGCCGTATCCGTAAGGCTTTTGGCAGAATCGGACGCAGATTTGATATTGCTTGCGGTGTTGTTGCCTGTATCCCAGCCGAAGACCTTTGAAAGCGATTCAACCGCACCTTTGGCATATTCCGTTAAAGTCGCAAGTGCGGAACTCAACCGCTTTACAACCTGAGTTGCCACCTGAAGAATAGGCTGACCGACTACGGCAAGGAGCTGTTTCCAACTTTCTCTGAGGTTGCCCGTTACATTCTCCCAACCGTCTGCTTCACGGCTTGCCTGTCCCATAGCACCCGAAAGCTGATTGGCGTCCTTGACCATTTGCAAAAGCGTGAGCTGTTTCTGCGATTCCGACAAATCCGTAAATGACTTGCCATACAGCTTATTAGCCGCCGCATTTCGTGTGGTTTCAGTACAGGACAAACCGAGTGCGGCATCATTTTCAAAGTTGCCTTTGAGAAACGATTTCAGGCTTTCTGCGGTATCTTCAAGCGAACGGTCATAATATGCGGCACTATCGGCTGTTACCTGCAAAGCCTCCTGCATCATACCCAAAGCACTTGAACTGTCCATTCCAGTAGTTTTTGCAAAGGCATAAATGCTTGTGCCGACGCCCTGCAATCGGGTTTCAAGAATACCGCTCTGATTGGCAACGCTCTGAATGGCTGATTCTGCCTGCGACTGCATTGTGCCGAATGTCTGCTCAAACTGCGAATTTGCCGCATTGACTTCCGCAGCCGATTCAATGCACTGCTGACCGAACTCCTTGATTTTAGCAACGGAAAAGGCGGCAACCACAGCCGTACCGATTTTCTTAAACGAAGATGAAACCGAATTGCTTAACTGCTCACCGCTGCCTTTGATATTTGAAAACTCTTTCTCGGTTTTCTGAGAAACGCCCTCCGAAACCTTTGAAAAGGACTGTTTCATATCCGTGCTTACATTTTCAAAATCTTTTGAAAGACTTGAAAATGCCGAATCAAACTTTTTTGTAATTGAATCGGAAATCTTATGCAATGTTTTGGAAATATCATCACCCGTAAGCCTGACATCAAGCTCAATTTCACCCGCCTTTGTCGCCATATTCACCACTTCCTTTCATTTTAGATTTTTTAAAAACAGGCATAAAAACAGCGCACACCGCTATGATGTACGCTTAAAAATTTTGCAAAAGAACAGCCACCCCGTTTGGAGTGGCTTTTTGTTTACAAGCTTGCAAAAAAGTTTTGAAATTCTGCAAGAACGGTGTTCATATCTTCGTCTGAATAGTGCTTTACATTCCTTGACCGCCATTTGTTGCGGATTTTATGCTGTGACGAAGTAAAGTTTTTCAAGACCTCTTTGTCGGATTCAAGGCGAATTTGAACCGTTCTTACAAGCGGTGTTTCGGGTCCTAAGCCTTGCAGAAGTGAGCAGAACTCATTCCAACTCATTTTAGCAAAGTCCTTTGAATAAATGCTGACCCCGTACTCCGAGCGAAAGCTCGACACGATTAAATCAAAGTCATCAATCAGGTCGTAGCCGGGGTCTGAGCTTCCCCCTCGTCAGTCAAATCGCCCTGTACAATTTTGGCAGATTCGCTGATAAGGGTGCTGAAATCGTGAATATTCAGCTGTAGCTTTTCAATCTTTTCCCTTTCGGATTCATCAAAAAGAAGATGATACATTTTGATAACATCTTTGTTCTTGCTGTTGCCGTCCTCAAAAATTGCCGCAAGTTTGAGAATTGAAACTGCGTCATTGTTGATTGCAAGGTCAACATTTTTAACTCTGACGCTCGGCTTTTCCTCAAAATTAAGTTTGTCTGTAATATCAATTAACTTTGACATAATCGTTCATTCCTTTCGTTTTTTAAGCGGCTGCTGTATATACGGGTTTACCGTTTGACATAACTTCAAATTCAAGCGGAGCAACACCCGTACTTGCGCCTGCACCGTTTGATGTAACGGATACAACTGCATTTTTAAAGAGGACGGTTGCACCGTTGGGGAAGGTCCACATAAACGAAACTTCTGTCTTTCTGCTGTTTTCAAATGCAAGGGCGGCAATCTGGTCATTGCCTGCGTCACCGATTGTACGCTTGCCCTTTACCGAAATTGTGATTGACTTTGCTGTCATAAGCCTTGACTTCCAGCCCTCGTTTTCAAAGGCTGTCCATTCCTCGACACCGTTGTCAAATGCAACAGAAAATTCTTCGCAGTTAGCAATATTTGTCGTGGCGGATTCTGTTCCTGCCTTGCCAACCGCAAACTGATTTTCATAGCACGGGAATACTCCCGATTCAACTTTTGCCATAAAATTACTTCCTTTCGTAATAAAATTTAACTTCAATGACCTGCTCATACACACCCTTGTCGTCTGTTCCCACATCAACGGGTTCTTCCGTGAGCAGTTCGATTATATAGATTTTGTGTTCCTTAATTTCAACATTTTTAATGCCGTAAAGCGTTTCGTAAAGTCTGCGTGCAAACTCCTCGGTTTCTCTTGCGTTGTCGGTGTAATGGATAAGCAAAGACACGCTTATTGTATCGTAGGTACTTTCACCGCCGATTGCCCTTGTGGGTGTTCCCGACTGCTTTAATGAATACACACCGATGGACCTGTCCTGCTTATTGTCAAGCTTGCCGATGTAATAATGCTCGGCTGAGGTAACGCTTTTGAGCCAATCTCTGATGTCCGATAAGTAAATCAAAGTCCTGCTTCCTTTCTGTATAATCTCACAAATGCCCGACTGCAAAAATTCTGCCGTGTACCGCCCTCAAGCCACGGTGAGAACCATTTACCGCCGGCGGCAATGTTTTCCTTACGGCTGAAATTATACTCGGGATGAAAATACAACCGCCTTGCATACGGAGTGCTTGACACTATTTTAACCGTGCCGTTCCAACTCTGCGCACAATCTTCAAAGGTGTTTTCGTTCTGAAGATTACCCGTATCAAACGGCATTACCTGCGTGTTTTTCACCTGTGTAAGAAGTGCGTCACCTGTCATTCTCAGGGCGGCAACCTTTGCCTTATCAAGCTGTTTTACTGCAGGCATATTGAGTTTGATTTTTGATGATACCGAAAATCCCATTAAATCACATCCAATTCCGTTAAATTAACTTTGCCGTCTGGGTTGCGGTGTTTTGTACCCTGTACGATGTTTCGTTTTACGCCGTCAAGGATTACAAAGCCACCGCTTAAAGTGGGGCTGTCGGGAGCAATGTCGCCGTCAAAAAGCAAGACAGCCGACACCTGAACAATTTTCTGCTCTTTGGTATAAACCGTCTTTGCCTTTGACTGCATATTACACAAGGCAGAGCCACCGTGCAGGGTTGCTGACGGGTACAAGCTGTCGGAGGGATACAGATTTTTGCATTCAAACACGGTCAGGGGTGCTCCGTCTTCGGTAACACCCTCACCGTAGATTGTGACCTCGACAGGAGTTTTGCAGAACTGCTTTTTTACAAGTGACGGAAATTTCACGGTTTTCACGCACCTTTCAGATTGCAGGATAACAAAGTCCTGTTGATTTTAGCAACGCATAGAGGTCGGCAGGAATTGCCACTCCGCTGATACACATTAAATTCCAGCTTGCGCCAAATTCCATTGATGTTCCGTTGATTGAATAGCTTTTCAGGTAGGAAGAAATCATATCGGCATTTTCTTCTTCAAAAGCAGTAAGTCTGCTATGCACTCTGCCGATGATTCTCTTCTGCATTTCCGAAAGTTTTTCAAAATCAATGCGGTTAAAAGTCAGAACATCAATGTGTTCGGCAGAGATAATACTGTTTTCATCTCCGCCCTGCTGTTCAATGTAATCGGCATACATTACGCAACCGCCGTTGTGTCAACATCGGCATAAATGCTGTCAATTTTGCCGTCCTTGCCGTTCGGGAATACGAATGTGTCGGAAAGTGAACGGTTCTGATAGAGCCAGCCGTCACCCTCTGTGTGTGAGCCGGGAGCAAAGAAGTAAATGCTTGAAATCTTCGGAACAGTCTTGCAGGTTTCACCGCAGGCAACAAGAACATTGATTTTGTGAGCGCCTGTTGCAGGCTCAAAACCGCCGTCATCGGGGTTAAAGTTGAAGTTATCGTAGAAACGCTCATCGTCAATAACCTCGATGATAGGGCAACCGTCAATCTCGGTCACTCTTGTTTCAATGCCGATACCGCCCTCTGCAATCTGTGTAAGCTCAATCTTACGAGTGAACTCTGTTGACTGTTCAAGGCAGTCCATAATGTGAGATGTCACATAGGCAACAAGTGTGCCTCTTGCCTTGTATCTGCGGAGCTTGCCGGCAGAAAGAATTGTTTTGAGCTTTGAATAAGCGTTCTCCTTAGTCCACTCCGATGTCTTTGTTGAAGAATGGTAGCCGTCTGTTGCCTGAGCCTTTGTCGCAACCTTTGAAAAGAAAAGTGCGTCTGTTTCGGGAGCAACCTGTGTCTGTTCAAATGTCTTTGAAATATTCTCAACCTTTGCGGTTGCGTTAGTTTCATCAACATCTGCCTTGTCAACGAGAAACTCAATATCACGGTCGTGTTCGCAGGTGAACGGAACATCTGTCTGAATATATTTGCCCTTGTTCCAACCGCCGTTGCGATTGTGGTTCTTAAAGCCTGATGTGCTCATCTGTGTGAAGTGGAAAGTTCTTGCGCCAACCCACTTTACATTTGAAGTGATGAATGGTGATGTGAGTGTACCCTGAACGAGAATTTCGAGCAGGTCAGGGCTGAACTGCTCGGCATAGTTATTTGTGTTTGCCATGATTTTTTCAATCCTTTCTTTGGTTAAATATTAAATCTGTTCCATTTTTTGGTAGGAACATTTGCCTTTGGTTTTGTACCGTCCGATGTACCGTTGCCGTCACCGCCGATTTTCTTAACTCCTGTGCCGTTCTCGGCAGGTTTGCCCTTGAGTGCGGGGATATCGTCAAGCACCTTTTTAACAGCCTCTGTCAGCTTTTCCGCATTGACCTTGCCGTCTGTCACAGCCTTTGAAAAGTCTGCAATTTTAAGCACATACGGAACGGTTGCAATGTCAACGCCCTGTTTTACGGCTTCGAGGGTTGCCGACTGGTTAACTTCTGCCGTGAGCTTTGCGTTGTTTGCAGATTCAACTTCCGACTGCATTTTTGCAAAGTCGGGAGTGTTCTCGGCTTTCTGCTTTTTAAAAGCACCGATAGCCTCTTTCATCTCATCGGCTGACAATCCCTGCTCCTTAAAATAAGACTTCAAAACGGTGTCCTCTGTCACGCTCTGTTTGCCTGTAATAAGGCTTGCGAGCTTGTCATAATCAAAGGCAGGAGCGTTTCCCTGTGGAGTTCCCTGCGGTGCAGGTGTCGGTTCATTGGGGGTTGGTGTTGGATTTGGTTCTGCCATTTTTTTCATATCCTTTCAGTTTTTCGGGTGTCTCCCGTAATCAGTTCATAGAGTGTCTCTCTGTTTCAGTTTTGCACGGTGTCTCCCGTAGTTTAATGTCTTCGGACAATAAAAAAGCACCTTACATATTCGTAAAGTGCTTAATCCGCTTTTTCTGTTTTTTCTGTTTTAACTGCTTTGGCTCTCGGCTTTTTGGGAGCGTCAGGCTTGACCTCTTCTGCAAAACCACCGTCAATGAGTTCCTTTGCTCTCTGCTCGGAGCATTCAAAAACTTCATTCACATGTCGGGTTACATAGCCGTTCTGCCTGTCGTTAAATGCTGTTGTTACTCTGATTTTCATTCTGTCACCACCTTTTCAATATTTTAAACTGGTCGATTTCGACCGGTTTAAATGCAAAAAGCACCCTATAATCAACATTGCTGTCGATTATAAAATGCTCAATTCGTAATTTTATGCTGTTTTTGTGAATTGCATATAACAAAACCGCCCTTTTTACGGAGCGGTTAGATTATGCCACTATTTTTTAGATATTGCATTTTTTGTTTCTCTCTAAGCTTACTGTAAAGTGCTTCAGCATCTTTAGCTTCTTGTGGAGCATCTTCACGCAAAGTGACATTTAAACCATTTGTTACAAGGTACGGCTTAAACGCATTCCATAGAGATTTTTGTTCTTCAGTTTGTATCAATCTCATACTATCATCACCCTAAAAGTTTGCTGACTCTGTACTCATTATACACTTCATCCATAGCTTTATCTTTTAAGCATTCAAAAGCATACTCACTTATATCCTCTATATTATAACCGTTATTTATCAATTTTTCAACCTTTGGAGCATAAATTTTATTAAGGTAATCGCAATATTCAAAATAATCGTTAATACCTCCGAATTTTGCTCTGTAATTTTTAGCGTCTTGCCAATGAATCAGTTCGTGAAGAATTGTACTCAATCCGTCTTGCGGACAAGCCAAGTTTTCTTGTAAGCCTGACAAATCACTTGTTGAAAAGTATGCTGAATTGACATTTAGAACATTCTGCATTGGCATATATGAAGCAATAGCATTTACTCGCATTTCTTCGGGAGTGACAATACAAATTTCAGGCTTTCCGCTTGTTTCAACCTCTCCGAGCATATCAAACGCTTTTCTCACTTGCATATCAAAATTATGAAGTTCTTTTCGTTTTAGCTTTACCTTATCTGAAATATAAACATTATCACACAATGTATTTGCCTTGTGGGTATCAATTGTAATTGTTTCGCCCTCAATTTTGCGTTCAAAAGTTTTTGATATATCTTCCTTAAAAACAGGTCTGTAATATTTTTGTTCATCAGTCTTCAAAGAAAATTGTTTCGCCTTTTCTTCAAGCATATCAGCCCTATCGTGCCACTCATCGGCTCGGGTTTGGGCAATGCGTTTATTGTCCTCATCAAGGCTGTATTCGGCACGGCGGTCAAAGCGTTCTGCCTGACGCTGTGCATACTGCTGTTTTTCCTCAATTCCTCGCTGACGATCAAGCTCTTTGATTTCATCTTCAGACAACGGTGCGTCCAAATCATCAAGTTCGGGATAATATGTACTTGTGCTGTCCTTACATCTCGGATGAAACAAACCGTTCTTGATTGCGGTTGAGAGAAGCGGATAGTTTCCGTCTGACTTTTTGCCGTTTGAATAAACATCGTCAATAAACACCTTGCCGATATATTTTGCACAATCGGGGCAACCGCCCTGTCTTGAGTTCACAACAACAAGGGATACTCCCCATTCGGCTCGCTTTTCGCCCTCACCACGCAGATAGGCTCTTTTGTTGGCTGTTTTAACCGCCATATCCGCATAATCCGAGAGCGTGTGCCTTGCACCGTTCTTGTATTCCACACAATTAAGACCTGCGTTGAGCATATCTTTGCAGGCGATATCAACGGCTTTTTCGTATGTAACCGCACCCGTGTTCATTGCAACCTGTGCGTTAAAAATCGCCTTGCGGTACTTGTCGTTGCTCATACGCAAAACTGCCGTTTCTGCCCTTTTTAAATCGTCTGTGGTCGATTTTATGAGTGCATCAAGTTTACGGTCATTCACCTTAAAAAACTCGGCTGTGCTGTGTGCTGGCGGCTTTTTCGGGGCTTTGAAACCGTCCTTGACAGCTTCAAGAATTTCTGCCTCCTGACTTGCATTTCCGTCAGCTTTGGCGGTGCGAATTATCTCCTCAACCTTGCTGTTAATGGTTTTGAAACGCTTGCCGAATTTCTTTGCGTTGTGCTTACGGTACTCTTCAAGACTTTTGAGCTGTTCAGCCTGCCATTGTGTCCAGTTGTAACCCTCTTTGGTTTCTTCGGCTCTGTGACGGCTGAAATTTCTCATCATGCTGTTAATCAGTTCATCTTCGATTTTTTCAAAGGCTTCTCTGATATTGTAATCACTCATTGTTTACCTGTGTATCGTTCTGTTCGGGATTGCTTTCGGATTTTTCCGCATTATTTTCCGCATTTTCTTCATCGTCTGCGTTATTGTCAGGTTCTTCTGTGTCGGTAAGGTCCACATCGTCAAGCTCCGATTTTTCTTCTTCGCCTGCAATGCCCTGTTCTTCCTTAATTCTCTGTACCTCTTCGGCTTTCCAATCCTCCGACTTGCTGTCGCCGTAAAGCTCGTCAACCGAGGTTTCAACTGACATCAAACCGCCCTGTCTTGCTTTTGACACGGTTTCAACCTGACTTTCAAAGCTCGGATTTGCATATTCGCCGAAGTTTACGGACACTTCCAAGCCCTCAACAATACCCTTGCCGTTAAGTTCACCGTCTGCATTGAGTACAACTGCAACAAGGCTTTGAAGTGCGTTCTGCGTAATTTTCACAAGGTTCTGCCTTGTGTAAAGGGTTGTCTTTTCCTTTTCACGCTGAGCATCTGCATTATCAAGCTTCTTCGTATCAATGCCGAGAGTTGACGGCGATATAATGCCCTGTAAGCAGAGGTCGAGGGCAGTAATGTATGAACTCAAATAACTTTCGTGCTGAATCTGCGGACTTTCGGTGTAAATCCTGTTGCCGTTGCCGTTTTCAGACATATCGTTGCCCACGGTGATAAATCGGTTGTCAAACGGATTTGGCGATATCGGCTGACAGGTTTCGGGATTTCTCGGAACAAGGCAACCAGGCACATACTGCTTTGTTCGGCAGGCTCTGAGTGCGTCCATCCACTGTGACCACACTTCATCAAGGCTGTCGAAAGCGTCTGTTTTTATGCCGATAATGCCCGCACCTCTGCCCTTGTGGCACGATTTGCCGTAAAGGACAGGTACAGCCCACATATATGATTCGTCAAATGTAACGCCCTTTGAATCAATCCACGAAAGAGCGTCAACCGTGTGCAGGTCAATCTCTTTGCCGTTGTCATCATACAAAGCATAGTGAATATAGCCGTAACCGTATGTTTCTTCAAAACGATAACGGCGGTGTTTTTGCGTGTAATCGGTGTAAAACTTAACCTCTCGGATTCTGCCACGCACATATGTAAAGTCGATGTTTTCGGCAGGATACCATTCAACAATCGGCACATCTGATACAGCCGTGTCAAAGCTGACCTTAAAAGCACCGTCACCGACAACACATAGGTCACGGAGCATTTGCTTAACCGTGTCGGACAATTTGTTCTGCTTTTCAATATCTTCCCAACGCTCAGCATAAGCGGTTGAATTTTTACTTGTAACATCTGTGCCGTTGTAGTCGGCAATTACAATATTCACAAGCGTTTCGCAGATGAGTGCCGGCAAGCCCGTGTGTATTTTACGGATTTCAAGCCCCTCTGTACTCTTTGCCGCCCAAAACATAGTTTTGTTTGTGTCAATCTGCTTGTACAGCTCCGCAAGCTGTCTGCTGTTGCCCCAATACCAAATGCGATTGATAAAGCACTCGGTCAGATGATTGCTTGTTTCGGTGACGGTAATTGTTTTGTCGCTTGCAGGAGTAATCTGCAAAAAGTTTTTAATTCCCGATCTGATAGATTCAGCCATTCTGTTAATCAGCCCCATTTATTTCACTTCCAATAATATTTTTAAACGGCAGCCACGCATATTGACCGCTGTTAATGCAATGGTCGTGACCGTCCTCGGGTGTATTGTCTTTATCCTCTCGCCAGCTGTAAATTTCAAACTCGGCAATCGTGTTTTTACAATGTTCAAGCACAAAATAACAGTCGGTGGCAAGCCAGCCGAGTACAAGATTGATTCGGTCGATAATCTTCGTTTTCTTCCATGCATTTGCAAAGTCATAGACACAGCCGTGCTGTCGCTTATACTTTTGAAATTCGGTAATAGTCGCTTGGTCGGCGCTGTCAATAAAAGCCGTGCGTGCAAAGCCCCATTCATCACGGTTGCGGTCAAGAAAATCAATAAAATTCTTCACCGTGTCACTCGGGGCAATAGGTGTTTGCATTTCGGCATTGTTGTAAACTCTTTCATCAAGCTGAACACACTTGCCGTGATTGGTAATGCCGTAAAATGTCATTGCGATAGTGTCAGGCGACTTCTGCGAATAGGCGGTATCAAGACCTGCGGTGAACTGAACAAAGTGTTCCGACTTGCGGTTACAGTTCAAAAACTTTCCTGCCCACTCTTTTGATTTGATATGTCTTGCCCTCTCAAAATTCGGGAACACAAGACCTGTTGCTCTGCCTCGCAAACCTAAGATTTTATTTTTATAGAGCTTTGTACCTTTCGGTGCAGAGTTCTTTTTCTTTTCAATCTGTTCAGGTGTAAGACTTAAATTGTCGGCAAAAGAAAAGAACCAATACCGCCAATTCGGTACAGGTTCTTCGGTAAGCTCCGCCGTAATCTCGGGAGGAACATCGTTTTCATATTTTTTAAAAGGACGGGAGCGATTGACAAACTCCTTATACACAGGCAGGCTCGGATCATCGGGATTCAGCGTCGCAAGCATATAGTCATTACGGGTTGACATCTCTCGGATAAACTCGATATCGGCGGTGTTGATTTCGTCAATATAAACGCACCCAAACTGCGCACCGAGAACCATTTCCCACTTATCCCGACTGCTGTAACCGAGAATATAGATAATTTTGTCCTCAAACTTGATATGCGGCAGCTTGTAATCCTTGTCGCCGTTGCCACAGTAAACTGCGTTACGGTGCAGGTCGAGAATACCGTTATCCTGCTGAATAATGGTTTCTTCGGCTTTACCAGTTGTCTTGGCGGCAATTGCGTGAAGCTTCTTCGGCGACTGCGACACCATTCGCATAAACTTAACGCCTGCTCCGACGGTAGTTTTGCCGGACGCTGTAGTTCCTTCAAGAAATTCAGCCGACACATTTGTTGTGTTGATAAAGTCGATATACTTTTGTGACAACGGGAATTTGTTACTCACTCAGCCCCTCACCACCCAACTGTCTGAACACATCGGATAGCTTTTCGGACTGCTCAACCTTTGCGTCAACCTTAACGGTGTATTCGCCCGTCATCTTGTTGAGCGTGTCAATCGCCCTGATTCTGTCGGAGGTGTCCTGCCCGTCATTCCTTGCAATGTCGGACAAAGCAACCTGTCTGTCCTTTGCACTCATAATGCGCTCATCTTTGAGCTTATCGGAAAGCTCTTTGATATAATTTGCGATTGTAGTATTTTGTAGTAATTTTGAAGCATTGGTATTAGCATATTTTGCGGAATATCCTGCCTTAACAGCACTCTCAGCGGCGTTACCGCTTTGTGCATAATATTCAGCAAATTTACGCTGTCTTGCATTTAATTTGTCTTTCACGGTATCACCGCCCTTTCTAAAAATAAGCAAAAGAAAAGACAGCACATTTCTGTACTGTCTTTAAACACAGGTTTCCGGAGTTGCACCGGAATCTGTAAAAACTGTTTTCCTATTTAAACTATCCCCTGCGTTTATAATATTATATCAATAAATTTCTAAATATTCAAGTGTTTTCTTTCCCATTCATTCAATAATACACTTACATATTTCTGTTCTTTATCAGTCAATTGACGATCTCCAATTTCATTATGTTCATAACCCAAATGGGTATGTGGCATCATTCCATTATGAGGTCTACCTTTAACGTCAATTTGTTTTATTCTTTCGCCGTAGTTGTCATAAAAAGTAACACTTTTGATGTTGCTCTGTTTGTCAAGAGTAGCATACACTCTATTTTTTGTCATAGTTTCCATAGGAGCTTTTATCGAAGTATTACCATTCATATGAATTACTTTTATTTCACCAAATTGAGCAACTGTGTGATATTCTGTACCGTACTTCTTTCCCTTATCACTTATACCGCTTGAAGAGCCTCTTCCGCCCATTATTCTGACCTCCTGAATTTTTCCTGAAATGATTTGATGTTGATAATGTTCTCCTCGCATTCTTCGGGGACTCTGCCGTAGAAGATAATTGTTTCAGGCTGTAAGCGTTCAATCATTTCTTTGTAGCCTTTCAAAAACAGTTCTTTTGATTCCGTACGGTTCTGCGTTCCAACACTTGATACGGCAACCGTACCACCCAAAGGCTCGCCGTCAAAACACCATTCAAAACTTTTTTCGTCGCTCCAACAAATTGTAGGTATTACCTCAATGCCGTAGAGTTGTAAATATGCACCTATCCAATGCTTGCGATAGTGGTTATAAATCTGCAACGCTGTCGGATAATCAGTGTAAAGACTGAAATCAGGCGACAACACACAATTAAAATTTTGTAGCTTTTCAATGTACCTGTCGGGTGTATTCCACAACCTCTGAAACTGGTAATCGTCCAAAAAGAAATGCACACCGCAGTTGTTCTGCTTACTGCTCAAAACTTCATTAAATCCGATAAAGTTGTTTTCCGTAATTTTTGTAGGCTTGATAATCGGGATGTCATATTCTCCTGCACCTTCAAAAATCGTCCTTGTACTGTTTTCGTAACTTGTACCGCATTTATCTTTATACATTAATTCCACCCCGCAAAAGCAAAACCGCCCTCAAACGAGAGCGGTCTGTGCGATTTTTATCTTAGGAGAGTTTTACATATGTCCTGTTTGTCAAACTTTCATAATACCATTATACGCAGGGTGAGGGTGACATTCAATGACATTTCAAAATAATTTTACGAGAAATCGAACTTTTTTCGGAACGCCTGTAACGCTTCGCCGTGCAATCTCAGGGTATGCCTTACGCTCATTTCCATACTCTCGGCAATATCCTCCCACCTCTGACAATTTATGTAATACTCGGTCAAAATTGCAATGTAACGGTAATCGTCAAGTGCGTTGATTTTACTGCGGATTTCAGTTTTCAACCGCACAAGATTGTCAATTTCCCGATTGATTTCAGCCTGAAGGTCTGCAATCCTGTCAACAATCCGCATAGGGTCATTCACTCCCGATGTCTTAACAGGCTCATTCTGCTTAACCGATACCTGTGCAATATTCAGCCTAAGTTTCGACAGCTCGTGTTCTTTCGTTCTGATCAGCTTATCCGAAACCCTGACCGAATATAAATAATCTTTAACCGTCAATCCACTTCACGCTCCTCCTCGTCAAGCATACCAAGTTTCTGCGCCAACGCAACAACAGCGGTTACAATCAAACGCAAATCCTTACCTTTGATGTTACACATATTAAAGCAAACATCGCCCTCATCGTTATCAAGTTTACCAAAATCAATAACAAGTCCCTTTGTAATCGTCTTGCTTTCATTGTTATCGTAATTAACGGTAATGTTTTTAATATCTTTCATTTTCTTCACCTCCTACAAGCTCGGGATTATCGTAGATATTGCCGATTACTTCAATTTGTTTCAAATCTTGATAATATCCAAACGATAAGGTTTCAAGTGTTGAATACACAAGACCAAAATACGCTGTTCCGTTTCTTTGTTCAAACACTACATTATGAACAGTATCACCATATTTTACAATATCCCCCTCAAAAATCTTCGTGCCGTTCTTGTCAGTCAAGCCTGTGTACTGTCCGACTGTGTCAGCGTCAATATACCACACATTTGAGCTTTCGTTCTTGTATGGCTCTTTGATTACCAATCCTTTGGGTTCAATACTTAAAAAGCCGTACTTCCATTCGTTTCCGAATTTACCTCTGAATAATATTTCTCTCATCACTCTTCACCATCCTCAATAGGCATAGCCTGATTCCAACACTCAACGCAGTTATGGTCTTTTCTGCAATCATCTATGCTCATAAGCCCTAAACGATAAGGACAAAAATTGGGTGTTCCATTATCCTCAAGCGAAATGTTTGGATAGTTTTTCAAAAGCTCTGTAAGATATGTCTTTGGCGGATGCTCATCGCTCCACCGCTGAACAGCTTCGATTGCTTGTTCAGAATAATACATTTCAAATTCTAGACACGGTAAACCTTCACCGTTATTATTACTGCACAAAGGACAGTTGCCACATTTAATTTCACACAGTCCGTTCTTTGTTCTTTTTGTCATCTTCAACTTTTCGTTGAAGTAGTTTGTAGTTTTCGTACAATCAATCATTTTCTTCGTCTCCTTCAAAATTAACAACTTTTCCATTGTCGGTGTAATCTCGTTTGTCAAATTCAAGTTTCAGCTTGTCGATGATAACCCTGTCGATATGTTCCCAGAACACCTCGTCAGTGTCAGAGTGTTCAATTATTTCGGTCATAGACTTCAAAGCCTTTGCACATCTGTCCCTGCCAAAGCCGAAATCTTTATGCAAGGCAAATACAATAGTCTTAAAAATTCGCCTTGTCAGGTCATTGATTTCTTTGTCCTTGACTTTCTGATATTCCCTGTCTGCAAGGCGGTTAATCTCCGCCATAGCCTCCTTTTTCAGCTTAACAGGTATTCTCGCTTTCAATGCTTTCTCTCCTTTCGTCAATCTTATCAAGTGCAGTTACAATCAACGAGCTTTTTGCTTTGGTGTCCATAAGCTCTGCCTGATAGTAAAACCGACCCATTGTATTCCGTCTGATGATACAGCCTTTCAGAATGTATTCTGCACCATTGTACAGCACAATTCTTTCAAGGTTGCGTTTAACTTCCGAGATATTCACAGCATTTCCACCTCGATGTAAATACCCGGAACATCCGCCCAAAACTTTTCGCATATCTCACTTGCGACAAGTGCGTCATCAGACCAAAAGCCGAGAGCGGTCATACAGTCTTTTAGCATTTTTTGTAGATTGTCCGTGTCGGGCTTTGTTGTACGATATTCGCCGTCCTGATGTTTACCACGAGGGAAACACCACTTTGTTATCAGTCTGACACCCGACTTGTACGGTTCTGACGGTTTAAACTTTGCTAAATGTGATGTGAGCTTTTCTCTTGCCTGTTTCACCTCGGGCGGATTGTAAAAAACAGGTTTGCCGTTTTTTACCATAACCTTATGTTCCTGTGCCGTTACGGACGGCGGTATCATCGGCATAAAAAATTCCATTGTTAATATTTCACTCCTTTAAAGCATTAAAGCTACTTTTGATTTTTGAATTTTGCTTTTAGTCACAGGTCAGGGGAAGGAGTTGTTGTGCGTAAGCTTCGCACAACTACTTCACCCCTGTGACCTTTAGGGAACGGACATCGTTTATATATACGTAGTATATATACTTTTTCTTTCCCTCGGAAAATCTCGAGAAAAAAGTCATTTTCCGTCATTTTTAGAAAAGGAAAATCTCGGGAAATTTTCCCTATTTTCCCTCACGGAAAGAGAAAATCTCGATAAAATTTTCCTTCCAAATTTGACGGAAAGGGAAAATTTATTCGACTTTTTCCTTTTCCTTTAATCCTGTTTTACCGCCGTCAATCCAAAAGCCGCCATGTTCTTTTATGTAATTTCGGATTGTTTTTTCGCCGACACCAAGATATGTAGCCATGTCATTTATATCTGCCTGACCGTTATTCTCTTCTGCCGTAAAGGCTGTCATAAGAGATTCCATGCGTCCTTTTTTGTTTTCCGATTTAGTATTTTTCTTACTGAAATTCTTCTTGTAAGGCGGGTTAAAATCGCCCTCAAAATTACAGTCTTTCAACACACCTGTTGTATCTGATTTGTGTATCGGATAATCAAACCAAAGGTTAAGTGCATCAAATGCCGGAAACTCTCGCAGAGTACCCTCTATTCTCCACGCTGACATTCCCTTTACGGTTTTTTCGGCACGGGCAACATCTGACATCATCAGCTTAAAAGACTGTTCAGGAAGCGTTTTGCGTGCGATGTCAATCATATTATTTGACATTACCAAATCGTCCTGCGAACACACTTCACTGATTTTGTTGAAACGACCTATCCAGTCTTTGCAGATTTTACAGGTTCTTTCATCCTTTTGCTGTTTCATCAAATCTTCGCTGATTTCAAGCCTTGTAAGGTCAAGGAGTGCATCGGGGTCACGAGCGAAAACACCCGAGCCCGAAACTCTGTCCATTGACTTTTTACCGCCCTGAGCACCTTTTGAATGGTGGTGACAGTAGATTACCGCACATCCGATTTCTGTACATACCTTGTCAAACTGGTTGCAGAAGTGTGCCATTTGATCCGCACTGTTCTCATCACCTGTAATAACCTTGTATATCGGGTCAATCACAACAGCTATAAAGTTGCCTTTTAAAGCTCTGCGTATGAGCATAGGCGCTAACTTATCCATAGGCACGGACTTGCCACGCAAGTTCCAAATATCAATTCTGTTTAAGTTTTTTGGTTCAAGTCCAAGTGCTTCGTATACGTCCTTGAATCTGTGAAAACAGGAAGCACGGTCAAGCTCAAGATTCACATACAAGACATTGCCCTGCGCACACTTAAAGCCGAACCATTCTGTTCCCTCGGCAATTGCAATACACAATTCGATAAGACCAAATGACTTACCTGCTTTTGAGGGTCCGCCGAGGAGCATTTTATGTCCCTGTCGCAATACTCCCTCAATCAGAGGCGGAGCAAGTTCAGGAGGATTTTCAAAAAAATCTGCAAGGTTGTCAAGGTCGGGTAAGTCATCGTTGATACTTTCCACCCAGTCTTTCCATTCAGCAAAATCGGATTTACCGATATTGGTGTCAATGATAAACTGCTTTTTGCCGTCGCGGATAACACCGGGCATACGGCTCAGCCTTGACGGATTGCGGTTCTGCTTGTCGATTTCAAAGCCGTTTTTATGGCATACATTGTAGAGATAATCAACCCTTTTGCGGTATTCGTCATAGTTTGCGGCATCAATCTTAACGATAGCGTGGACTGATTTTCCGCCCGAATAAACAAGCACCGCAACAGGCAGCTCAAGCTCTCTGATGATTGCATTCTGTTCTTCAAGAGCCATACAGTCAGATTCCACCAGAGCGTAACGATAATCGGTTACATTCTCGTTTTTAACACCCTTACCGTCCAATGGATTAAACCTTATCCACGCTCCTGCCTCGGGTTTGTAATCGCCGAATACATTTGAAATATCACCGTCACAATTGTTGAGGGCGGCAATAAGCTCACCTGCCGTACGGTCACAACTGCCCTTTGTAGGCAGATATTTAACCTTGCCGTTATCGTTCTTCTCCCAAGTTTCGGTTACATAGCCAACATTTTCGGAGCTGTCAAAGAGGGTTTCAAGGTAGGTTACAATTTCATTCACAGGATTCCAGTTTGCAGGCTCGTGAAACTTTACACCCTCACAGGCTGTTACTCCGATATCGCCCTGTTCAAAAGCAATTTCATCATTCCAGCCGAGTTCTTTCGATTCACGAAAAGTCATCCCCCTGTCTTTTGCCATTTGGACTATCGTGCCTGCTGTGACAGGTGAGGCAGAGCCGTTAAAGCTCTGCCATTTCTTTTCACACTCACCGTTGTGATATCGGCTGTCTGCTCTGCTCCAATCGTCCCAGTCCTTTACGCTGTATCCCTCTTGTTTGAGTGCCATTCCGACATTTACCCAGTCTTGGTAGTCGAGCTCTGACGGACTGATGGATTCAAGTGCATTAAGTAAGTCCAACCGTATTCACCTCGCTTTGCGGTACATATGTTTTCGGGTTAATGTTTTTCGGAGTTCTCCAACCGTTTGCGGCAATCCTTGAAATCAAAGCTGACGCTTCGTCAAACTGCCATTTGCCCACGTGCTGAAAACCTCTGCTTTCAAGCATACGGATTTGTTTAGGTGTGGTTAAGCCCTCAATTCTTCGCTTTTCGAGCCTGTCAAGAATAAGTTTTGCTTTGCCGGCACTCTGGATTTCATCGGGGAATATTCCGAGCTTTTCAAGTTTTGCTTTCTGTTTGTCTGTAGGCGGAGAACACTCCCAGCCGAATGCCGGAACATATCCTGCAAGGTCCTGCGCCTGAATTGACATTTCGTATTGCAACGGATCTACAAGTTTGCGTTTGCGTGTTCGCATTTCCGCAAGCTGATTTGCAAGCGCCTCTTCACGCTGAGCAACAACATCTTCGCTTGCTTTTTCCTCTGCTTCTTCAATATCAATCGGACATCCTGCCTGTTCCGATAAGTTTTCGGTCATCTTTCGTGCGACTTCTTCGTTGTCGCAAATGAGATGTGCAGGTCTGCACAGTTCGTGTCGCTCTGTATGCCATAAAAAGTCGAGGAGTAAAAGCTCCGTCTTGTTTGGTGCAAGCCTTGTTCCTCTGCCGACCATTTGGCAGTAAAGCCCACGCACCTTTGTAGGTCTTAAAACGACAACGCAGTCAACGCTTGGGCAGTCCCAACCCTCGGTTAAAAGCATTGAGTTGCACAGCACGTTGTACTTATCATTTTCAAAATCCTGCAATACTTCCGCTCTGTCTTCGCTGTTACCGTTGACCTCTGCCGCTTTAAAGCCTTTTTCGTTCAAAATGTCTTTAAATTTCTGCGATGTTTTTACAAGTGGTAAAAACACAACAGTTTTACGGTTCTTACAGTATTTTTTCATTTCTTCGGCAATCTGATAAAGATACGGATCAAGTGCCGTGTCAATATCACTTGCTTTAAAATCTCCTGCCTGTGTGGCAACTCCCGAAAGGTCAAGTGTAAGCGGTATTGTCACAGCTTTAATCGGTGACAGATATCCCTCTTTGATAGCCTTAGGGAGCGTGTACTCATACGCAAGCGAATCAAATACTGTTCCTAAATTTTTCATATCTCCTCGGTCGGGTGTTGCGGTAACACCCAACACTTTTGCATTGTCAAAATGCTCAAGCACACGCTGATAGCTGTCGCTGATTGAGTGATGTGCTTCATCAATAATGATTGTGTCGAAATAATCGCTGTCAAAGTTTGACAGTCTTTTCTCACGCATAAGCGTCTGTACAGAGCCTACAACAACCCTGTTCCACGAACCTATGCAACTTTGCTCGGCTTTTTCAACCGACGAATTAAGTCCTGTTGCTTTTTGGATTTTGTCCGCCGCTTGGTCGAGCAATTCTCCACGGTGGGCAAGTATCAGCACCCTGTCACCTCGACGGACACATTCTTCGGTGATTTTTGCAAAAACTATCGTCTTGCCACAGCCTGTAGGCAAGACAAGTAATGTTTTTAAATTGCCGCTTTCCCACTCGGAGAAAACGGCATTCTTCGCTTCATTCTGATACGGTCGTAACTGCATTAAAAGCTACCCGGTGTCCAGTTATTCGGCATCGCAGTATTTGGCGTTGCAGGCTGTGTGTTATACTGTGGCGGATATGTAGGCTGTACATACTGCTGAGGTGCAGACTGTGCTACGGCAGGCGATATCGTTGTCACCTGCTCATCGTATGCATAAAAATACTTAATGTCATTTGTTACGCCCTCTGTGCCGTCATTCTTGACATATTTGCGGATGATAACCTGACATTTACCTTTCTTACCGATAATGCCTGTCCAGTCCATACGGAGCGGTTCGCCGTGCTTTTTCATTGACACGGACAAAAAGAGCTGTGACAGCTTCCATTCAAGCGAGGAGTGCAGTACGAAATTAACTGTAATTTCTCGCTTGTCATCTGCTCCCCACACATCAAAAGTCACCTTTGCCATATTGCACGGCGGCAGTTTGCCTTTACCCTGTGAGCGAGCACGCTCAACCTTTGCTACTGTAAAATCATAATCACCCTCGGGGAGCGGTTCATAATTTCCGTCCTCTTCGGTTATTTCGTCGTTCCAACCAAATTCTCTATCCATTTATACATCTTCCTTTCTTATTAAAACGGTAAGTCACGGTTGCTCTGTATCACTTCAAACACCTTATTCCACGCTCCCACAAGGCAACCGTTAATAAATCGTGGATCATAGTTTGTAATCGGTGTATCGTAAGGGTAGTGTCCCTGTGTAAACACCGCCTGTCTGATTTCGCTTTCGTCAACTCCGTTAGCCCTCATAAGGTCGGCAAGTGCTTTTGGTATGCCCTCAGGAATATTGACAGACTTGTCATTCTGTGGCATAGGTGAAGGTGGTACAGGCTCGGGAGCTTTTTCAATCTGCGTAGTTTGTGGTACAGGCTGTGTCACAGGCTCTGCCTTAGGAGGCTGAGGTATCGGATTCTGCGGAACAGGAGCGTTATTTACAGGTGCAACATCATTAAAAATATGGGCAATGCCTGCATAGCTAAAGTCCATTTCTTCGGGCAGTCCGTGACGGTTCTTTGCATCCCAACAAGGGTGATGAAGCGTGTACATCACTCTCCCTCCGCCCTGTGCCTTGTACTTTCTGCCGTCTTTGTCGGTCGCTACCGCTACTGTTTTATAATTTGCAAAAAGCACCATATCCGCCCATTCTTTTACAAGCGGAGAAATCTGTGAAGCAGTCTTTTTGCCGAGTTTTAGCTCCCAACGGTCATACTCGCCGATTTCATCAGGCTGTGAAAACTTGCGGAGCTGTGCATGTGCGGTAAGCACAACATTGATACCTCTGTCAATCAAATCTTCAAGGCTGTTCAAAAATCTGCCGAACTCCTCTTTTTCGTAAACATATCCGTTTCCGTAGCCGAAATCCTCAATACCTTTTTTGCCGTACTTTGAGCAAATATCATCAATACAAAGCTGTTCTGCCCAGTCGATTGTATCAATAACAACCGTCTTGCATACAGTCGGATTGCTTTTGATATATTCAAGCTGACTCTTTAGCATGGTCCACGATGTTGGCTTATCCATTCTCGCAACATCAAGGTTTTTTGTGCTGCCCTCCGTGTCGATAAACAGAGGATTCGGAAACTGCGAAGCAAATGTTGATTTGCCGATACCCTCGGGACCGTAAATTACAACCTTTTGAGCCGACTTGATTTTACCTTTCGTGATGTTCATTATCTCACCCCCTGTACATCTGAAAAATTGATTTTATTGCCGTCAACATCAATGACAACATAGTCGATTGCGTAGTTGAGCAGTTCGTTTGTCAAATCCTGTATTGACTTGCCTGTCATACCTGCAATCAAAACAATTCTTGAATAGTTTTCAGGCATAATCTTGACCTTGGTATAACCGCAGGCAAGCTCTCTGTGCGGATTGCATTTGATTACACATTCATTTGTTTTTGCTGTTGTTTTAGCTGTAGTTCTTGTAGCCATAATTAAAACTCTCCTTCTGTCCAAGTCGGTGTTGTAACAGGTGTGGTTGTTTCGGACTTAATATAGCCGTCCTCAATGATTATTGAACATTCATCGCCGTTTGAAACTCTTGTTGCAATAGCCTGCAATCCCTCTGATTCAAGCCATTTTGCAAAGTCTTTGAGTGTGTCGGTATCCATTTGTTCGAGCTTGTCAAGCAGGACAAATCCGCATTCAGGATTGAGCTTGCGAACAATTGCCGTAGCGACACGAAGCTGTTCCGAGCCGCTCATGTTGTCCCACTTAAAACCGTTATATGTAAGCTCGCCCTTTTCAACCGATAAGCCGTCAAGGGGCAAATTTGCGTTGTTGAGCAGGTCATATTTTGTTTTGCGGATTTCTTCAAGCTGTGCTGTCATATCGGCGTACTTGCCGTAATATTCCTTTGCGTCCTCATCAGCTTTCGCTTTATCGAGGTTGGCTCTAACTTTGCGGTTAATTTCGTCAATCTCGGTAATGTTTCTTTCAAGCTCTGCCGTGCTTTCATCGTGCAGTTTGGCAACGGTCTTTCTGCTCTGTTCAAGCTGTGCAAGCACTTTTGTAAGTTCGGAATTGTATTTTCTCAAATCCTCATTAAGCCTGTTGATTTCGCTCTGCAAATTGTTGGCACGGCTTTCAAGGTTATCTTTTTCTGCTCTCAGACGGTTATTTTCACCGTTGCGTGCAAGAATTTCCTGCTGTTTATTGATAAGTTCAGAGGCTGATACAGGTTCATTCGGCACGCCTTCGTATTCGGGCATTTCGGCGGCAAACTTTTTCTTTTGGTCTGCAATCTGACCGATAGCACGGCGCTCGTTATACACCTGTGTTTCCTGCGTTTCAAGCTCGTAAACTCTGTTGCCTACACCGATAATCTGCAAGAGCGTGTCAGCCTTTTCCTTGCCGGTTGCATTCATAAATTTCGGCAGGTCAAGAGCAAAGTTACTGACAAATGCGTCGAGCAAAGCCTGTCCGCCTTTGTTGCCTGCGGGGTCAATTACTTTAAGACTGCTGTTCTTACCGCTACGCTCCACAACAATACCGTTTGAGAGCTTGATTTTAAGATGTGGCGGAATCGTTGAACCCTCACGGTACGGAGCAGACGGAGCGAAACGATTACCGCCGAGAGCCCACGCAATTGCGTCAAGTACGGAAGTCTTTCCCTGTCCGTTTTTACCGCCCAACACGGTAAGTCCGTTTTCGGTCGGTTCATAAGCAACCGCCTTTACTCTTTTTACATTTTCGATTTCAAAAGCTGATATTTTTACTGACATATTAAAGTCCTCCTTGACAATTCGTTTAAAATTGTCTATCATTTAATTAAGGTATTTTTCTTTGTCCGTTGAGGCTTTGCAGAGCTTCAGCGGATTTTTCTTTTTTAGTTGACATTTGAAACACCCATACATTCAAAATTGAATGCTTCGGATTCAGGCGTTTCAAGGGCTTTGAGTTTGCGTTTTAGCTCTCTGTTTTCGTGACGATAACCGCTTGACGCTGTTTTTTCGAGTGCAAGGTCCGTTCTTGCGTTTCTTAGCTCAATGCTGAGATGTCTGTTCTCTGCTCTGAGGTTTTCAATATCTTTGAGCAGCTTTCTTTTTGTCGGGTAATTTCTTAACCGCATTTGTTACACTCCTTTCAACGGGTTTGAACCGAGAATATAATTGAGAAACGGTATTCTCGGAATACGGATAGATGTGCCGACTACAATTACATTGAATCCCAATTTTTCGGGTTCGTCCTTTGCCTGTTCACGCAAGTTTTGCGGAGCAACTCCAATAGCCTTTGCGGCGTCCTCAGAAAGCAAATAGACATCACTGCTATCCATAATTTCTTTGATTTTTTTGTTCATCTGAACTGTGTCCATATAAACACCTCCTTAATTTTCGTTGGTAATTTTGTCTGAAACGATTTCGACTGATTCAACATCAGCTACGCTGAGAGCCAGCTTGAGCAGTACAACCTCGCTGACCGTTCGTGTTATCTGATAGCTTGTAACATACGGAATTTCTGTTCCGTCAATTTCAAGAAGGAACTTGTCCTTTGTGTCAATAAGTTTAAGTTTTGCCATTTTCTCACCTACTTTCTGTTTTACCTATCTTGATTTCTACACCTAAAGCCGTTAAGAGCCTGTCGGCATTTTCAAGAGAAATGCTCTTTTTGCCTTTTTCCCAATACTGAATAGCTCTTTTGGTAAAGCCTGATTTCTTAGCAAGCTCACTTTGCGAAAAACCTTTCTGTTTTCTGCTTTTGAGCAATATTTCAGCAAATTCATTGATGTGCATTGATTTCACCAACTTTCTATGATATACTATATGTAGTGATGAACAGCAATTCATTACACTATATAATGAAAGGGGTCTTTGCTTATCAAAAAGACAATTTATAACTGCGAATCATTGAACGATGACATTAGTAAGAAAAATCTTGAAATCGAATATCCGTCAGTCTGTCCTATGTGTCACAAATCTGGCGACCCCTCGTATTTAAGCTCCTACTATATTGACGATGAACATACTTATCCAAATCTTTTCGTTCATTTCTTCTGTCACAATTGTGAAAAGACCTTTTTAGGTAATTATCATATAGGTCCTTATCACGGTTTAACTGAACTTATGGGCTTCGAACCTATTTCTAGAGTAGAAGAACGAGAGTTTCCTAAACACATAAAAGACTTATCCCCTGATTTTTGTAACATTTACAATCAGGCTTATGCTTCACAGCAGTATCGTTTGAATGATATTTCAGGAATGGCTTACAGAAAAGCATTGGAATTTTTGGTAAAAGATTATGCCATTTTTCTACACCCTGATGACAAAGAAGCAATAATAAAAGCTCCATTGTCACAATGTATCAATAATTATATTGACAATGGTAAAATCAAACACTTAGCTATGGCTTCTGCTTGGATAGGTAATGACGAAACCCATTACGAAAGAAAGCAGCAGGAATACAATGTTGACGACTTAATCGAATTTATAAATGCAATCGTTTCTTTTATAGATTTTGACATTTCTGCTATGAATGCAGAAAGAATGATAGAAGGTAACTAATTATCCTTATCTGTTGAGAACTTAAAACTAAAATTGAAGAATTCAAGCTGATTGATTGTGTCCTGCAATTCGTCAGCTTGTTTTTTTGCCTTTTTTATAAGGCTTTCAAACTCCTGCAAATTTGTAGCCGATATATTAAGCACTCCTTCATTTGAATAGTTGCCTATCATTTTATTTTTCATTTCTTCACCTGCTTTTCGATATTTTATTGCTTTACACGACCTTAAATGTTATGATTAACTATGAAAGGGGGCGTAAATATGAATGATATTTTATCGTGGTTGACTTTAATAATATCCGCAGTTTCAACCTTATGCACTTTGGTTCTGTCTTGGATATTATTTAAAAAGGAACAGAACAAAACCTATCTGAAAGAACGATATGAATTAGTGATTTTCCCCATATTCAACCTGCTTGAAGAACATTTGTACAAAAAGGAAATTACTTTTGAAATTAAACAAGCCGTTGAAAAATGCGAAGATATTATTGCCGATAATAAACTTATCGCTGGCGGAAAACTCAGCTATGTATTTTCTCTTCCATTAGATAAAATTAACTTTCAAAGCATTTCAAAATTAGTCGACAAAGAATATGACGATTGTTGTTCTGCTTTAGGAATTCCTTTAAGACCGTTAGATAAAAAGATGTATACATACAAAACACGAAACATAAAAGTTTTGATATTAGGAATTACTAAATATTCAATGCCATTTATTGCAATTTCACTATTATCAGCAATTTTGATTGCATTATTTGAATACTTCTTTCTTAAAGGATAACCTCTGCTTTGATAAGCATTGCTGTAATCAGCAGAAATAAGATAATTGCGTTGAGAATAAACACTACAAACATTAAAAACTTGTTCAATTTTCATTCTCCTTTGCCCACTTAATCAGATCCATAATTTGAGCGTCGTGCTTATCAAGGTAGCTGTCTATTGTTTTATACAAATGGGCGGCTACTATTTTTATTGCTAATACTGCTGAAACAAAAGCTGTGCAAAGCATTAGCAGTCCTAAAATTATTATTACTTCCATCTTTCTTCACCTCTTTTCAGCTAAGTCCGTTTAATGGGACTGCGATTGTGGTATTATTGATTGTGTTGCAAATATCTTTTGCGAATGTTATAATCGAGCAAAGGAGCTGATTATATGTGGGTAATAATTAGTGGTATTTTAGGCGTTGCAGGCTTTTTAATATCTTTAATAAACCTGATTAACTATTTTGTTTCGCACAAAGTGAATTTGGAAATCACAATGCTTGAATACGCATACAAATTAGGCGTGCAGGGAAAGAAAAGACTTTTCATTCATTATAAACTTAACAATAAATCGCAACTGCCTATTTCTGTTACCGACATTCAATTAGTTCTGAACGGCATAGAGTACACCGAAGATTACAACACCCACGAAGTTAATTCTTATCATCACAAGGCAAAAGGTGTTGATGAGTATGTTCCGACATACAATGAACATCTGCCTATCAATCTTGAGTGCCTACATTCTCATTCGGGTTACCTCGTTTTTGTAATTCCTGAAGATAATTCTCCAAATCTCGATAAAGGTCTGACTTTTCAAATTCGCACCAATCGGAATAAGGAAGTACAAAAGAAAGTGTCATTGAATGAGGTGGTAACGCTCCGCTCCACTCTACCTTATCAAAAGTATAAAAATCTTTTTCTAAAGGATAAGGCGGAACATAAGGTGCACTGACAGTCTTGTTGACTGTTGGTGCTTTTTCTATGTTGAATAAATTATTAAAAAATCCCATTTTCTCACCCCCTTAATATAATAGTTGCATTTATGCGACAAACTGACTAAAAAAAATAGCCTGTGCCTCATCACCTGTTAATCCGAGAATTTGTGTGATAGCGTCTGCCTGCTTAATGGTAAAATCCTCACCACCGTTAGAAAGTTTACGATACATCGTACTTTTGTCGATACCGATACTTTCAGCAACCTTTTCAGGGGTTAATCTTTTCTCCTTGATAGCCCCTTTCAGCTTATCAACATTAGTCAATTTTATCACCTCCAGTTTTTATTGTGTTGCATTTCTGCGACAACTATATGATACCACCCTTGTAAGTTATTGTCAATATATTTTTCGCATTTTTGCAAAATTATTTTTATTTTTTCAAAAAGTAGTTGCATTTTTGCAACCGTTATGTTATAATACTGTACAGTAAAGGAACGGTGGCGGCTGTTTCGACTCCCTTGAGAAAGGGGGTGATTGCGTGGAATACATAGCTGTGATAGTAATTTTCACATTTTTTATTGTGTTCACCATAAAGAAATAACCGCCCTGTACTGCAATACAAGACGGTTATAAAAAATAATTAGTTTTTGAATAGCGGAACAGCTAAAGCCGTTCCCTTACTACTATTATAATACAACTTATTTTGCATTATGTCAATAACAATATATTGAAAAAAGGTGTTACTTATGACAATCGGCGAACGCATTAAAAAATTGCGAGAAGAAAAAAATATAACTGTTGATAAACTTGCCGAGCTGATAGGAAAGAACAGAGCTACAATATACAGATATGAAAGCAGCGAGATTGAAAAGTTACCAACAAGCGTATTAGAACCGCTTTGTAAAGCTTTAGGAACTACTCCTGCATATATTATGGGTTGGGACGATAAAACACCGGAACAAGCAACCCCCCTTCCGCAAACAAATGTATTTATGCGACCGGTATATGACAGCATTTCGGCAGGGTTCGGAGTGATAGCTCAGGATGTGCCTGTTGACTATATGCCTACATACATCACTTGCCCCTCAGAACAGGATAAATATATATGGATAAATGTTCACGGCGATTCTATGAGTCCTCTGATTGATGATGGCAGTAAAATTCTTATTAAAAAGCAAACCTCCGTTGACAGCGGTCAGATTGCCGCAGTCCTCGTTGACGATGAAGAGGCTGTTGTTAAAAAGATCCTTTACAACGATAACACCGTTGAGTTGCATTCAGTCAACCCCTACTATCCCCCACGAGTGTTCAAAAATAACGACGTCACCCGTGTTCAAATCCTCGGTCTTGTAAAAGAAGTCAGTAAGGCTCTGCAGTAAAATAAATTGTTTTTTCAAAATTTTCTTGAAAAAGCTTGATTTTATTACCTATAAGTAATATTATATTCACAAGGAACATAAAATATGAATGAGATGAACCTAAAAAAGGAACTGAATGAACGCTTTAAAAACATCAGATTTCACGATGACTTGTTTTCTGATATAAACGATATAATTAAAAAAAGCGGTAACACAGCTTCTTTTCTTAAAAAGTTTATGACCAATCTTAATTTGTTAAATGAATTTAAAGATATGGCACCGTTAAAAAAGTCAAATATTTTTGAAAGTTTAAAAGGCAGCAGTAATTTGTATTCTATGAGAATAAAAATGCAGGCAAACATTAGAATATTATATTCAATAGACAGTAACGGTACCATACTGTTATATGGTTTTTACGAGCGAGGTGGAAAGCAGAAAACAAATTACAAAAATGCGATACCAATAGCACAAGAACGATATAAGGAGAGCATAAAATGAAAAACACAAACACTATGACAGACTTTATTCAAACTTTTGCCGACAGCTTATCCAAGGCTGAAATTAAAGCCGCTTATATTATTTCTGATATATCATCAAGAATTGCAATTGAAAGATGCAACAGAGATATGACACAGAAAGAATTTGCTAAGTTTATGGGCGTTACACAAGGAATGGTTTCAAAATGGGAGAGCGGTGATTATAATTTTACCATTGAAAGCATTTGTAACATATTAGAAAAGCTGGATTTGGATTGTAATTTTGAAATTTTTAAAGACAATATAATGGACAATGTTCAGGGTATTAGTTTAGAGTTGAATAAATCGGATATTTCAAATTTATCAAAGATTGATTTAAATGACTTTAAATATTTATCTCTTTTAGAAATGGCAGGTTAATAATTATGGATATAAGAGATTCATTAGCTACATTACAATTATTAAATACAAGAGTTCCTGAATTAACCATAGAAAATGACTTTGTAACTCTTCCGTCAAAAGAAGATACCGAAACATCATTAGAATTAGGCAATGTGGGAAACGCTGTTGAAAAGCGTGACGACGCCTATGTCGGTGTTTTACAACTTAGGATCCATTCAATAACAAAAAGCAAAAAATCAAATAAGAAGATAGAATTTTCAATTGTTGTTGAAGGTATCTTCAAATTCGACGGTGACGACAAGGAAATGTTTGAACAGATGTTGTTCCTTAACGGTAATTCATCTCTGTATTCAATAGCTCGTTCCCATATAATAAATATGACATCTTTATCTTTTGCGTCAGGTCAGATTATATTACCTATGCTTAATTTTGTAAAAATAGCTGAGCAGCTCAAACAAGGTGAGGCAAAGGTTTCTGAATAAACTATAAAATAAAAAAAGACCGCCCTGCCCGACTGGTACTCGAACAGAGCGGAATCATCCACACAGGGTGCAGATGACGCAATTAAACGCAAAATAATTGTATCACAATCCCTTGTGTTTTTCAAGTAATTTAAAGCACAAGGGATTTTTGCACCCTTTTTTTAGCAAAAGGAGTGTATAAAATGAAACTGCCTAACGGCTACGGCTCTGTTTATAAGCTGAGCGGAAACAGGCGCAATCCGTGGGTTGCCTGCGTGACAATAGGATACAACAAAGAAACACGCAATCAGGAACGCAGAGTTATAGGCTACTTTCCCAACAAGCCGAAAGCTCTGAACGCTCTTGCTGAGTACAATCAAAACCCGTTTGATGTTGATTCGGCAAGACGCACTTTTTCAGAAATTTATGAACTTTGGTACAAGGAGTTCATCACCGAAGACACAAATCCAAACACCAAAAGACAGTATAATGCGGCATACAAACAATGCTCAATGTTATACAATCGCAAGATGTCCGATATAAAAATCATTGATATGCAACGAGTTCTCGATAACTGCCACAACGGTTATCAATCGGTTAGGCGAATTAAAATTCTGTTGAACAAAATCTACGAATACTGCATATTTCACGATATGCTCCATAACAATCTTGCAGAAAAATTGAAAATCAATGCAAAGTCAGATGAAACAAAACGAGCACGCAGGGAGTTTTCGGAAAGCGAAATAAATCTTTTGTGGGAATATTCAAATCTTGATTCGGTAAAAATAGTGCTTATGCTGATTTATTCGGGAGTGCGTGTGTCCGAATTGCTCGACCTAAAAATTTCAAATGTAAACCTTGACGAACAGACTTTCTTTGTTGAAAGTTCAAAGACCGATTCAGGTGTACGAACCGTGCCTATAGCAGACAAAGTATTGCCGTTTTGGCAGAAATTCATCAGCGATTCTCAATGTGGATATGTTCTGAATAATACCAATGGCAAGCCGCTGAAATACGATAACTTTAAACGCAACTACTGGACACCTCTGCAAAACGATTTAGGTTTAGACCACACCATACACGAAACAAGACATACCTGCATTTCAATGCTTGTATCGGCAAATGTGAACCACACAATCATCAAAAAAATAGTCGGTCACAAGTCGAAAATGGACTTGACCGAAAAGGTTTACACCCACATTAACCCCAAAGAATTGGTGAATGCAATCAACAAAATATAGTCTTATATTATCCTGAATTGTTCATAATTATGTTCCGTAGCTTACATATAGCTAACAAAATCCCCCATTTTCCCCATTCCTATCCCCCTTGCAAGTTACCTGCACCAACAGCCGTTTCTTATGTAGGGACGGCTGTTTTGTACCACATTTTCGGTCTGTTTTATGGTGATTTTCAAAATATTTAAATTAATTTTGAATAAAAAGCGAAAATCATGTTGACAAATCTGAAAATATGGTATATAATAATCAAGCTGTTGTTATTAAGCAACATTTCGAGGTGTAGCTCAGTTTGGTAGAGTGCTTGGTTTGGGACCAAGATGCCGCAGGTTCAAGTCCTGTCACCTCGACCAGAAAAGGTGGTTTTTTAACCGCCTTTTATTTTTTGCCAAAATTACTTAAAATGCCTTAAAAGTGGCTTAAACACTGGGTTTTTGAGATTTTAAAAATTCAGTTGAGTAATTTTGAATTAAGTTAAAACAAGATAAAATGCAGTCAAACTTACTGTCAAACTTACTGTCATTTTAGTTTGCCTGCCGATTTTCAAGGAAACAAGATAATATATTTTTAAATTTTATTACACCGTAACACAAAAGATTTTTCTATTATTAAAACAACAAAGAGGTTAAGCAATTTTTTCTAATGCTTAACCTCTTTTTTTATTTTGTTGATTACAGAGCATTCCCATACCATAACAATCCTCTATATTTTTGTTCTCAATTAACATTATGCTTCATCACCTACAAAACTGTATATTGTCATCTTAATACCTCTTTTCTATTTTAAATATGATTACTTTTCTATTAAAAAGTGTACCACATATAAATCACAACCAGTAAACCTACTACTACTGAACAGATAAATAGTAGTACTCCAATATCCATATACTCTACAACCTTTCTATTTTTAAATAAGTAATTATTTTTACACTATTAATACCCTTGGTTTTCCATTTTACAAATTACTGAAATACATAAATAGCAATAAACATTAACACCATAGCTACTAAGGAAGAAATAATTACCAAGATACCTAAAAAGCTATTCCTACCATAAGTTATACTATATAAATGATTCTCATATGTCGCTACCAAAGCTACAATAAAAAACATTACAAGGAAAATATATAAAATTATCATAAGTACAACCACACCTTTACTTTTATTTCTATTATATTTTACCATATATTATAATTAAATTGAATACTTTCTTTAATATAATATTTATTTTTAACATAGAAAAAGAGGGTTCATAAAGAACCCTCTCTTCCCAATAATTATTTTAAGGATTTATACTTGCTGTCGAATTTAATTATCTGTACTCGTAGTGACCGCCAGATTTAACCTTTTCATCCCAAGGTTTTACCCATTCTTTGTCTTCTACTGTTTTTGTGCCTGTCTGTACATATTCTTCTTCATAATGGTATGAACCTCTGCCACCATTATCCATTTCCCAAATCATATGATCCTCTCTCTCCTCAGCATCTTTCATTTTCTTACCGCAGTCATTACATACATTGTAACCTACCCAACCATATACTGGTTCCTCATGAGAGCCTGTTACTTTCCAATAACCATCGTGGTGTACTGTTTTGTAGTCAACTACCCATACCTTCTGCTTTGGCTTTTCTGTAGTTGTTACAGTACTTGAAGAAGTGCTTGGCTTAGCTGGCTTCTGGTTATTACTTGAGGAGTTGCTTGGCTTAGCTGGCTTCTGATTATTACTTGAAGAGTTGCTCGGCTTAGACGCTGGCTTCTTGTCGTTGTCAGATGTATTTGTCTTTGAAGAGTTGTCTTTCTTTGAAGGTGTATTTGACTTTGTATCTTCTTTCTTTTCGGTGTTACCCTTGTTGCTGTTGTTTTTGTTAGATACCGTAGTTTTTACATCGTCAACCTTAACTGTAACTGTCTTACCGTCGTCGGTTTTTACTTCTACTTTGCCGTCTTTTACTTCAACTTTCTTACCATTCTTGTCAGTGATGTTGCCGTCTTTGTCGACTTTGATTTCACCCTTGTCTACCAAATCTTTAACTGCCTTTGGAACTGTAGTTTTCGGTACAGTTGTTGGAACAGTTGATGTCTGTACGGTTGAAGATATTACTGACGGCTCTGTCGGTTCTTTCTCAGCGTTACAGCCTGCAAGAATGCTTATGCCGACTGCTGATGTGCCTGCAAGTATTGTAGCACCGCAGACAACTGCGATTACCTTGGCTTTTACTGTCGCAGTTGCTGTTGCCTTTACGATAGATGAAACTGTTGACTTTGCACCTGTCGCAAAGCCTTTTGTTGCAGATGTTGCAAGTGTCTGTCCGTTCGGGAGCTTGATTGTAATGTTCGGTACTGTAAGGCTCTTTGCTTCTTCCTTGAAAATAGTTGTAAAGAAAGGTACAACAACAACGCCGTGAAGCTTGTCACCGCTTTTGTTTTCGTAATCTTCAATTGCAGTTTTCATCTTTGCCCTTGAATAATTGAGCCTTGAAAGCACAGTACCCCTTGAACATTCAAAGACTTCTGCGATTTCATCAACAGTCATTTCATTAAAATAGTGCATAATCACTGTCTGATACTGAACATCGGACAGTACTTCCTGCATAATCGAAAGAATAATTTCTCTCTTTGCCTTGTCTGAAATGTATTCTTCGGGAATTGATATACGCTCGTCAACTATTGCCTGATTTTCAAAAATTTCATCGTCCAGTTGGATTTCACCTTTACCTTTCAAATAATTTTTGCACTTATTAACGGCAATTCTGTTAAGCCAACTTCTGATTTGTGATGATTTTTCCAAAGATTGGATTTTTAAAAAAGCCGTTATGTAAGTTTCCTGCATAATGTCCTGTGCGGTTGTTTCGTTCTTTAAAAAGCTGATACAAGTAAACCACACTTCACGCTCTGTAAGCTTGTAGAGCTTTTCAAATGATTTGTTATCTCCCTTTTTAATTTTCTCTACTAAGTGGGAAATGTTCATAAAATAACCTCCTCTCATTTCCTTTCATAATATAGACAATTTAAAACGGCTTTTGATTTTATAAAATCCGAAAAAATTTTAAAATTTTTCAAATTTTGTCGATTTTTTTAAAAAGCAAATATTTTTCGCATAAAACAAAAAGTGCGTAGCTGAAGCTACGCACGAAAAATACATAGCTTTGATTGTTGCGACACAATATTTCACTTATAAGGTGTGAAAAGTAAAGCCTGTATTTTTACCAAAATAAAAATACACACTTAGGTGAACTTAAAATTAAATTTTTGTTTGGCATTTTTATTTTAGCATACAATATGTGAAAATTCAATATTATTTAAATTAACTTTTAAAATTTATGTAAAAGAATTTAACAATATCAATTCCGTACTATCATATTTCTGTTTATCAAACATCCCGTTTACAAGCAAAAGTATATCGTTGTATCATTGTTATTATACAGAATTAAATTTGCATAAAAAAATCAGGCAATCGTTATGACTGCCCGATTTGTTTTTGGAAAATTACAATTTTAATCCTATTTATGCACTGTTTTACACGCACTAACCGTAATCAGAGTGCCATGACTTTTTGAGAGATTTCTGCCGGAGATGACACTGTGCCGACGCACTTGTATTCTTTGGTTTCTTCCTTGGTTTTAAAGCCCCAGCCGTATAACACAGCGAGGAAGTCCATACCTATTTCTTCCGCACCCTTTGCCTCGATTGTACTGTCGCCGACAAGGATACTTTCTTCAACGGAAACTCCTGTCTGCTCACACGCCTGCAAAAGCAGATGACTCTTTGTGAGGTTTGTACCGACATCTGTTGCACATACTGCGTCGAAAACATCCGACGCCTCGTAGGTTTCAAGTATATCCGTTGTGAACATTCTGTGCTTTTGAGTTGCTATTGCAAGCTTAAAACCGCTTTTCTTGAGTTCACGAAGAGCGTCATAAATTCCGTCATAGACGGTGAACATCTCTTTTCCTTTCTGGGAATAAAGCTTGCTGTAATTCTTTACGGCATATTCAATTTCGTCATCACTCATATTAAAGAGCGTTTTAAATCCGTATTCAAGCGGTGCGCCGATTACTCCGTAGAGTGCGCTGTGTTCAACAGGCTCATAGCCCATTGCAACTGCTGTTGTATTGAAACAATATAAAATTCCCGGAGCTGTGTCGGCAAGAGTGCCGTCAAAGCCAAAAACAACTAATTTTTTCATAAAACCACCCAATCTGCAAATAGATAAATTCATAAACAATTTTTTACAAAAGTCTTTGACCTGCAAATATGGAAATACATCTCAAGGGGAATTATACCATTTTACGGAGATAAATACAATACTAATTTCTCCACAAGTATTAATTTGGGAATAAAAGTGCCGAAAAATATGCAATTATTGTTCTTTTACAAGCATATACCAATCGAAACAAGTCGAAAACCAGAGCTTTCAACTTACTTTATTTCTTGACAACATCGTGCGTGCGTTATAAAATTGAAGTATATTACATTGAAAGGTTATTTTATTATGGCTTCTGCAAAGCATAAAAATCCGCCTGCCAAACCCAAAGAAAAATATTCGGTACAGCAGGCGCTCACAAACTATTATCTGCTTGTTATGTTCACGCTTTTTCCGTTGTTTTTTACCGACGCATATTTTAACATCAGGCACGATAAGTATTACTTTTTCATTATATTGACGGGTATTCTCGTTATTGCGGAATTTCTCATTATTATGACCGCAAGCGTTGATAAACCGCCGGAAGACTCAAAGCTTGAAAAGCCTAAACCAAAGCATTTGTATGAAGAGCTTTCGTTTATGGACTGGGCATTTATTGTATTCCTCGGGATAAATGTCATTTCAACGCTGTTGTCCGCAAACCCTTTGGATGCACTTATGGGTACTCAGGGACGAAACAACGGTCTTGTGCTTATGGCATTTTACACCGCAGCATATTTTATGATTACAAGGTGCTTTAAATATTTTGAATACATATTCGTTGCGCTTGCGTTCGGTTCAATGATAGTTTATGCACTTGCGGTGCTTAACTCATTCTATATTGATCCTCTCGGGATGTTTACTCTTCTCACTGACCAACAGACTATTACCGACTTCACTTCAACAATCGGCAACAAAAATCTGCTTTCAAGCTACATCTGCATCGCTATGCCTGTTATGATTGCAATGTCGGTTATCACGGAGAAAACCTTGCTCAGGGCAATTTATCTTGTAGCAACAGGATTTGGCTTTGCGGCTCTTATGACTGCCGACAGCGATTCCGGCATTCTCGGCATGGCTGTATTTATGATTATTTACCTTGTATGGTTTTCAAACAGCCTTGTCAGACTGAAAAGATTTTTCCTTTCGACAACTGTTATGCTGTTGTTTGCAAAGCTGCTCAGATTGTTCTCGCTCTGCTTTGACGACAAAAGTAAGGGCTTTGATAAGTTTCAGGAAATTTTCGTTTTCTCAGGCATCGGCTGGATATTGCTTGCAGCTTGTGCCGTTATTACAGGATTTTTGTATCTTATTGATTACAAAAAACCAAACATCACAATTTCAAAAGCCGTGCCGATTGCTCTTGCCGTTGTATTCGGACTTTGTGCTGTTGCCATGATAGGAATTATGGTTTATTTCAGCTGTATTGACACCAAAACCGACCTCGGCAGTTTTGAAAGAATTATCCGCTTTAACGATATATGGGGTACGCACAGAGGCTTTATGTGGATAAGGTCGATATGGATTTTCGGCGACGCTTCATTCATTGAAAAGCTGTTCGGCGTAGGTCCGGATATGTTCTACTCCGCATTCAGTCCGTACTTTGACGACCTTTCAAAATACGGTGACAGCTCAACAAATGCCGCCCATAACGAATATCTAAACTACCTTATCACAATCGGAATTACGGGACTTCTCTCCTATCTTGCCATTGTGTGCGGTACGATTAAGAATGCAGTTAAGTATGCAAAGGAAAATCCGATGCTGATTGCGTGCGTTTCGGCTGTTATCTGCTATGCTGTTCAGTCTGTTGTAAACCTTTATCAGCCGATTACAACTCCGCTGTTTTTCATCTTCATAGCTTTGTGCGAGGCTTTTGTAAGAAACGCCAAGGCTGAAAAATCTGCCGTATAAAGATTATGACTGCATTTCAATTCGGATAAGAAGATTCTGCATTGACTCGTTGCGGTCACGGCGGTATCGTCCCAGCTCGTAGAGGCTGTCGGGATTTTTAGTGATTATATTGGGCTTTTCCGTACAGGTTAGTGTACACGAAAAGCCCATTTCTTTTATCAGCTTTTCGGTCAGGTCATTTTTTGCACCGAACGGATATACAAAACAGGTCGGTTTTTTTCCTGTTGCATTTTCAAGCAAGCCTTGAGCTTTGACAACATCTTCCGTAAGAATAGATTTATATGCTTCGTCACTCTCCCCCGCTTTTGGCAAAACACCCTTTCGTGATTTCAAAGAATGCATATCGTACGAATGATTCTGAATTTCAACATAGCCCGAATCGGACATTTCTTTCATATCGTCAAAAGTTATATGCCCGTAGGTCACGGAAATGTCCTTGGTTTCGGTGAATTTTTCGGACACTGAGGCAATCGGAGATATGACCGCCTTGCAGTTGTATTTTTCGAGCAAAGGGAGTGCATAATAATAATTATTATAATAGCCGTCGTCAAAGGTGAGCATAATGCATTTTTCGGGCAATGATTTTTTGCCGTAAACATAATCGGTAAGGTCTTTTACAACAACGGTTGTGTAGCCGCTTTCGGTAAGATATTTTAAATCGTTTTCAAAAAGAGTCGGTGAAACGGTGTAGTCATTTTGCAGTTTTTCGTCCTTTAAAAGTGAGTGATACATTATTACGGGCAGTTTTACGCTGTCGGTATCAGCCGTTGTTTCTTTTACCGCACCTGTCATTACCGATATTAAAATTACCGCAGACAGGAAGAATGCGGTAAAAATGATAATTTTTACTGTTTTGTTTGATTTCACTATATTTCCTCCCAATTCTTTGTGCAAGATTTTTCATCTATAATTCTTTATTGTAAATATAATTAAACATCTGCGTGATAGAATATAGCCAAAGTTAATACTGATTACTGATTTTGGCCAATCGGTACTGACTAATATTGCATAAGGATTTATGAATTATGGCAAAAAGAAATTTCAGCTCAAAACGCAATGCAATTTACAACGCTGTGTGCGGTACGGACACTCATCCGAGCGCACGCTGGGTTTATGATAAATTAAAGCCCGAAATTCCCGACCTTAGTCTTGGCACGGTTTACAGAAACATTGCTCTTTTTAAGGATGAAGGAAAGGTCAGCGTTATATGCAATGTAAACGGTGAGGAGCGTATTGACGGCAACACAGAGCCACACCCCCACTTTGTCTGCAACAAATGCAAAGCAGTTATTGATGTTGAAGACAATCAAAATGCTGATGACCTTGAGTCACAGCTTGCCGAAGAGGGATTTAAGATAGAAAACAGATTTGTTATCTACTACGGCATATGTCCTAAATGTTCGGCAGAAGTACACTAATATTTATTACAAAGGAGAAGTAATTATGAAATGGTATTGCACAGTATGCGGTTATGTTTATGAAGGTCCCGAAGCTCCCGAGGCTTGCCCTGTTTGTAAGGCACCGAAGGAAAAATTTAAGCAGATGGACGAGGAGGCATCTTTCGCAACAGTTCACGAGGTTGGCGTTGCTCAGGGCGTAAGCGAAGATATTCTCAAGGATCTCAGAGCTAACTTTGAGGGAGAATGCAGCGAAGTCGGTATGTATCTTGCAATGGCAAGAGTTGCAGACAGAGAAGGCTATCCCGAGGTTTCTGCCGCATTTACAAAGTATGCTTTTGAAGAGGCTGAACACGCTGCCAAGTTTGCAGAGCTTTTAGGCGAAGTTCTTACAGACAGCACAAAGAAGAATCTTCAGATGCGTGTAGATGCAGAAACAGGTGCTTGCGAAGGTAAGTTTGACCTTGCAAAGCGTGCAAAGGCTCAGAACCTTGACGCTATTCATGACACAGTTCACGAGATGGCAAAGGATGAAGCAAGACACGGCGCAGGCTTTAGAGGTCTTCTTAACAGATACTTTAAGTAATCATTAAAACAATAAAAAATCAAAAAAGTCAGCTTGATAATCGTATGACCAACAACTAACCGATTACACAACAGACTTTGAACAGGAGATTTGATAGTATGAAATATGTATGCGATGTTTGCGGATATGTTTACGATCCTGAAATCGGCGATCCCGATAACGGCGTTGATGCAGGCACAGCATGGGAAGATGTACCCGAGGATTGGGTATGCCCTCTCTGTGGTGTAGGCAAAGACGAATTTTCCGCAGAAGAATAATTAACAAATTGGCAATTTGGGAGCAGGCAATGCTTGCTCCCTTTTGTGTGTACGGGAGTAAATTATGAAAAAATTAATTTCGTGGAATGTAAACGGACTTCGTGCCTGTGTTACAAAGGGCTTTGAGAACTTTTTTAAAGATGTTGACGCAGATATTTTCTGTCTTCAGGAAACAAAACTTCAAGAGGGACAGATTGACCTCTTGCTTGAAGGATATCATCAGTATTGGTGCTATGCCGACAAAAAAGGCTATTCGGGAACGGCTATGTTCACAAAGGAAGAGCCGTTAAATGTAAGTTACGGAATCGGCATTGACGAACACGACCATGAGGGCAGAGTTATCACGGCAGAATTTGACAATTGCTTTGTTGTCACCTGCTACACTCCAAACTCGCAAAGCGAGCTGAAAAGGCTTGATTACCGAATGAAATGGGAGGATGATTTCAAGGCATATCTGAAAAAACTTGAAGAAAAAAAGCCTGTTATTATGTGCGGTGATTTGAATGTTGCACACAAAGAAATTGATTTGAAAAATCCGAAAACCAACCGTAAAAATGCAGGCTTTACCGATGAAGAGCGTTCAAAGATGACAGCGTTGCTCGATGACGGCTTTATCGACACCTACCGCTATTTCTATCCCGATACAGAGGGCGTGTATTCGTGGTGGTCATACAGATTCAAGGCTCGTGAAAAAAATGCGGGCTGGCGTATTGACTATTTTATCGTTTCAAAAGCTCTTGAAAGCAAGCTTGACGGTGCAAAAATCCATACCGAAATTTTAGGTTCTGACCATTGTCCCGTTGAACTGACGATTGACATTTAAAAAGCAAAATAAAAACCCCGACACAGCATACACCGTGTCGGGATTTTTGTATATTATGAAAAATTTTCAAGACTGACAATACAAATTCCAAAAGTGCCAATTGACAAAACGGGAATTTCGTCTTGACAAATGATTTTTTGCAAAGAAAATGCTCCGACGCTAAAAAGTATCGGAGCATATATGAGCTTTTTTATAATTAACTGACGGTAATTTTGTTCTGACCGCCTGTTATGTCGGAAAAATTGTTTTTGGCACTTTTTACGAATGCGAAGATTGTCTTCAAAAGCATATTTCTTGTTTTGCTGTCAAGACCTGCAAAGGATTTTAGGATTGTTCCCGTGTTTTTAAGCGGATTTTTCAGCATCTCATTAAAGGTTGAGGTTTCGGTCAGCGACAAAAGGGCAAAAACCTCTTTTGTGAACTCCCGTCTTTGAGCAATTGTCAGCGATTCAACAAATTCTTTCAGCGTGTGGTCAAAGAAAACGCTGAAATTTGTAGTGCTTTTCAGCCTGATAAGACTGTTCTGCTCAATCTCCCATGAATAGATATCGTGCTGAAGAAAACCTTTTTGATTGCTCTTTACAATTGTGTAGCTCTCCTCATGCTCAAATATCATGCCGAAAATGCTTGACTGCGGAACAAAGGTGTAAATTCTGTCGTCAATTTCATAAAATCCGCTGTCCCTGATTTTGTCAAGAGAAAACCCCGGTCCGTCAAAATTGTAAATATAATCAATATGATTTCTTGAATTTTCATCGGTGAAAGCACCGGCATAAACCGCAAGATTTCCGCCCTTTGAGTGACCGCCCAGAATGAATTTTCCGTTGAGCATACGGACTGCCTTTTCAAAATAATCAAGAGCCTTTTTCTGTGACGGCAACGGAAATGTGAAGAACATATTGAAGTCCTCCTGCCAGCCGACAAGAGAAAAGTCAGTTCCTCTGTATGAAATAAAATAATTCTTTTTGAGAAATTCAAAAGTGATTGCGGAAAACTGCATACTCACATCGGACTCAACCTCGTTTACATACCCCGAAACAAGAATTTTGCCGAATCTCTTGCTCTCTGCCGTCGCTTTCAAAAGGTCGACATCACCCTTCCACAATATATTTTTCTCATAATCATCGGTTGCAAACACACGCATTGCCGCCTGTTCAAGGGTAATTTCATCAAACAGACAGGACGATACCGCACCGTCAAAAGGAAGATATGAAAGCCGTGAAAGCACAAGTGCGTCAAGCTCGTTAAAACCGTCCTGTTCAAATGTCAAATCGCCGCGCCAGCTTATGTAATCAAATATGTCAGCCATACAAATGCCTCCAATCTGTTGTTTCTCTGTAATTATTGTATCACTTTGTACTAATTATTTCAATGCAATTTTGATAATTGTAAAAGAAAAGGACAAACGAATTCGTTCATCCTTTAACAGTATATGAAGTTATCTGAATTTTGCGATTTCTTCAAGAAATTGTTTTCCGAATTTTTCAAGCTTTGTTCTGCCCACACCCGAAACTTCAAGCATTTCATCTGGTGTTTCGGGGCATTTTTTGCACATATCAATCAGCGTTGCATCGGTAAAAATAACATAGGCAGGAACGCTCTTTTTGGATGCAATGCCTTTTCGCAAAGCCTTGAGCGCATCAAGTAAATCGGAATTAACAGGCACTTCGGGGCGGTGCGTTTTGACAACCTTTTCGGAGTTTTCAACTTTCTTCATCACAAGCCGTTCCCGCCCGAAAAGCACATCTCGGCTCTTTGGCAAAAGTTTTAGAGCCTCGGTTTCATTGTCGGCTGAAATATACTCCTTTTCGGCAAGAAAGTCAATTGTACCGAAAATATGCCTTGCCGTAACCTCTTTCATTATTCCGTAGGTTGACTGACTGTTAAGCTCAGCTTTTAGGATTTTCTCGCTCTTACTGCCCTTTAGCACATCACAAATCACTGTTTTGCCGTACCTTTGTCCTGTTCTTGCAATACACGACATAATTTTTTGAGCGTCAATTGTAACATCAACAAGCTTGTGAACGGAAAGGCAGTTGGAGCATTTTCCGCAGTAAGCCTTTTTTTCACCGCCGAAATACCGCAGAATAAATCCACGCAGACAATCGTTTGTTGTGCTGTAAAAGGTCATATATTTTAAGCGTTCAAAATCACGCTCACGAATTTGCTCGTTTTCTTCAATTGTAAGCTCATCGTTGCCCTCGGAATTTTCAATCATAAAGCGATTTAGGCGAACATCCTTAGGACTGTAGAGCAAAATACAATCTGCCTCACCGCCGTCACGACCTGCCCGTCCCGCCTCTTGATAGTAGCTTTCAATGTTTTTCGGCATATTGTAATGAATTACATATGTAACATTTGACTTGTCAATTCCCATACCGAAAGCATTGGTTGCGACCATAATATTTTTTCGGTCAAAAACAAAATCCTCCTGATTTTTTCTGCGTTCGTACTCATCAAGACCTGCATGGTATCTTGCCGCCGAAAAGCCGTTATCGCAGAGCAATTCGCAGACAGATTCAACATTTTTTCGGGTTGCACAATAGACAATTCCCGACCTGTCGCCACGCTCCCGAATGAGGTCAATAAGCTTTTCGTCCTTTGACGATGACTTTATTACACCGAAGAAAAGGTTGGGGCGGTCAAATCCCGTTGTAATTTCAAACGGATTTTCAAGCCTGAGAATTTTCTTTATATCTTCTTTTACATCATTTGTAGCCGTTGCGGTAAATGCTCCGACAATCGGACGATTTGCAAGGCTTTCAACAAATGAAATAATTTTGAGGTAACTCGGTCTGAAATCCTGTCCCCATTGTGAAACGCAATGAGCCTCGTCAACTGCAACCATTGAGATTTTTATCTTTTTACAGGTGTCGAGAAATCCGTCAGTCAACAGCCTTTCGGGTGCAACATAGATGATTTTGTATTTTCCGTGTTCAACATTTGAAAGCACTCGCAGAAATTGCGGATATGAAAGCGAGCTGTTTATGTATGCCGCAGGAACTCCCGACTGAACGAGTGAGCCGACCTGATCCTTCATAAGCGAAATCAGAGGTGACACAACAATTGTCACCCCGTCAAAAAGTAATGCGGGAATCTGATAGCACATAGACTTGCCCGCACCTGTGGGCATAATGCAAAGTGCATCTCTGCCGTCAAGCAAAGCGTCAACTATCTGTTCCTGTCCGTCTCTGAAAGAATCGTGTCCGAAGTAATCTTTTAACACGCTTAATTTATCACTCATCTTTTTGCCCTTATCTATCATTCTTTATTGGAGTTATAATCATTGTATTCCCTTTCAATCCAAGCCATAAGCAGATTTACAATTTTCTGCTGTTCGACCTCGTTAAGCTGCTTATCCCTTGCAACTCTGTACCACTTGTTAAGACACCCTCTGCAACAACAGGCACAGGCGTGCTGTGCGATAAAAACAGGGTGTCCCCTCATGGGTGTTTGCTTTCCGTCATTCGGAATATTTTTTGGTGCAAGCCGTGTTCTGACAAAATCTTCTGCATGGGAGCGGATTTTATTCATTCCCTTTTCATTAATATAGTCAATGTCCTTTTGCTTTAAATGAAACCGACTGCGAAAATCAGATTTTTTCAGTTTGTTTAGTGCCTCATCTATCGTTTGCATTGTTCATGCCTTCTTTTATTGTCATACCTTAATTATAAACAATTACTACGGTAATGGCAAGAAAAAATGCACTTATTTTCTGTTACAGAAAAAACAACCCCACGATTATTTTACCATGGGGTTGTTTTCATAGGGTTGCTTTTCAATTATTTTTAGAGATTAAACATCTTTGCAATATTTTTCAGCAAGGGCAAAGAACGCTTTTTCGAGCGAATCCAAGGTTTGTTCCGTCATACTGACCGACATACTGTTTTTGTCGGAAAATATGATTTCAACGATTGTAACCGTGGCGTCATCGACTGTCAGTCCTTTGTTTTTTGGATTATATTTTTTCACAATTTCCAATGCGTCTTCGGCGGTATCACACAGCAGTCTCATATCCGTTTCATCGATCAAAACATTTTCAAAAGCGATATAACCGCATTTGCAGATAGCGTCAAAAAGAAAATTTACACCTTCTTTTCGCACATAAAAAGAACAGCAGTAATCAAAATTTGAATGATTTTTTGAATAGCTCACGGATACAATTTCTTTTTTTACACGCGTTTTTAGTTTGGAAATATTATGAAATAACGACCGTAAAGTCATATCGGTTATGTCATGGCAGCCCCGCAGAACGGACAGAATTTTGGCGGATTGCCGTCAGGCTTATATCCGCAAGACGAGCAAACAATTGCCGCAGCATTTTGCGGAGTAAACGGCTGTGAAACTTGCTGATTTACTGTGTTGCTCTGCATAGGCATTCCGTTCTGCTGATAGCCCATATTGTTCTGCATGGGCATTCCGTTCTGCTGATATCCCATATTGTTCTGCATAAGCATTCCGCTTTGCTGATAGCCCATATTGTTCTGCATGGGCATTCCGCTTTGCTGATAACCCATATTGTTCTGCATGGGCATTCCGTTCTGCTGATAGCCCATATTGTTCTGCATGGACATTCCGCTTTGCTGATAGCCCATATTGTTCTGCATACCGTTCCTTATTTGTTCACACAGTCTCATTAACTGCATTCCGTCATCAAACGCTCTCATAAGCTCATTCCTTACAGTACCGATTGACGAATCAACATACATTGATATATCGGTTATGAACGGATGATTTACGATGAATTTTGCTTTTAAAGAAGATATTCTTTGCGGTGATGACGATGTGTTTGTATCACGAACATACGGCTGAAGTGCAAGCGGAACATCAAGCATACCGTTTTGCCCCGAAAATGAGTTTGTTGTATCAAACTGACTGCCAAAACCGCTGTTCCTGCCCTGACGGTTATCATAGCGGTCGTACTCATCTGGAATTCCGTCACGGTCGGAATCCTGCAGAGTTGTATATCCAAGCTCAAGCCAAAAGTCCTGCAGCTGTGAAAAATCAAAAATTTCAGGATTGCTGTTTTTGAAATCTCTGCCTATTGTAAAATAGAATTTTCTATTATTAAAATCTACAACAAGCTTTTCGTTTGTACCGGCACTTGCCGACTGAACAAATGCCGAATATTTCTGTCTGTTCTGTTCACGCTGTTCAAGATGAGCTTTAACATCTGCTAATGTTCTGTTTTTCCAGCCTGATGAAAGCGAACTGAGCTTGTGCTTACAGTCGCTGCAAAGATAACCGTCTGAAAGCTTTTGCCTTGTGAGGGCGTTTACCTTGTCACCGCAAAGGTCACAATATTTCTTTTCAAATAGTCCCATAAACTTTCTCCTTTACAAAAGATTCACGATTTTCTTCTGAATATTTGTAGCATCAATAACTGATATTGTGCCGTCACCGTTTGTGTCTGCAATTTTAAGAGTGTAATCGTCAAATTCTTCAAGCCCGACAATGTATTTTTGAACCAAGGTTGCGTCCACAACATTAATAACACCATCCATATTGACATCATACGGAACAGTAATTTTTACATCAAAACTAATATCGTCTTTATACAGATATATCTCATACACCCTTGCAATACACTGCGGTTTGCTTACAGTAATGACATATTTGCCTGGGCATGTATCAAAAGCCACATATAAGGGTTTTGCATTACTGTTTACCGTTTCATCTTCAAAGCCGCCCTTATAAACGCCGTCAAAAGTGTATCTATCCACCTTAACAGTAATAGTGTCCTTCGGTGAGCCGCCTGTTTTTAAGTTCATTGTAATTCTGGCCTTAACCTCTTGCGTAACTTTAACCGATTCACTGTAAATAACATCACCGTTTTTACCCGTAACAGCACATCTGAACTGAGTTTCATCAAAATCCGTATTCGGTCTGATTCTCAAAGTATTTGATTTTGTACCCTTGAAGGAAAACTGGTTTAATGTAGATGAGTCGTCATCTATGTTTTTCCACATTCTTATTATACCGGTGGGTGTTCTTCTCTTTACTTTCATCTGCCACTGATAGCTTGCGGCATTTTTGGCAGCAACCCATATAATTTCTTCTTTGCCTTTCATAATCATAATTTCTGCCTCAGGGAACTGATGTGTAAATGATGGCGATTCATATGGAACAATGTAATATGCCCAAATATAATATTGACCTGTGGTTTCATCCTGAAGAATTGTCGCCTGACTGTCGCCATTGTACAAGCCACATACTGCGTTCTTGGCAACCGCATATCCTCTGTTCATATTAAAGTATAGCTGACAACAATACATACCGCTGTCAAAAGCTTCTCCGTCGTTGAGCTTTCTGCTAATTTTGTTGTTTTCGTACTTATACCACTCAATATAATCAAAACTGTAGTAAGTGCTGTTTATCGGAGTTGCCGTAGTTGAGGGGATTTTCCGCTGTTCAGGTTTCTCCAAGCCTAAAAATCCAATTGTAGGAATTTCTGTCTTCTCAAGAAGTCCCGGAAAGTTACATTTTCCCGAATAAAAAGTACCGCTCTTTGAACCCGTTACTTTACATCTAAAGACAACATCTTTCCACCCTGAGTCAGGTCCTACAAGTTCTGCGTAGGTCTGAAATTTAAGATGGTCTGTAAAAACACCCGAAAATTTCGAGTCGGGTCTGTCGGTTTTATCGGAAAGGTTAACCCAGCTTAGGCTCGGATACTTTGCCTGCCATTGATAGGTAAAGGTTTCGTCTGTACTGCCGCCGTTTACTCCCACGATAATGTTAAGGACATCTCCTATGTAAACCTCGGTGTCGATATATTTGATATAAGCCTGAGCCGCCGCATTTGCGGTTATGGCTGTCATAGGAAGAGCCGTTAAAAGCATAAGCACACACAGGGCAACGCTCGAAATACGCTTTGCTTTTTTCTTGATTTTCATAAAAATCCCTCCTTTATGCCCAAGGATCAGCCGAAGCGGGAGTTCGTATGTCAGAGAGTGCAAGATTACGCCATAAGAACCATTGATTGCCCTTTCTGCGAAGCTCAATCGGACGAGGTGAGTCTGCTCCCGACGACTGAACCTGAACCTTTGCATAACCCTCGCTCTGATAGGTATATGCATACTCGGAAACGGTTATTTTGTACGGAACATTCGGTGTATAATCGTTCTTCACGGATGAACCCTCAAAATATGAGCGAGGAATATATCCCCTGCCCTTGATTCTGTCACGCAAAAACTGAACATCCATCCCGTTCATCGGCTGAGGTCCTTTTAATACATTAAGCATTTCTATTGTGTTTTCCGGACTTTCATCATATTCAAGCAACACAAGCATTGCAAATGCCGCTGTTGAAAGAGGTGACGAAAAGTCAAGCTCCGGCATTTTTTTGAGTTCATCTGCATTTTTCGGATAATCGGCAAATACAAATGTTTTGCTTTTGTGCATCGCATTGTTTACCGCTCCCGAAACGGCCTTTGAAACATTGTTTTTTACAGCCTGATTTGTCATATTTTTTAAGCTGTCAAATATACCCATAAACAGTACCTCCTTTTTAAAGTGCGTCAAGTGCGGCGGCAAGATAATCTGCCGTTACGGATGAATAAAAAAACGAGCTTATTTTTCCGAATTGTTTTGCCTGTTTAACCCTGTCGGCAAGGTCGGGATATGTCTGTTCGTCACAGAGCAGAGCCGTTTTACAGCTTGGCAGATATTCATTTACTTTTCCACAAAGCTCAAGCCGTTTCTCAATAGTTGAATCGGCAAGTCTTGTGACATCCATAAGCAAAACATCAACTCTTTCTGCAATGCACAAATCAAGAATTTTCCCGTCTTGATTCGGTGAAACATTCTCAATACAAAATCTTCCCTTCTTTACAAGGGCATTTTGAATAGCCTCACTGAGCAAATTATTCTGAACACTGAGCAAAATTTTCTTCAACGGACATCACCCCTTTTCACCTATATCTTTCACTTATATTGTACAATTTTGCGATAGAATATGAATGTGCCAAACGGCATATTTCACAACATAAACAAAAAAAGCACAGCCGCCCGATTGTTCGGACAGCTGTTACCTTGTGCTAAAAATATTTACGGTGGGTAATTAAAAGGGGGGTAAATAATAAAATAATTATGCTTTGTTCTTAACAGCGCCTATAATGTAAAGTACAGGGATAGCAAGACCGCAGATAAGAGAGAATACATTGAACTGTGATCCGCCTATCATGCTGATAATTTCGCCTGCAATACACATAACCGCAACAATAACACCCCATACAATACATGTATTTGCCTTGTGCGGAAGTTTTGCGTTGATAACGCCGATAATACCTGCAACAAACTCAGCAACCGCACTGATAAGTGCGAAAACGCCGCCGACATAAAGCATAGTCATATCGTATGTACCGTCGTTAAAAGCT